>Ga0209138_1003264_pt1 | contig 11800 bp, 5 predicted proteins | sample SaaInl3SG_22_DNA_FD_184645 | JGI IMG/M metagenome (GOLD analysis project Ga0209138, IMG submission 184645) | Marine microbial communities from expanding oxygen minimum zones in the Saanich Inlet - ESP_153SG_22_DNA (SPAdes) (version 2) | ecosystem: Environmental > Aquatic > Marine > Intertidal...
TCACCAGGCTGTACTGCGCCAAAATTAGGAACAGGTAAGTTGCTGTTTAGAACCAAATCCCCATCAGTATTCGTAGTGAAGTCAGATGTTGAGTAGAATCCTAAATCTTCAAAGCCAAAAATAGTCGACAATTCTAAACCTGTTCTGTTTTGATAATCAAATTCATTGACCTCAGAACGAACAGAGGCTTCTGTTTGACTGTACAAAACGTTAGCTCCCAAACTTACCGTGAGGTCATTATACGATTTATTGAAATTCATTCCCAATTCAAAGCCAGTATACAGATTGGCATTGAAGTTATCATATGGTCTGAAGGCATTATAATAAGAGGGATACTGATCTTGTAAGAAAGTTAATTGTTTGTCAAGTTCAGTCTTAAAAACGTTAGCTTCTATCCAAAGTGAATTCATTAGGTAGGTTTCAACACCTAAGTTTAAATCTATACGCTCTTCAAAACCTAGGTTAGGATTTGCACCTTGCGTAACAGTTTGCTTCCGGTTAGATAAATTATCTGCCCAAGTAAAGCTAGCTCCATCTCTATAATTTTCATCATACAAATAGTATCCGTCTATACCTCTGTCAGACTTGATAATACCACCTGAAGCTTTCACTTTTAAATAATTCACAAAATTGCTGTCTTTTAAGAAATCTTCTTCACTTAAAATATAAGCCAATCCAATAGTTGGTGATAAACCTCCTCTGTTACCTTTAGCCAACTTAAGTGAGTGTGCATAAGCACCAGAAAAATCAACAAAAAGCTTTTTCTTAAAATCATAAGTTACTTGTAGACCAAGGTGTGCATCCTTATCCGTTTGTAACACACCATCACGTTTTTCAGAATTATAATATCCTAAAAAAGTAGAATTTATAGAATGATCTTTAGCAAAGGTTTTCGTATAGTTTACCAAACCATACATACCAATTCGAGATGTAAATCCAGAGGAACTAACATTTTCTGATAAATCTCTGCGGTCTTGACCAAAATCTGTTAACCCTGTAATCTTACCATCTTCCCAACTGTCAATAGCATAGGTTCTAAATTGATTGGTAATAGAAGTAGTGTATGCATCATAAAAGTCAAAACTCAAATAGGTTTTGGCAGAAAGACCTTCTGTTATTTTAGAGAGATCAAAATTTATTGCATTGTTAAACTGTGTTACACGGAAAACATTATTTTGATACCCACCAGCAATTGCAGAAGCAACTGGAGTGCTGTTAATTTGTTGCGCGGTACCTAATAAATTACCATTAAAAACATTAGCTCTTGATAATAAGGCTTCAAGATCAGGGTTGTTGCTAGTATCAATACTACTTAATGGAATTAGAGGTGCATAATTAAAGGGAATAAAAGAGGTAGCTGCACTTAAAATATTAGCTCGAGGTCCTTTAGTCGTGCTAATAACAGCAACACCATCAATACTACTCGTAATCCAGTCGTTGACCTTAAAATCAATATTACCTCTTACATTGAATCGGTTTGTCCCTGCATTAATATCTTCATTAACATTAACCCAGTTTTCACTTTGATTCCATCCAACATTCACATAGTACTGTGACGTATCACTGCCACCCGAAAACTCGGAAATCACGCTTGTTGTACTCACCGTGGGTTGTACATAATCGTACAAGTCAACATCAGGATATTGGATAGGATTTAAGCCACTTCTCGTATTTTGAATTTGATCTTGTGAAAAACCAACCACTAAAGGGTCTTGTCCATCATTCAAAAAGGCTTCGTTACGAAGCTCCATGTAGTCAGCAGCACCCAAATAATTAGGAAGTGAAATAGGAAGACTAAATCCAGAACGTACGTTTACATTCACTTCTTTTCTGTTGATTTTACCTCGCTTGGTGTTGATTACAATAACGCCATTTCTAGCTTGACTACCGTATAAGGCTACGGCGTTTGCATCTTTAAGAACTGTGATTTGTTCTACTTCCTCCATGTTCAACACATTTGGATTACGACCAAATACCCCATCAATTACAAAAAGGGCTTCTCCAATACCTCTGATATTGGATGATCCTCTTACACCAACTGTTAACCCATTAATGTAATCTCTCACAAACTGAGTGTTGTCATAGTTTAACCTGTCTTTCGTGTTAACAGAAGAAGCTGAACCAACTATGCTACGTCTATCGCTAGAGGCAACACCCATATTAATTACATCATCTTCAGAAGCAAGAAAGTCTGATTTGACAAGTGTAATACTACCTGACAATGATGACATACTAATTAGTTGTGATTCATATCCATTCTTTTGGATAACCAAAACTTGGTTATTGTTAACACTGATGTTAAATACTCCATCATCACTGGTCACAGATTGTTGACCCTCAGGAGCATAAACAGTTACACCACTTAACGGGTTTCCTTGTTCATCAACAACAGTTGATGACACTTTAGTACCTACTGATTGTGCTACTGCAATACCACTAAGACAAAACAAGGTCAGGCACACAAGAGCAAACAGTCTGTAAAGTTTATTAATCTTCATTTTATATTCTTTAGTTTTTAGTTAAAACAAATTTGTTTGTGGTTTACCAACCTGGATTTTGAGGGAAACCTTCGTAGAATTGCGTTTGATTTGGTTCGAATGGTAACCAGTAATGTTTTGGATACTCACAAACTCTCTCAACAATTGTATATTCCTTGAAGAAAGTCCAATTTTTATCAAAGTATAATCCTGTTTTTATTTTGTATTTATCCTCATGAGCAACTCCCCAACGACGAATATCCATCCATCTGTGAGCCTCATAGGAAAGCTCTACTGCTCTTTCACGTCGCAACTCATCTAAAAATTTGGTGTTATCTGCAACAATTTTTGAATGTACATGAGGAACACCAGCTCTATCTCTCAAGATATTGATTACTTGTTCTGCAGTCAAAGGAAAAGAAGCAGGTGCCGTTGTGGCGCCTTTAGAAACATGAAGTGCCTCTGCATACATAAGGTAAACATCTGTCAACCTCATATGAATACGCATCCCGTTAAATCTACTAGCAATATTATTCCCAGATTGAACATGGTATTGACCATTAATCTCAGGATAAAACTTCTTAAACATATATCCAGTTAGATTAAGTCCTCTACCGCGACGGTGTGGACCAATTTCATTATTACCATCATCATATAACTTTGCAGTTTTATGATTGTTGCTTCTTGCCTTAGATGAGATAGGATCTCTATCCGAGAAAATCCATGCGTAATAACGCGGATCGCGATTCGCAAAAGGATTACTTGGATCATAGGTGTTGGAACCATATTCTCCACTTAAATTATCTTCAATAGATAATCCATTGGCCATTCCAAAATTTTGGTAGATAAAATTGTGAGTTGCCATTTCATTTCCAGAAAGATTTTGACCAATGGGTCTTGGAACGCCAGCAACCATAAAGGCACGAGTTTGTCCTGCAGAAGAGCCTCCAGAACCAGCAAAAATCAATTCTCTTGCTTCAGGAGCTAAACCAGGCCATGTGTTAACAGGAGTTTCCCATAATACTTTTTTGTAATCCTCCATGTTTTTGGCAAGTGAGTATTCACCAGCCTGTTCCAGTTTAAGTACTTCTGCAAAAGCATCAACCGCCATAGCCGCTAATTCAGTATCATAAGAGTATGTATCTATACCAGGCGCATTATTAAATTTCATCAATGGACTTGCAGCAAAGAGTAAGTTTTTACCCTGGAATGCATACGCAGCCCCTTTGGTTACCCTACCTGCATTGTTTCCAAGAGTTCGTTGTCCGTACTCTTCATAATCCCAATTTACAGGAAGTAATTCAATAGCCTTTTTATAGTCCTCGTTAATAGACAAAGCAACTTCTTTGTATGTATCAGGTCGAGGGGTATCAATAGCTCCATCGTAAACTTTTGTGATATGAGGGAATCGACCCCAAAACTTCATAATCTCATTATGGAAGAAAGCTCTGAAAAAATACGCTTGTCCAAGAATAACATTTTTTTCATCCTGAGTTAAGCCTACCAAAAGATCCTCGTTCGCAAGTACCATATTGGCTTTGCGGATACCCGTCATACTACCCCTCCAAACTCTAGGTCTACGTCTGGCTTGAGAATCATTAGTATCCCCTTCTTTGCCTTGATGCGTATTCTTACCTAGGTAAGCATATTTTTGCGAAACCCACAAGTTTAACTGTCCTCGGTCAACCTGACCGCTAAATTGACCACTTCTGTAGGTGTCATCTCCAAACGTGTAATCTTGAAATGAGTGTCCAGAAGTACCATACTCAACTACTAAGTTATACATCTCCTCAACGAAACCTTGTGAGGATTCGAAAGTGGCAAATACATCCGTAATATCTATTTCAGCTTCAGGAGCTATATCTAAATATTCTTCACAGCCAAACATAAAAGTTAGGCCAACAAATAGAACTAGTTTTTTTATTTTAAAATTCTTCATCACTTTATTTTTTAAAAATCTAAATTAAATCCGAAGTTAACTCGTGCCATAGTAGGATAATCACCTCTAAAGCTAGAGTCTTGCGTTTGACTACTGTTAAATTCTCTGTCATCTGGTAAATCTGTCCATAAGAATAAGTTGTTACCATTTGCAAAAAGATTCAATCCTTTAACACCAAGTTTTTCACAAGTTTTATTAGGAACTCTATAGCTCAATGCAACAGATCTCAACCTTGTTAAAGAACCATCAAAGAAATTAGATCTCGGATCAGTAGCTCCTTGTCCAAAATTGAAGGTTGGCTGTGTTCTGACAGCTGTTGGGTTATCTTTAGACCAATAATTTAACTCATGTACAAAGAATGTATCGATTTGATTTGAAAACGTTCTACTACTGTACGATCTATTGGTGTTCTGAGTACCGTAGAGCTGAACAGAAAATTTCCATCCTTTGTATTTAGCGCCAACCGTAGCAGCCCAAGTTCTTTGTGGGCGTGTTGGGAAACCATAGGGGACATTGTCAAAAGCACTGTTATAAACACCATCACCATTATAATCAATTAGGTTATAATATCCAGTACGGATAAAACTTTGACCGTCAACTCTTGGTGTTGAGCTGTATAAATCATCTAAACTACCCATAATCTCACCAGGGATAGCCGATCTAGGTTGTCCAATAGAATATCCCGCTCTTTTCTGATAAAATGGCGTTAGCTCTGGATCTTCTCTGTCAATTGTCAAATCTTGAGCATGAGTAAAATTGACGTTTGTAAAAATATTTAATCCATTTCCAAAAGTATGGTTTGCACCTAAAACAATTTCAAAACCACGAACCTCCACTTGACCTCTGTTAAAAGCAGGAGGACTGGCACCAAACCATTCTGGTACTGCGCGTTGGCTACTTGGAATTAAAATATCGTTACGATCCTCTCCGTAGAAGTCTAACTCTGCAGTAATTGCGTTGTCAAATAACCCTAATTCTACACCAAAGTTATACTTAACCGCTGTTTCCCACTGAAGTGCAGCGTTTCCAACATTGGCCTCAGTATAAAAGACATAAGGAGAGCGTGTGTTGGATGCTCCATTGTTGATGAAAGCTCCGCCTCCAATACTCCACGTTTTTTGGTATTCAAATCTAGCTCCTCCGCTGTCGTCACCAATCAAACCATAAGAACCACGTAATTTCAAGTTATTCAACCAATCAACATTTTCCATAAATGACTCGTTTGTAACAGTCCAACCTGCTGCAACTGCAGGGAATAGTTCAAAACGATAGCCTGGTCCGTATTTTTCAGAGCCGTTATAAGCCCCACTAACATCTAGGAAATACCTTTTGTCATAATCATAAGTTACCCTACTTACCCAATCTTCGCGATATCTAAGGAAACCATTACCTGTACCTGTCTCTCTACGTCTTACCAAAACCAACCCTGTAACAGAATGTTTGTCAGCAAAGGTACTGTTGTAGTTAATAGAGAAATCATAAAGCAGATTTCGACCAATGGTACCGTCTTGGATATTTGCAGTACCTAGTGTCCATTGATAGGGTACGAAATCAAAATCATTAACGCCGTTTGGCGATTCAATTCGCTCTACAAAATCACCGTTATAAACACGATATCTTACGTTTTCTTGTGCATCGCCTCCTGGATCGTTCAGAGATTGACGGCTAACAGACCTATTGTCTAATGAAAAACGTCCTTGGAAAGAAAGACCTTTAGTAACAAAATCTAATTTTTGTTTTAATATAAAGTCTGTATTGATATTAAACGTATTTAATGTAGTATACCCTGTGTTCGTTAAAGTAACAAGAGGGTTTGTATTTGCAAAAATATCAGCATCATCCCTACCAAAAGCCCCATCAGGGAAAACGGGTATATATGCATTGGGAGCAAGCTCATAAATTGCATTTGTAACTAAGTTTAGGTTACCGGGAGTGTTCTGAATACCATAGAACCCACCAAGATTTACAGAGAACTCTGTTGTCTTAGTGATATCAAAATCAATGTTACTACGGAAATTAAATCTGTCATAACTAAATTCACTTTCGTAGCCTTTACCGTTATCATAAGCAGTACCATTGAAAATATCGGAAACTGTTTGATATGATAAGCTACCAAAATATTTTGAGTTGTCACCACCTCCGCGCACAGATAAATTGACACGGTGATCTAAAGCCATATCTTTAAGAAGTACATCACTCCAATTTACATTCGGATAGATATAAGACTCTTCCTCGTTTGCAGGGTTGATAAACTTGTCTGCGATAGCTACAGGTCGGTATAATGTCCATGATTCTTCGCTGTGGGGTAGCTCGCGCATAATGGATGAGTTCGCCTCCATAATCGCATCATAAACACCTAACTTTTCTGGCAATTTAGAAACGAATTTAGAAGTAGAATTGACTTGTAAAGACAATTGTGCCTTACCCTTTTGTCCTCGTTTGGTAGTAATTAGGATAACACCATTTGCCCCCTGAACACCAAAAACCGCAGTAGCAGAGGCATCCTTAAGCACAGAAATATTTTCAATATCATTAAAATCGATATTGTCAATATCCCTAGGCGCACCATCTACAAGGATAAGTGGCTGTCCAGAACCATTCCATGAAGCCTGTCCTCGGATATAAAGTTGCATATCGTTTCTTCCAGGAACACCACTACCATTGATTGCAATAACACCAGGCAAGTTCCCCTGAAGTGCTTCCTCAACATTAGTGATACCTGCATTTAATTCCTGTAAATCTTGACCTTTTATTTGCGAAATCGAACCTACAACGCTTTCTTTCTTTTGAGTACCATAACCCACAAGAATAACTTCATCCAAACTTTCAACAAATTCTTGTAAGACAACATTTATAGTTGCTTGACCATTAACAGGTCGTGTAGTTGTTTCGAATCCTATAAATGTAAACTCAAGTGTTGCATCAGACGATGAAATTCTAAGCGTATATTTTCCGTCAAAATCTGTAGAAGTACCTTGACTTGTTCCTTGTTGTACTACACTTACACCAGGAAGTGGAACTCCCTGACTGTCAGTAACAGTACCACTGACAATGTTTTGTGCTTGTAATTCAGCTACTGAAAAACTGGATAGCAGCAACATAAGGCTGAATACTACACCAGAAACAAAACACCGTTTTTTAAATTTTTGCTTCATTATGCTTAAAAGTTTAATTAATTTAAAGTTGTTATTACTAGAAATAACCAAAATGTAAGTCCGTAGACTTTTCATCATGGTCATCAATTCCTCAAAAGTATTTGTTGAGGAGGGCTAAACTATCATGTACTGTCCTGTAGCATTAGCAATCCCAACAACAAAAACATCTAAAAATATCAACTTATTAGTATTGTATAAATTTAAATAAATTTTTGATAACAGAATGCTACAAACAAAATTTTAACGTGGTTATTATGCATAAACACAACTTAAAAAAAGTTTTATTTGATACATCATATCGATTGCCATTAAAAAGGATCAATATGGTAAAAACCGTTAGAAAGCAGGAATTTAGCTGCAATTTGTACGTAACGTTTTAGTAACCAAACATACGCGGTAACCACATGGTTAGCCCCGGAATATAGGTAACAAACATTAGTGCAATGAGCATAGCAATAAACATGGGTAGCAGCGGTCGGACAACTTTTTCAATAGTTGTTTTGGCAACACCGACGCCCACAAAAAGAACGGAGCCTACAGGAGGTGTACACAAGCCTATGCACAAGTTTAGCACCATAATGATTCCAAAATGAGTTGGGTCCATTCCTAGTTTGGTGACAACCGGTAAAAATATAGGCGTGAAAATGAGAACTGCTGGTGTCATGTCCATAAAAATACCTACAAACAGCAGTAACAGATTTATAATCAACAGAATTACAACTTTGTTTTCGCTTACATTTAATAGCACATTTGAAATATCTTGAGGAATGTTTTCATAAGACATTACCCACGACATACTCATGGAAGCACCAATCAAAAGCATTACAATAGCCGTCGTGGATGAAGCATCTAGTAATATTTTCGGTAAGCTTTTTGCTGTAATTTCTTTATATAAAAATCCTAGAACAAGCGTATATAAAACGGCAATAGCTGAAGCTTCTGTCGCTGTAAATATCCCTGTAACAATACCTCCAATAACAACAATCAACAACAACAAACTTGGAAGTGCATCCCAAAAGGTTTTAAAAACTTCACTAATGCTGCTTCTTTCTCCAATAGGGTATTTTTTCTTCTTTGCCCACAAAACAGCAACTGTCATTAAAAATAATCCGGTGAGTATCCCCGGGATATACCCTGCCAAGAAAAGTGCCGCAATAGAAACGCCACCACTTGCGAGCGAATATACAATCAGTACGTTTGAGGGAGGAATAATCAAACCTGTAGTGGAAGATGTAATATTCACCGCAGCACCAAATTCTTTGGAGTACCCTGCTTTTTCCATCTCAGGACCAAGAATTGACCCCATAGCAGAAGCAGATGCCATGGCAGAACCGGCAATAGCTCCCATAAGCATTGCAGAAATAACATTAATCAGTGCTAGCCCCCCAGGAAGTGAACCCACCAATGTTTTGGCAAAAGCAATAAGCCTATTCGCAATGCCTCCTCTGTTCATCAGTTCGCCAGATAACACAAAAAAAGGAATCGCCAGCAGCGCAAAGCTATCTAGCCCCGTTGCCATACGCTGAGACACCGTTGTTAATGCAGGCATCAGCGGGATACTTACCAACATAGTCAACGTAGATGAAATAGCTATGCTCCACGCAACAGGAGTACCAATGGCTAATAAATACATAAAACTTAGAACGAGTACAAGTACCGGTGCATATTCCCACATAATTATCGATGTATTAGTTTGTCAATTTTAAAATAGATGATAAGCATTCCGCTAATGGGAATGGTAATGTAAACAAGTGCCATGGGGATTTGTAGTGCTGGAGAATGCTGACCCAAGATATAGGAAATATATACCAGCCTGAGACCCCCAACCACAAGTGCGGCAAAAGCAAATAAAATAATTAGCAAATCAACTGTTGTACGCATCCTTACTTGACGTTTTTTATTGGCTCTAGAAGGCAACAAATCAATAGCAACGTGCATATTTTTCCCAGAAACATAAGCAGCGCCTAGCACCCCTAACCAAATCATCAGAAAGCGTGCAAGCTCATCGGTAAATGAACTTGGATTGCCAAGAACAAAGCGTGTAAAAACTTGCCAGAGTACGTTTATAACCATAGTCCCCATTATAACAACAAGGATTTTCCCTAAGACGGCATCTATTTTGGTTTTTATGGATGACATTTATTCTTGTTTTTGAATGTTCTCAATTAATTTTTTAAGGCTAGCGTCTTTGACCGCTTCTTGATAAAGCACATTAACCTTTTCCACAAAAGGCGCTTTATCAGGTCTAGACACCTCAACGCCAGCTTTTACTACCTCTGCAAGTGCGAGAGCTTCCGATTCAGCCCAAAGTTTTCTTTGGTGTTCCACCGAAAGTGAAACGGCTTCTTCTAGCCAGTTTTTTTGTTGCTCAGAAAGTTTCTCCCAAGTATGTGTACTAATCAACAGCACATCGGGCAAAGCGGTATGTTCGTCTAGCGCATAATACTTACACACCTCATAGTGTCTAGAAAGATAAAAGCTAGGAGGGTTATTTTCAGCGCCGTCAACAACACCCTGTTGCAAGGAAGTATACAATTCGCCCCAAGATATTGGAGTTGGAGAACCGCCCAAACTTTTTACCATGTTTATTGCCGTGACACTTTCCATCACACGAATTTTCAACCCTTCAATATCTTCAGGAGCGTTTACAGGTTTTTCTTTGGTATAGAAACTTCTGCTTCCAGCGTCGTAATATCCCAATCCTTTTAGCCAATATTTTCTACCATCTTCAAGAAGTTCTTTTCCAACTGCACCATCCAAAACATTGAATTGGTGTTGTCGGTCTTTAAATAAATAGGGCAACCCGAAAATGCGCATTTTGGGTGCAAAATTCTCCATTACCCCTGTAGAAACTTTTGTCATATCCAAACTTCCTATTTGAAGTAGTTCTAGGCACTCGCGCTCAGAACCCAACTGTTGATTTGCATAAATCTCAATACGCATCGCGCCGTTTGACTTCTCCTGCAAAACCTCATTCATATATACCATAGCTTTATGCACGGCATGACTGGTATCAAGTCCGTGCGCAAGCTTAATAACGCTTTTTCCACTGCTTTGAGAACACGAACTCAACGCTAAAAGAGTTACTGAGGCTAAAATTAATCGAACTGTTTTCATTCTACGTTTACTTCGTTTATTCGTTATGATTGTTAAAACCCAAAATATTTCTTTGCATTGTAATATGATATATCTTGAACCATTTTGCCCAAAAATTCAATATCGTTAGGTAGCAAGCCTTTTTGCACATCATCTCCAATGAGATTACATAAAATTCTTCTAAAATACTCGTGTCTTGGGAAAGACAAAAAGCTTCTACTGTCTGTGAGCATCCCCACAAATCGACTTAAAAGCCCCATATTAGACAAACAATTGAGCTGCTTTTCAATGCCGTCCATTTGGTCTAAAAACCACCAACCTGATCCCCATTGCATTTTTCCAGGAAAGTCGGCATTTTGAAAATTGCCCATCATGGTAGCAAAGACCTCGTTTTGCGAAGGGTTTAGGTTATACGTTATCGTTTTTGCCAATTGATTGCTTGCATTTAAAGTATCAAAAAGCTTAGACATCTTTTTTGCCATGGAAAAATCTCCAATAGAATCTACACCTGCATCAAGCCCTACTTCTTTTAAAAGCCTACTGTTGTTATTGCGAATAGCACCCAAATGGAATTGCTGAGTCCAGCCCTTGGCATGATACATTTTACAAAGCGCATCTAACAGACAAGAAGCAAGTATATCGGCTTGATGATCAGAAACCGTTGCACCACTCAAACGTGTTTTAAAAATGGAATCTGCTTCTTCTGGTGTAAAATCAGCTACATAAAGTTGTTCAACGCCGTAATCGGATAAGCGGCAACCCATTGCATCAAAGAAATCAATACGTGATTGAATAGCACGAAGTAGACTATCCATATCGTTAATGGAATGATTCACACAATTGCTTAGCTTTTCAATATAAGAACCATAAGCAGATTGATTGATAAGCAAAATTGCATCGGGACGAAAGGTTGGAAGTACCTTTGTGTAAAATCCCTTTTTGGCAATTGCTTTGTGGTACGCTAAATCATCTGTAGGGTCGTCTGTTGTACAAATTACTTCAACCTTAAAATCCTCAAGAAGTTGTGCCGGAGTTTTTCCTGCTAGTATTTCGTTTGCTTTTTCATAAATGGCAGCTGCCGTACTTGGCTGAAGAATCTCATCGATTCCAAAATAGCGCTTAAGTTCTAGCTG
>Ga0209138_1003268_pt1 | contig 11792 bp, 9 predicted proteins | sample SaaInl3SG_22_DNA_FD_184645 | JGI IMG/M metagenome (GOLD analysis project Ga0209138, IMG submission 184645) | Marine microbial communities from expanding oxygen minimum zones in the Saanich Inlet - ESP_153SG_22_DNA (SPAdes) (version 2) | ecosystem: Environmental > Aquatic > Marine > Intertidal...
GCAGATTGGCTTCTGAAGTCCTCGACTTTATATCAAAATATGTTGAACCAGGAATTACCACAGAAGCTTTAGATAAGCTATGTCATGATTTTATGGTAAATGAACAAAACACCATTCCTGCTCCACTGAATTATGCTCCTGGCGGTCATACCCCTTATCCAAAATCTATATGCACCTCTGTCAACAATCAGATATGTCATGGCATCCCAGGTGATCGGGTTCTTAAAAAAGGTGACGTTGTCAATATTGACGTTACAGTGATAAAAGACGGTTATCACGGAGATACCAGTAGGATGTTCTATGCAGGAGCTCCCTCAATTCAGGCTAAAAGATTGTGTGATATTACTTATCAATCTATGTGGAAAGGAATCAGAGAAGTTAGGCCTGATGCAACACTAGGTGATATTGGTTTCACTATCCAACAATATGCGGAAGGTATGGGTTATTCTGTTGTGAGAGAGTTTTGTGGTCATGGAATAGGTAAAGTCTTTCATGAGGAGCCACAAGTTCTTCATTATGGTCAAAAAGGTAAGGGTCTTAGGCTCAAAGAAGGTATGACTTTTACTATTGAACCAATGATAAATGCTGGAAAAAAAGAAATAAGAATGATGCCCGATGGATGGACAGTTGTTACAAAAGATCGCTCTCTATCTGCTCAATGGGAACATACAATTCTGGTAACTAAAGATGGTTACGAAGTCCTCACATTGTCAGATGGAACACCTGATCCCTTTTTAGATTAATGATTTTTAAAACGCTTAAGAAGAGTTATGAGAATAAGTTCACAAGCTTAAAGAATGACTTTCTCAAAAAACACAATAGCATCAACTTTCTCAAGAAGAATTCAAAACTTTGCGATGATGTAATTACGACTTTATGGAGAAGTTGCTCAATCGATCCTGAAAAGTATGTAATCGCAGCGGTCGGTGGATTTGGAAGAAATGAGTTATATCCAGGGTCTGACATTGATTTAGCAATAATTAGCAATTCGGAAGCAACTGACGTTGATGAAAAAGAAAAACTTGAATTATTTATCCAACATTGCTGGGATTTTGGATTTAAAATTGGCATCAGCCAAAGAATAATTTCAGAAATTCACATAGACATAAAAGATATTACAATTGCAACAAACCTTCTCGAGTTGAGGCATCTGTCCGGATGCTCCAATCTTTTTTTTCGTTACAAAGATACCCTAATAAAAAAATTAAATATCAATTCATTTATCAAAAATAAAATTAAAGAACAAGATGAGCGTCACCTAAAGTTTAGTAAATCAGGGTACCTGTTAGAGCCAAATATAAAAGAATCTCGTGGCTGTCTTCGAGATATCCATTTTATAAGATGGTTAACAGCTGCAAAGTATGGATCACACGAATTCAAAACCTTAATTGAAAATAAGGTTATTGAGCATAACCAATACAACTTGCTAAAATTTCACTTCAACAAGATTGCAAAACGTCGAATTTTTCTGCACATCATAACCAATCAGCAAGAAGATAGGCTGCTTGTGGACTATCAATCGAGACTGGCAGAGGATCTCGGGTTTAAAAACACCCCTTCAAAAAAGGCGAGCGAGAATGTTATGAATAGCCTCTACAGGTCAATTAGAAATATCATTCTTCTCAATGAAATTATCACAAAGAAATTTATGCTTATGAATGAAAACCAATCTTTTGAAATTCCTGGGTATAAAGAACTATATGTAAAAAATAATTTAATTGAAATTAAACCCAAGTCTTCAACAAAGATAAGTCAACAAATTTTTGATTACTTCAAGCTTTATCAAGACAATAAAACCTTCATGGGATTTGGCCCCGAACTCATTAACAAAATTCAGGAATCCGTTAATCAAGACTTTAATAAAACTTTTAAATCTAACAACCTCATGCAATCCAAGTTCATTAACTTGTTTAAATCAAAAAATAAAGTAAATAGGACCTTGAGACTTTTGAATAGGTACAATATTTTAGGAAATTTTTTCCCACCTTTTGGAAAGATTGTTTCACAAATGCAGCATGATCTTTTTCATATTTATACCGTCGATGAACACACGTTAAATGTTATAGAAAATTTAAGGCGATATAGCAAGCAAAAATTAAAGCATGAATTTCCAGAATCTTATGATGCTTTTAAAAGAATAAAGAAGCCTGAAATTCTTTATTTTGCTGGACTTTTTCATGATATTGGAAAAGGGCGAGGCGGAGATCATTCTAAAATTGGCGAAAAGGAGGTCCTAAGGTTTGGAAAAAAATTCCAACTTAGTTCTTACGATACGAATCTAATTGCTTGGTTAGTTAGAAATCATCTCTTGATGTCTAACGTTGCACAGAAGATGGACTTGGCGGACCCAACGGTTATTCGAAATTTCGCAAAAGAAGTTAACAATATTGAAAGGTTAGATCTTCTATATCTTTTAACAACGGCAGACATTAGAGGAACAAGCCATAAAGTTTGGAATCAATGGAAATCGACATTGATTAACAATCTTCATCAGATTACATTAAGGTATCTTAATCACACCCAAACCGAGCAACAATTCATCGAACAGAGGATAAATGAAACTAAGTTAGTGCTAAAAAAATACTCGATATCTGAAAAAATGTTTCAAAGCAATTGGGAACAGCTAGGAAATGAATACTTTAAAAGATTTGATGCTCACGAGATCGCCTGGCAAACTCGAGTGCTTCTTCCGCACATTAAAACCAAGGATACAATTGTCCGGGTAAGACATCAAAAAGGTGGGCAAGGAATTGAAGTTCTTATTTATTCCATTGATAGACCTGGTATTTTTTATAAAACTTGTAGTTTTTTTCATGGAATACAGTGTCGAATTAGTCAAGCAAAAATTTATACCTCAAAAAATCACTATGCTTTAAATGCATTTCACGTCAGCTATGATGATGAAAATACCATTCGTTTTAAAGACTTCTTTAAATACATTGAAGAGGAATTAACACAGCTAATTAATAATAAAAACTTACGTGAAGTGAAAACAATAGTTAACCTTGAAAGAACAAGGCAAGCAAAATTTCATCAGATCGAAGATTCAGTAGAGCTGGTTGATGGAGAAAGCGGCTGTTATCACGTTATGGTTAAAACCTCGAATCGCGATGGGCTCCTGCTTTCAATTGCTCAAGTCTTCCTAAAGAATGAGTTGAACATAATAAATGCGAAAATTACAACAATGGGGGAAAGAATTGAAGATCACTTTGATTTTGTCTCCAAAAGCTCTAATTTTAATCGAACAGATTTGGAGAATAGTTTAAAAAAACTATTAGTTTAACTCTTAAATATGCACCCTAAATTATTAAAACCCTTATTTTTTACTGAAATGTGGGAAAGATTTAGCTTTTATGGCATGCGAGCCTTGCTGGTACTTTATTTAGTAAATGCTCAAGGATACAGTCACCATGAAGCACTGAATATATATGCGATTTACACTAGTCTTGTATATTTGACTCCCATTTTAGGAGGTTATATTGCAGATAAATATTTAAATCGCATCAATTCTATTATTCTTGGTGGTTTTTTAATGATGACTGGCCATTTTCTCCTTGCATTTGATACAACTTTCTTTCAAGGACTGGGTTTTTTAATAATTGGTAATGGTTTTTTTAAGCCAAATATTTCAAACTTACTTGGTGACCAGTACAAAAATAACTCCATAAATCATAGGGATGAAGGCTTTAGTATATTTTACATAGGAATTAATCTGGGAGCTTTTTTAGCCCCACTGATAATTGGTTTTATAGGCGAGCTGTATAACTGGCACTTTGGTTTTATGATTGCTGCACTGGGAATGTTATTGGGTTTATTTACTTTTATTATCGCAATAAATAAGACGGAAAATTTAAAAAAAATGATAAATATATCCTTTATTTTTAAACCATACCTTATATCTTCCTTGATTATTTTAATTTTTGTTTCGTTACCGACAAGTATCCTACTTTGGTCCACTATTTTAGGGTTAATAGCCATATTTTTTCATGGAAAGGTAACCCCAGCCCTTCCCAAAAAAATAGAAATTAATAAAATCAAATACATCGGTATCTTGGGGTTGTTTTCAATTGTTTTCTGGGTTGGATTTGAGCAAGCCGGAGGCTTTTTGACAATTTTCACTGACACCAATGTAAATAAAAAACTATTTGATTTTACTATCCCCACCACCCTATTTTTATCTTTAAATCCGCTATTGATTATTCTCTTAGGAGCTTATGTATCCAAGTTATGGTCTCGACTGGGGAAAAAAATAATCATTAACACATCCCACAAAATAGCAATCGGGTTGATGCTTTTATCTCTTGGCTACTTACCATTGGTCTTGCTTTCAGGCCTAGACCAAATCCATTTTTTATGGATTTTTTTAGTGTATTTTCTCCATACTATTGGTGAGCTATCTTTATCTCCAACCGGACTTTCGATGGTAACGAGAGTTTCACCAAATAATTTTAAGGGTGTTATGCTGGGGGTTTGGTTTCTAACTTTTGCGGTTGCAAGTTTCATAGCAGGAAATCTCCCTAAGTTTTTGGAAGCAATGAATATTAATTTATTTATTTTTATTGGAATTATAAGCTTTGCTGCTGGTCTGTTTTTACTGATAATAAATAAAAAAATTGAGAAACTCTTATGATTAAATACACCGTTATATTTGGACTTATATTTTTAGTCTCATGCACATCAACTCAGCCTAAGATTAAACCAGTTGATAATGTTGAGTTAGAGAAATTTATGGGTGACTGGTATGTACTTGCTCATATTCCTGCCTTTGTTGAAAAAAATGCCTACAACGCCATAGAAAGTTACCAATACAATAAAGAAAAAGAATTGATTCAAACAACATTCACCTTTAATTCAGGAGACTTTAATGGTCCACCTAAAAAATATGAACCTCTGGGATATGTATTACCTGGGACTAATAATGCGGTTTGGGGAATGCAGTTTATTTGGCCCATAAAAGCTCAATACATAATATCCTATGTTGATAATGACTATCAGAATACGATTGTGGCAAGAGATAAAAGAGATTATTTGTGGTTCATGTCCAGAAATAAAGAAATAAGCACAAAGAAAAAGCAATGGATTTATGAAAAAACAACCGAGTTAGGTTATGATAAAGATATGATTAGATTTGTACCGCATAAGTAAATGAAAGAATTTATTCTTAAAATTTTCGACAATAAATATGCAGAAAAATATTACTTAAAACACCACGATATTGACGACAGCTCAATTGACTGGCTCAGGGTTCTCCCTTTTATCGCCATTCATATTGGGGCTGTTCTTGCCTTTTTTACGGATTTCTCTTGGAGTTTATTGTATTTTGCATTGGGGTCATTTTTTGTTCGAATGTTTGCCATCACAGGGTTTTATCACAGATACTTCTCGCATAAAACGTTTAAAACTTCTCGGATAATTCAATTTATCTTTGGCTTCATCGGAGCAACTGCTGCTCAGCGAGGACCAATATGGTGGGCATCTCATCACAGACGTCATCATCAAAACTCAGACAATGAACATGATCACCACTCCCCTCACACGCATAATATTTTATGGAGCCACATGGGCTGGTTTCTTGCTAAGAAAAATTTTTTAACAGATCTTAGTTACGTCAAAGATTTATATAAATTTAAAGAACTTCGAATAATTGACCGCTTTGACTGGATGCCGCCGCTATTATTAATCATTTCGCTCTATTTAATTGGTGAGTACTCCAGCTTTTTAGGTTTCGGAAATGGCTTTACAACAGTGATATGGGGATTTTTTGTATCAACGGTATTTGTTTATCACTCTACATTTGCTGTTAATTCGATTGCTCATTTATGGGGAAGGCAGCGATATAAGACAAACGAACAAAGTAAAAATAATTTTCTAATAGCACTCCTTACCCTTGGTGAGGGTTGGCATAATAACCATCACCATTTTCCAGGATCAATCAGGCAGGGGTTCTTTTGGTGGGAAATAGATTTAACTTACTATGTATTAAGGATGCTGTCCTTATTTGGCTTAGTAGGAAATTTTAGGACAGTAAGTAACGCAATAAAACAAAAAAGAAGTTAATGAAAATTGGAATAATTGGTTCCGGGATAGCCGGCCTTACCCTCGCCCACTATTTAAATAAAAATCATGATATTTTATTATTTGAAAAAAATGATCGACTTGGTGGGCATACCCACACCCATAAAATCAACAATCAAAATAGTTCTATCAATGTGGATTCTGGATTTATCGTTTTTAACAAAAAAACCTACCCAAATTTTCTAAACCTCATTAATGAACTTGAAATACCCTACCAAAAATCGGAAATGAGCTTTAGTGTAAGATCCAAAATAAGTGGACTTGAATATGGCGGCACTGACTTAAAAACATTGTTTAGTCAAAAAAAGAATTTATTAAACTTAAAATTCTGGTTCCTACTTTATGAAATAGTAAAATTCAATAAGTTAGCAAAAAAAGAAGCCGTAACTTCCAATAAAAATCATTTGACGATTGGTCAATTTGTAAAACAATATAATTTTTCGAAGTACTTTTTATCAAATTATCTATTACCCATGTCCTCAGCAATTTGGTCATCAAGCTATGAGGAAATCAAGTCTTTTTCTTTCGATTTTTTTGTGAAGTTTCTATCAAATCATGGCATGATCAATATAAATGATAGACCCCAGTGGTATACAATCAAAAATGGTTCAATCAGCTATGTTGAAAAATTAATCAACCCATTCAAAAGCAAAATTATCCTAAACAGCAAAATACAAAAAGTTTTTCGACAAGGTGCCAAATCTATAATTCAGACCGAGGATAAACGTCATGAATTTGATTACGTATTTTTAGCATGCCATGCAAATGAAGCACTGGAATTACTTGCAAAACCCTCAAAATTACAACAAGCTGTGTTGAGTGAGTTTGACTATTCGAGTAATGATACTTACCTCCATTCAGATATATCGGTCATGCCAAAGAGTAAGGTCGCATGGTCCTCATGGAATTATGTGATAAAAGATGAAAAACAAAAAAATGCTACCGTTACCTATAACATGAATATATTGCAAAAAATATCAAGTAAATTCAATTTTTTAGTAAGCTTAAATATCCCTGATGAAATTGATGAACGTAAGGTAATCAAAAAAATCAGATACCACCACCCTATTTTTAATCTAAGTACTTATAGTGCTCAAAAAAAACATAATAAAATTTGTGCAGACGGTATCGGTTTTGCAGGGGCTTACTGGGGCAACGGCTTCCATGAAGATGGGGTCTTAAGCGCTCTTAATGCTATAAAATATAGTGGGATCAATTAAATGGAAGGCATATACAGCGGAAAAGTAACCCATGAGCGCTTCATGCCCACCCATAATTTTTTTTCCTATAATTACTCAATGATAATGATAGACCTAGATAAAATGCAAAGTTTTTTCAACAAGTCGATATTGTGGAGTTACGAAAAAATAAACTTTGGGTCTTTCTATCAAAAAGACTACTTCAAAAAAACCAACACATTAAAAAAAGATGTTTTACGATTTTTGAGAAAAAACGAAATAGAAGGTATTGATAAGGTGTATTTATTAACAACACCAAGAATACTCGGATTGTGTTATAACCCAGTAAGTTTCTATTTCTGCTATCAGGAAGGAGAGCTACAAGCAGTTATTAGTGACATTAATAACACGCCTTGGAATCAAAAATTTGCCTATCTCCATAAATGGCAAACCAATTCAACAATGCAAACTTTTGAGTTTAATAAAGAATTCCACATTTCCCCCTTTATGCCAATGAATATCTTCTACAAATGGAGCTTTAATAAACCCACAGATATGATTATTATTACAATGAACAATTATGAAAATGGTAACCATTTATTTAACGCAACAATGAAATTAAAGAAAAAAGCTTTAAGCTCGAGATCGTTAAATAAAATATTTATAGCAATCCCCTTGATACCTATACAAACACTTACTAAAATTTACTGGAATGCTCTAAAGCTGTGGGTAAAAAAAACCCCTTTTTATAAGCATCCAAAAAAATGATTATGCTCAAAAAAATACTTTATAAAAGACTCTCTCAAATCAAAAATTGTACTTTGACTATTCGAGATGGGAGTAAAACTCTTCACTTTGGCGATAAAAATAATGCATTAAAAGCTGAAATTATTGTAAACGACGAGAGATTTTATAGTTTTATAATTTTTGGTGGATCAATAGGTGCCAGTGAAGCTTTTATGAACAGGTTTTGGGACACTCCAGACTTGACGAATGTTATTAAAGCTTTTTCCCGTAATTACGATCTCACCAACAAGCTAGAGTCAAAGTTTAACCTATTACTAAAACCATTCTTTCAGTTCATTCACTTCCTAAATAAAAATTCAAAGAAAAACAGTAAAAGAAATATTTCTGCTCACTATGATTTGAGTAATGACTTTTTTTCAATGTTTCTCGATAAAAGCATGATGTATTCATCAGCAATATTTGCTAATAAAAATCAAGATCTTTACGGAGCATCGTTAAATAAACTGGATATTATCTGCAAGAAACTAAACCTTAAAAAAAGTGACCATGTAGTTGAAATAGGAACTGGATGGGGAGGTTTTGCAATATTTGCGGCAGAAAACTTTGGGTGTAAAGTAACTACAACGACAATATCTAAAGAACAATATAATTTTACAAAAAAATTAATTAAAGAAAAAAAGTTGGGAAAAAAAGTTACCCTGCTATTTACTGATTATAGAGATTTAAAGGGTAAATATGACAAACTAGTCTCAATAGAAATGATTGAGGCCGTCGGTCATCAGTATTACAGTGAGTACTTTAAACAAATAAACAATCTTTTGAAAGAAAATGGTGCCGCACTAATTCAAGCAATCACCATTAGAGACCAAAACTATTTGGGAGCGTTAAAATCCGTAGATTTTATTCAAAGATATATCTTTCCAGGTTCTTGTATACCGTCAATTGAAGTTATTCAAAAAACCATTTCCTCACAAACCAATATGATCATTTCTGATCTGGAGAATATAAACCACCACTACGCTAAAACATTGTTTATGTGGAATAAAAACTTCAACAAGAATATTACTAAAATAAAAAAACTTGGGTTTGATGACAGATTTTCTCGAATGTGGAACTTTTATTTTTCCTATTGCGAAGGTGGTTTTGATGAGCGTGTTATCAATGATTACCACATACTAATGACTAAGCCATTGAATAAAGACCCTCAGAATGAAAAAGATATACTTTAATAGTGACGAGGAATTCCAGAATTTTATAAAAAATGGAAAAGATCTTGGGGAGAAAAAAACGTTTCTGGTTCATGACAAAGTAATAAAAATTTTTAATATCAGAGGACTGCTATCTTCAGGATTTATCCATTCGTACTCAAATAGGATTATTAGTAATAGCGCAAAACTCAATCAAAATGGAATTAACTCATTAAATATAACTCATCAATTAGAATTTATTCATAACAAGAGATTATCAGGCGTAATTTATAATCACATTCCAGGAATACCGATTAGGGATATGTCTATAAAAGAGTTTACGAAATCTTTTTTGAAAGAACTCGCTTTGTTTTTATCATCAATACATTCTAAAGGCATCTACTTCCGGGCAATGCATATGGGGAATATAATTTATCACAACGGTAACTTTTGTCTTATTGATGTAGCAAAAGTACATTTTTATCCATGGTCATTAATGAGCTTTACAAGAGCTAGAGCGTATCGAAGATTCATTAAATATCCAAAAGATTTAAAAAAACTAGGAAAAAATAATCTTGAATTACTCATTAAAATGTACATGGAAGAGAGTAAATTCAACCTACTCAATAAACTAATTTTTAAATGTACCCTGAAAATACTAATGAACCATAATTATAAATTGATCAAAAGATACACACTTTTTTTTGCAATTTTATTTTTAATAATATGGCTAATATAGATTTCGGGATAATTGGAGGAGGAATTTCAGGAACTGCTTTGGCATTAAATCTTAATGACAGGGGCTACTCGTCAATTGTCTATGACAATACAATCCAAAACTCTAAATCAAAGTTACTACCTTATGCATCATTAAATCCCAGATACTCGATTGACCCCACTATACAAAACTTAGGTACCTTCAGAAGTTTTGAATTCTTGGAAATTTTCTACAAAAGAAATATAGACAAGAGTAATTTTAATTTTAAGGGAGTTTATCACTTTGATGACAATGATCCGGAATCAAGGGTAGCTAATACAATCCAGAATAACCCATACCTTTTAAATGAAATTAAATTTATTGGCAGATCAGAAAATAAATGGAAAAAAGATTCGATATTTTTAAAATCAGCAGGATGGTTAAATGTTGTTGAATTTTTTACTCAAAATTTAAAAAAAATTATTATTTCAAATGAGCATGTTGATGAAATAAATCCCAACTCTGATTTTGTAAGTGTTTATTCCAATAAAAAAAAAATTGGGGAGCATCGATATGTTGTCTTATGCAACCCACAGTCAATCAACAAGCTTATAGATAAACCGATCTTTAATGAAAATTACATAGGCTCTGTATTAACAGGAAAACATCACAGTAATGAAGAAGTTAATTTATCAAAAGATGGCTACATACTTTTTGATAAAGACCAATTTTGCTCAGGATCAACTTACTATAAACATAAAGATTTACTATATGGTAATGAGAAGAATATTTTATATAAAAAAATATCAAAATGGATTCCTCAGGAAATTACTCTGGAAAAAGAATATCAGGGAGTGTGGCAGGGTGAGCGATTTACTACAAAACAGAGGAAACCCTATGTCGGAAATTTATTGAATTACGTCACAACAAAAGACAAAAGTATTGATTTTGATTGGTACAGAAATATATTTATTAATACATTTTATGGATCAAAAGGATTTTCTATGGCCCCTTATTTATCCAACTTACTTATAAAATTGATTTTTTCAAAGCTGGATGAAAATGAAATAAGACTAATAAACTCTCTAAGCCCTTACCAAAATGAACTTAAAATTTTGAAAAAAAGTAATAAAATTATTGAAAATTTTTATTATGAATAAAATAAAGAAAAAACTAGAAGATCTCGAACTGCAAGGAAAATTTCTTGAGGCAGCAGAATTGCTCAAGACAGAGCTAAAGAAGAATCCAAAAGATTTAGTTATTCAAACGGAAATTGGAAACATGCTTGCGCAGGCCGGTGACTATGAAGAAGCGCTTGGTTTTTTCAGACGCGTCCATTATGTTTTTAAGGATAATCAAGATTTAAAGAACACTATAACTTTTTGTTTAAATGAGCTCGGCAATAGATACCACCAGAATCGACAATTCGAACAAGCGACCCTTTACTTTGAAGAGTTAATCAGTATCGATAATTCAAATTGGCATTATGTTTATAACTACGCCAATACACTTCAGGATGCTAATAAGATTAACAAAGCAATCTCAAACTATCTTGCAGCTTCTAGAATGGGTGGTGGCAATGATCCAGCTTTATTCAATAATCTTGGAAACGCTTATCAGAAAATTAATTTATTAGAGGAATCACAAGCTGCATTTAAAAAATCTAATAGTTTACAGTTTAACAATAATACTTTTTTGCAATTAGTACATTTAAATCAGCGGCTCAGTTTTTGGGACGACTATGAAGAGCACCTTAAAAAATTAAGAACCATACTAAAAAGAGGTGATTTTAATTTCTCACCATTTCCAATTTTAAGCTTACCGACTATCAGCAATCAAGATTATTTAAATATAGCAAATTACTGGAATACAATGCATCCCAAAACATTAATTGATGCAAAAGACCTA
>Ga0209138_1003269_pt1 | contig 11790 bp, 21 predicted proteins | sample SaaInl3SG_22_DNA_FD_184645 | JGI IMG/M metagenome (GOLD analysis project Ga0209138, IMG submission 184645) | Marine microbial communities from expanding oxygen minimum zones in the Saanich Inlet - ESP_153SG_22_DNA (SPAdes) (version 2) | ecosystem: Environmental > Aquatic > Marine > Intertidal...
TTTGTAGCCCATTCGCATATAGCATTTACATCAAACGGTTTCATCGTGCCGTCTGTAGCAACTCCTTCGTCAATCTTTAAGAACGTGTCAATACCTTTTTCATCCAAGACATTAACCATGCCACGGGTGACTGTGTCTTGGTAGAGTATTGCTGCCCAGATGTTACTGTCGTTGAAGTCAGGACTATTGACCATACGCATACGCATAGCATGAATATGATCCATCATGTTGTGTTCAGCGTATTCTACTCCATAACGATCTAATGCACCGGGCGTCGAACCTCCACTTTGATCTAATGCTGCAATAAATCTGTGATCACTCATGATACTTCACTTTTGCCTTTGTCTATTGGTACTACATTAATATAACCGGCATTTCTGTTTGTGTCAAGTCCTTCTTCACTTAACATATTATAAATAATATCACGGAACCACCGGTCTACAATTTCTTCTTGAAGATCTGCTTCTGTACCATATCCGTTTTTGATTAATTCTTTAATAAACAGATCGTTCCAATCAAGCTCAAAGAATCCGTTGCGAATATTTTCTTCGTTAACTTGCATATCTAGTACATTTACCCAAGGCTCGCCTTTTTTTGTAGCGTATGCTTTTGGATCTGTTTTTTCCAGTACAGCTAATTCTTTTTCTTCTAATTCTTTTTCTTTTGCTTCTATACCAGATACTTTTTTAAGCCATTGTTTCATATTTGTTTCCTTATCTTGTCGTACTGTTCATTAGTAATCTTCTTGCCTTGTAAATATTCAAGGTCGTCTTTACTAAGTCCCCCAGGCATTTCCGAATAGTGAGATGTGGAGTCTAGGAGTGAATCGCCATCCTCTTTGCATACAGAGTTCCGCGACTTCTTGAACATTGAGGGAATATTCTTCACTGCGTCCGCCCATTGGCATAAGATATACTGGACATTCCACCCCGGCATCCCTGTACTGCTGAACAGCCCGAGTAACTTCATCAACGTCATCTCGATCAGCAACAACAAACTTGAAATAAATGTCAGCACTGTCAACACCAGCATACTCCCGAGCAACATCAGGCTTAATAGCATCATCCCAAGACTCGCCTGAAACGGATAGTTTTGGTGAGCAACTAAAAGTGACTTGAATTCTGTCATTGCTGTTAAGATAGTCGAGGAAGTTGCTGTGTAGAGGTTGTGTAGTGTTGGTTTCAATTGTGACATTTTTTAGGTCCGCCATTTTAGGATGTTCAAATAGATCGACATATAGTCGTTGCCAAGCAAGCAAAGGCTCGCCTCCTGTTAAGATAAGATGTACATCTTGTCCATTATCCATAGTCCATTTGCCTTCTGGCAACAAACTCAGCAAGTGCTCAACTACTTCGTCAATAGTTGCTAGTTTGTTAAAGTCTTTAAACTCTGGATAGATGCTTGCATAAGTGTCACAACCTGTATGAATGATAGGCAAGTCTTCAAATTTTTCTGTTGTTTCGTGTACACCTGCGTCGAGCAGTGCCTTTACTTCTGCATTGTAACGTTCGCCTCGATTATGTTGCTCCCAACGGTCACCAACACTTTTGTCAACACCAAAGTTCATGCAACGGAAGTTACAACCAAATGTACGTAGGAATACACTGGGCACTCCTACAAACTTGCCTTCACCTTGTACACTATAAAATGCTTCTGAATATCTCAACTTCATCTTGGTGCAAACTCCTGCTGTAGTTTAATGTTGTCAAAGAACTCTTTCTTAACACCAGGATCTGTTTTAAACACACCTTCTAGTACAGTTGTTTGTGTAAGACTACTATGTGCCATAATGCCTCTATTTTCACAACAGCCGTGTGTTGCTTGAATATAACATGCGACATCTTTTGAACCAGTTGCACCTTTGATCTCACGTGCAATATCCATAGCAAGTTCTTCTTGCAGTGTACCTCTACGAGCACACCATTGTGCAATACGAGTATACTTGCTTAATCCAATCAGTTTGTCTGCGGCAATAATACCAATGTATGCAACACCTTTAACTGGTTGGTGATGATGCGAACAAACACTTGTAAGTTCACTGCGTACTACTAGCATACCGTCGTAGCCGTCTTTGGGATCATTTGGAAATGCTGTTGCGTTTGGCATAGCATCATAGCGTCCTGCCATTAGCTCATTGATATACATTTTTGCAAGCCGTCTTCCTGTATCCATACTGTTTGGATCTGTATCTCTATCAATTACTAGACTATCAAGAATACCTTCAAACTTAATAGTAAGCTCTTCAATAAGTGCTTCTTTATCTCCAACATTTAACCATTTTGAAATATTGTCGCCTGCCCAGTAGCGACCGTTGTCGTTTCGAATTCGACGGGCAATTTCGTGTGATTTATTTGTCATTCTATTCTCCGAGTTATAGACGTGGATGTCATAAAATATGGTACAACATTAATTATATTGTACCATGTATTTAGGTTTTTGTCAAGTAAAATGTACATTTAACATTTCGATACGATCTGTTGCTGATGCCATTTTATCAAGTTCTTCTTGAATAGCTTCTACAATATCGCTGTGTTCGCCAATGCCAACGCTTTGGTGCATATACACCAAGATGTTTGTTTTTGCTCTTTCAAGCTCTCCTTCGGCGTGCATCCGTGCCGCCTTTACTAGTTGTTCACGCATTTTTTTTCTCCTTTAATGCCTGTCGTTCATTATATTCTTTTAGTTTAACACGATATTCATCTTCTGTCAAGCTATGCCAACCGACACAACGGCCTGTTGGCGATCTTCCGCAACCACAACTCATAGTTTTCCTTTCAAAGCGTTAAATGTTTTTGTTTTTTCACGTTCTCTTACAAACGCTTCTTCTCCAGCATATGTACTACATTTATCTAAACTATCTTCAATATGCCATAATAGGTGATATAGTTCTTTTTTGCGGGCCCATGTATTAAATCCGTCCATACGTGGATCCGTAGCAGCCCAAGTTATTTTGTTTATTTGAGTTTCTATATCTCTCATACTCCAGTCAATAATCATTAACCGTATTCCCATGGATATACTAGCCAAATATCGTCTTCGGCTTTGTTACATTCGTCCCAATAATAATTTACTTCGTAAAATTCGCTGCTTAAATTTTCTGTCATAGTAGCAAATCTTACATTTTGTCCCCATATAGTATCCCAGTTAGGACTGTCGGGCATACAACTGCTTTGCCAATCTTGTTTGATCCACTTGAACGTAGCACCAGTATCGTTGATGTCGTCTACAATCAGAATGTTCTTTTTTGCAGAGTTGTCACTTGTATTTTTACTCCAAGTGTCGCTTCTATCTTTTATTTCTACATACCCAAATGCGTCCTCACTCATCCAGCAGTTGCTTTCACATTCTTCACCTGGTTTGCCGTCTCGTAGTTTAACTTTAAGTGTTTCCATTCTACAGTCTAGCAGGTTACTAATACGCAATGCTAATGGCAGGCCGCCTCTTGTAATACCTACAACATAGTCTGGACGCCAGTTGTCTTTGTACATTTTGAGTACAATATTCATTGCTGCATTGTGTACATCATCGTATGTGTAAACTTTAGTCTTCATTTATTTTCACCATGTCTGTTTGTATTGATCCTTTAGTTTCCATTTTTGCAATCATGTATGCCATGGATTGTATGTCGTCTAAGATTAGCCTACACCCAGCTTGATCATTTAGTTCGGCTTTTCGGTGTAACATAATTGCCATATCCTTCATTAGAGTTATTCGTTGAATAAGTTGTTCTACTGTGTGTAACATTATTTTTTCCTAAAAGGGTAATTGATCGTCGCCTGCTTCATGACGACCTTTCCAGTCTTGATGTACCATTTTGTAAATTGTTTTAAAGTTTTCATATGCTTTCTTTAATGCTGGATAATCGTTGCACATATCTTCTACTTTGGCAACACTGGGCATATGGTCTTCAAACTCAATTTGCTCCCAAGTAATGCTGTCAGCCCAATGGGTATCGTCGAGCGTAATGGTATCAATAGTGCTAGTGGTAATATTACTAATGTCAATGGTATCTACTACATAGTCTGATAGATCATATCCCAAAGTAATATCATCGTTTATAGTACTAATTGTGATTGTGTCTGCTATATTACCATTCTTGTTGGTCATAGTACTCACTTAGTTCAGCAGCAAGAGATAATAATGCTTCGTAATCGTTGTTTTCTAATCCTGTTATCATTTTTTCAGTATATTCAAGTAGTTTTACATTAGAAATACTATCTTTGTTTTCGTCATAAAAAGGTTTTACGTCATCTGCTAACACATTTAAAGAGTACATATAGTCGCCTTGTAAATATGCTTGTCTAGCAAGACCCATAACACGGCGTAATTCTAAGTCATGTTCGTTCATTTTTTCCAATCTCCATTTTGTATTGATCTAAGCACATATCATTAATGCTTTTTGTAAGTGTAACATAGTTTGAAAGTTTGTCAACTACACTTGCAACAGCATCACCCGCTCTACGTGGCCCTTCGGTGGTATTTAATTTTTTACCAGTAACTTGCTCCATAGCACTGATTACTTCTCGTACACTGTATCCTACGTTGCTACCAAGACATTCATAGTCTGTGTTGGCAGGACCTCGTTCGACGGCGGTGACAATGGCATTAGCCAAGTCAACAACATGAATATAATCACGAATGCAAGTGCCATCCCTAGTAGCATAGTCCGTACCAAAGATCTCAAGGTCTGGAATCTTGCCAGCAGCCACCATAGCAGCGACACGAATAAGATGGGTAGGAGCACCCAGTTGACGATGAACACCGTCAGTACCAGATACGTTAAAAAATCTAAAGATAGTGTATCCATCAGCTTTCTCCTTTATCACATCTTCCGCTGCAACTTTACTACGTGCATACGGTGATGCCATTTCCCAAGCACTGCTAGTACTAGCAAATAGTACATGCGGCGTTGTTACTTTGTTGAGCAAGTTGTCTGTGCCACCTACGTTTACACGATAGTATTCAGCAGGTTCTTTTAGACTTTGTGGGACAACACTACGCCCCGCTAAATGAACTACTGCATCGTAGATGCCACTAACGTATTGGCCAGTGACATCTATATTGTAGTATTCGTCACAGTATGCAGCAACAAGGTTAGTTTCGCCGTGGATTTCTGTATCCCAACCGATAACGGTATGTCCTTGCTCTTTTAATAGTTTGCAAACATGGCTACCAATGTAACCGCTTGCGCCTGTAACTAATACTTTCATTTTATTGCTCCCGCAATTTTCCTGATAGTGCTTTTAATAACAACCCGTATGCTGGTAAGAAGATAATTAATCCTACTGCAATCTTTAGTACGGTTTGTGATCCTGCAATCTCCATCCAGTTTGCTGCCATATACTCGTCTGCTGAGTTGTTAAATGCAACAAAGAAGAATGTGTAACTATCAATTACGTTTGCAACAATAGTTGACAACGCCGGTGCTAACCACCATGCACGATAACGTTCACGCAAGTATTGGAACACATATACATCTAGCATTGTACCAACTGCATATGCAGTAGCACTTGCAAATCCAATACGTAGTGCAACACTCTGCGGTGCACCTTCTAGCAACACTACTGCAATACTACCAATGATAGCAAGCGGATAGGCTGCTGCGATAGTTGCTCGTGCAATGTTCTTACCTAGCATACGCACTGTAAGATCGGTTGCAAGAACAACAATTGGGAATGTAAATGCAGCCCAAGTTAGTTTAACTCCAAAAAATTCAACTGGAATACTAACTAAAGCATTACTTACTACAACGACAATAACATGCAATAATGCAAGTTTAATCATCATACTTTTATCGATGTTTTTAAACAATTTATTTTCCTTTTTCGTCTAATAGTTCTTTTTTACGTTTTTCAACAGCCGCCGCTTTTTGTGCTTCGGCTTCAATCTCATCAGATTCTTTTTTAGCCTTAGCGTCACCATCTCTACCCATAACCAACAAAATGATTGCTGTAATAAGTGGAGAAATGAGAACAGCAACAAAGAACCAAAGCCATCCGTTGCGTCCCCAATTGCTTGCCCAGTATCCAATCAATGCTGAAAAGATAATGAGAAAAATAATAATATCCATGTTAATACTTTCTAGTTGCTACATGATCTCTGTAGCGGTTATCATCACGCCGCCATTGTTCACCGTCACCAGACATAATGTCAATGTAACGATCAATGGTAGCACTAGTCCAATTACTAATTTCTCCTAGTTTAGGATGCGGTTGTGCAATTAGTTTTTCTAGTTTTTGCATTGCATCTTCAATGCTCCAAGGAACATACAAACGAGTATGATCATTGTTAAAGATCTCTGGAAAACTACGATACGCTGGAAACAATACATTACAACCTAATGCATCTGCTTCACTAACAGTATTGCTTGTCCAATCCTGCAATGCACAGTTAAACAATACTTTACTACGATTTACAATATTGTAGTAATCGTTCTTTTTAAGATTTTCGTAAATTTTTAATTGTCCACGTTCTTCCATTTTACGAGCACGTTCGATGTACTTTGGATTGTTGCTGCGCAGTGGACCGCCTTGTAGAATAGCAAATTCTACTTCGGTTGTACCTGGAGTACCGTACCATTCTTCAATCATATCCATAAAGAAGTCTGGTTGTTTCTCCTGATCAAAACGTGCAGCAAACACTACACGATTGTCACGTTTTTCCCAAGTGTTAATCTCACCTACACGTAGAGCAACCTCAGTCTTGTCAAATGCAAGTCCGCTAATGTTGTAGATAGGCGCTTTCCAATTTGCAATTTTCATATGTGCAACCATTTCTTCATTACTTGCTAATACGCCTGTAACAAACTCGTTGCACATTTCTTCATACAAACTCATCCACTTGCCCATACCCCAAACGTGTACAAAGTCATCTGGGTCAACTGCCTGTGCTAAACAACGGATCCAAACTTGAGGACGTTGTTCAGTGGGAATCTGATCCATAATGTAAGGTAACGATTCCATACCAGGCTGGAACATGTCTTCGAAGAAAACAACATCTTCACCTGTAACTTCACCGTTACGCATCATTTGAACCAAGTTCATCATTTGCGACATTGCAAAGTAAGAACGGCCATGTGCATCTAGCACCTGACCGACTTGTATTGCTTTTGTATTATCAATAGTTGTACCAGGAACATTAACCCAGTCAATACCCTGGCGTTTAAATGCTCGACGACTCCATTCTTCTAATTGAAGTGTATACCTACCTTCATAAGGCTCTAAGCCCATGTAGTATAGTTTACGCATTATCGACGTCCTTTTACACGAGCTTTTGCTCGCATCCATCCTTGCCACTTTTGATAAGCAATCCAGTTAGGATCATCTTTTTTATAAAGTGCAGATTCATTAAATACTTTACCTTCGAATCGACAGTAATCTCGATATTCGTCTAGATCGTTAAAAATTTTATTTACTACCGAGTTTTTGATAGTCATAATACCTTATTCCTTATGCTGGGTATACAATTTGACAGCCGTTTTCACCGTCTTCGGCGACATCAATAACAACAAACCGGCCGGGGTATTTGCTGTTAATCTGTGTATATAAGTCATCTGCAATCATCTCACATGACTTATAATCTAGTTGCAGGATATCGCCTGCATACAATGATTCGAGCCAACGCTTGAACTGAATAAATTCAATGTCTCTGTCATTGTGTGTTACTTGAATTTGCACTTTAAAGTGGAACATATGACGATGTGGATATCCTAAGAAACTTACATCGTATTCGTCACCTGTTGCTAGTGCCGGGTCATCTAATGCAGCTGGATATTTGTGAATACCTTCTTTGGTAAACGTAACCCAAATACTGCGTTTAGCATTTTCTAATGCGTTTGTCATTTTAGCGTCTTCCTCTCTCATACGCCGTTGCATATATGTATAATAACGTTCTTGTGTCATATTGTCAAGAAATAATTGTGTCTGTAGTGTATTTAGACCAATCAGTAAAAACTTTTCTCGTTTTTAAATCATGTATCTTATGAACCCATACACCTGGATTACTTGCATCAAAGTCTTTGTCGTCAATCTTTAAACACGCATTATACCCAAGTTGCTCAATATACGGAAGTTTAACACTAATCATTGGAATAAAACGATTGTATTCAGTAAATCCACTTTCAAGCAGTCCTTCAATTTGTGCTACATCAATATCTAATGTAACCCAATAGCCTTCTTTCAACAATGGAAATATCATAGCTTCCCAAGGTTTCCATTCGCTTTCTGTATTGCTGGTAACATCAAAACTCATATTAGCACCGCAGTAGATATGTTTACATCCTTGCAGTTCGGCCATAGATATTACATATTCAGCATCGTGTTTTCCTACAACAAACATAGTCTTTTTACCATATTGCGGAGTGTGTTCAACTTCTGTACCTACAAATATAGTTACATCTTTACCTGAACCGTTATCGTATTCTCTATGCATTTTTAGTCCTGTATTGTTCGTTCCATAATTCCCAACGCTTTTTATAATAATCGTTGATCTCTTCTTTAGGATACGACTTTTTTTCCATTGTGTCAATGATTTTATTAATATCTTCTAGTGCTATTTCTATAGCTTCTAGTCTTAGTTTCTTTTCAGTGATATCCATTTGGAGTTTCTCCAACACTACTTAATTTTTCTTCTACACGATAAATTTCATCTTTAAGCCATAGCTTTTGCGTTTTCTTTTGTCGAACTTCATCACTTATATGGTGTTTTCCAAGTTTTATAATTTCTTCATCTAACGCTCTATGTTTTTTACGCAATTCTTCCAAATGAGCTTTTAATTTATCATTATTCATATTATACTTCCTCAAATAGTTTTCCGAACATTGTGGTGGCATTTACCGCCTTTTTGCCTACATTAAGACGTGTTCCAATTACATGCATCCAGTATTTAGAATATTTGTCAATTAGATCTAAACTTTTTTGTCGATCTTTTAGGCTAAAAATTTTATCAACAACATCTTTGAATTTAACTACGCCCCATCCTGGAAAGTCTTCTTCGTTGATTAGCATATAAGGGTACAATCCGGCATCATATTTTTCATTTGCACGTTGAGTACTTTCAATGTGCATCCAAACATTATGACCCATTTGTAGTGCATAGCTAAAGCTATCCCAACTAGTACTATCTTTCTTCATGATAATCGGATTGCCGTCGTTGTCTAGTTTAGGGTTACCGTGTTTATCTAGTTCAACTTGTCCTTTTAAAACTTTAATACCTCCAACTTTGTTAGTATCACCGGGCGCATAGATACAAATATCGTTCATATTGCAATGTATACTCATTGGCGAATCTTCAAACGCTGCTAATATGTTATCAGTAACTACTGCATCTTTGAACTTGCGAGTATCAGTGGCATACTTTAGTGCATCGGCACCAGGAGACATCATATAACTCCACTTGCCTCTATCTTCGATACGAATACTATGATAAATCTGTCCGTTTGCAGTAGCAAGGAAAGGTGATGCACAATCATATGTAATCATAAAGTTTGGGTTATGATACTTGCGAACAGCACGTTGAATGTCTGTAAGCAACACAGCCCATTCTAGTTTACTAGTGCCAAGGAAGTGCATTACATCATGTAATCCTTCTTCTAGCAATCCATCGTGTATCATGTGTACCAGTCTACGCAAAATCAAGTGTACGTCACACATGTTCTGACCGCCCATTGCCCAGCCATTAAAGTGTGTGTCCGGATATTTTGCTGGATCACAATAGTCTTTGAACTCTTCATACCAGCCATCTGCATCGTCGTGATTGCTGCCTTGCAACACATTTAGCACTTTAAAGTTGCCACGTCTATTGGCCATGTAGTATTTTGCATTAATGTGCGTAGCATCTACAGCATCTTGATAGCTGTGAATGTTTGCTGCTTTTGCTGCTTTAGGATCTTGGAATGTCCAAGTTGGAATATCCAACATCATTCCGTAGTCCATATATTCTTCCATCCAGTTAACAACTAGTTCACGCTTTTTAGCAGCATGTGGACAATTTGGATCAGTCCAATCACCAGGCCAAAGCCCTTTAGCAATTTGGAACCCACCCGAGTCGCCTAGCAACCATGAATTATTTCTATCACGGTTGCGGAGCATATCTTCTTTTTCACTGAACTTGTTTACATCAAGCTCTGCGTGTCCTGCAGAATAGAGCGCCCACTTGTAGTGGAACGCTCCTTTGGATGGATTTAAAAAGTTAAGACCTTCTACTTCGCCAATACCTGCTGGAACACGAGACGGATCTACATATTCACCGTAGCGTTGCTTGCCTACAAAAGTAGCATAAAAGCCGCTGATGCTAGGCAAAAATACAGCATAATCGTTTTGTGTTTCAGTAAGGTTTGTTTTCATTATTTTTGCTGCGCTGGTAGAATATAATCGTATTTTGCCATACCGCTATCAACACTGATCTTCATAGCACCTTGATCTGTAATGCTCATAGTTTTATCACCGTCCAAGTTAAGTATAGCAATAGTCTGTGCAACTGGCCAACTCCATGTATGTGTTAGTTTACCAGTAATTCCGTGTTCAAATGTAAAGCTACCTGCGTGTGTTGCTTCGTCGCCAAAGTAAAAGTTTAGATTGCCATCTTCTGTTTTTACTTGGAACACCGTTTCTTCGCTGTGAGCACCTGACATAAGTTTCATACGTGCAATTGCAGCCATATTAGGTTGAATTTCAACGTCATATGTACTTACTTTAAACTTAACGCTTTTGAGCTTTTCTTCAATAACTGCTTTGTTCATAAAGCGATAATCATTTTCAAAGTCTCCACTTGCATTTTCAAAATGAATATGCGTTGGAATTGTTTCGCCATTGCGTTCTGCTTGTACAACTTCAATACTAGCATTTTCTTTGTACTCTGGATTCTTAATATGATAAGCAAGTTTGCCCAAGTCTGGCATACCAAATGTACCTACAAACTCGCCAACTGGCGAATGTGTTGTTGCTGTCATAATAACACTGCGATCGTCTGCCATACTTTCAACTTGTGTGTCAGATTCTGCTGTTACTTTTAGTGTAGTAATAAAGCCCAACGAATGTGTGTGGCTTACAATGTCTTGTAGAATGTCTTTCATGTTTTTCTCCGATTATTAATTTAACTGTAACTGATAACTGCTTACTTGTCAAGTTTTATTTTTTCGTTGTAATATACTGCTGCTGACAGTGTATTTAGATTAATATTTTTTTCTGCTGCCATTTTTAATAGAGCCTTTGTATCTTTAGGGAAACACATGCCGCCCCATCCTCGAACTCCGTCATCTGGCCATACATAAGTATGACTTTCGCCAATGCGTTCGTCTGCTGCAATACCGCCACGTACTTGATCAAAGTTAATGCCATTTGCATTACAGAAATCGTAAATCTCGTTGAAGAAACTTACTTTGGTTGCTAGAAACGCATTGCGGAAATATTTGATAGCAATAGCTTCTTCTGGACTCACAATGTTTATTTTAACATTTGACCAGTTCACACTGTATTGATCACGCCAGTAATCTGTATCACCACTTAATATGACACTATCAAAGTTTTTAATATCGTTCAAGTAGTTCATTGCACGTAAAAACTCTGGGCTAAAACACAACCGATGGTCGGGAAATGTTTCTTTTAAATATTGCCAACCTTGCAAACTAATAGTGCTCTTGATTAATATCGGTGTATCTTTGCTACACTGCGATACTACATCATACACAGCACTAATATCACAAGCACCTGATTCTAGTTGCGGAGTAGGCACACATACCACTACAGCACTGGTATTGCCAAAGTCTGCTACCTTGCCTTTGGGAGGATCGT
>Ga0209138_1003273_pt1 | contig 11774 bp, 7 predicted proteins | sample SaaInl3SG_22_DNA_FD_184645 | JGI IMG/M metagenome (GOLD analysis project Ga0209138, IMG submission 184645) | Marine microbial communities from expanding oxygen minimum zones in the Saanich Inlet - ESP_153SG_22_DNA (SPAdes) (version 2) | ecosystem: Environmental > Aquatic > Marine > Intertidal...
AACCAATCTAAATCCATTCCAGAAGCATCTTCCATAGAACGGAAGAAGTCAGCCGGTGTTGGGTGCTTAAACATCCATCTCTTCGAATAGGTTCTAAAAGCATGGTCAAACAATTCAGGACCCATAATGGTCTTTCTTAACATGTACAATCCAGCAGCTGGTTTCGAGTAGGCATTCGGTCCAAATTGCTTTACATAATCTCCTTGAGACATGATCGGAGAGATATTCGATTGGTCTCCGCCCATATAACGCGTAATCGCTTTGGTTGGGTTGGAAGCAAACAATTCGGCATCATACACATCTTCTGCTAAAATTTCTACAAAAGAATTCAATCCTTCATCCATCCAAGTCCATTGTCTTTCGTCAGAATTTACAATCATTGGAAAGAAGTTGTGTCCCACCTCATGAATAATCACACCAATCATTCCTTTTTTGGTTCTGTCTGAATAGGTTCCATCTGGATTTGGTCTTCCAAAGTTGAAGCAAATCATTGGATATTCCATTCCTTGTCTTTCCGAGTGCACAGAAATTGCTTTTGAATATGGATAGTCAAAAGTTAATTTTGAGTATTCAACAAGGGTGGTAGCCACTGCTCTAGTAGAGTGTTCTTCCCATAAAGGATTTCCTTCTTTCGGATACAAAGAAACCGCCATAACTGTTTTTCCATTGACATTGGTTGCCATGGCATCCCAAATGTATTTTCTAGAAGTCGCAAAAGCAAAATCACGTACTTTGTCTGCTTTAAAGTGCCATGTTTTTGTTCCAATAGCACGTCCTTTTTCTGCAGCTTCCGCTTCCGCTTGGGTCACAATTAAAACAGGATTGTCAAAAGTTTTTCTTGCTTTTGCAAAGCGTTGACGTTGTTTTTTAGACAATACTTTTTTCTCATGACGTTGTTTTTTAGACAATACTTTTTTCTCATTTTGTAAATCTCCCGTTGCATCTAAGATATGATCTGCAGGCACGGTAATTTTTACATCATAGCTTCCAAATTCTAAGGCCCATTCACTACGTCCCCAGAATTGCATATTTTGCCAGCCTTCTACGTTGTTGTAGACTGCCAATCTTGGAAAAAACTGTGCAATGGTATAGTTGTTGTTTCCGTCAGGAAATGTTTCCAAACCAGATCTTCCTCCGTCTTTATTGATGTCGTTAATCTTATAATTCCATGCAATGCGAAATTTAAACTTTTCTCCTGGCTGCAAAGCTTTTGGTAGGTTGACACGCATCATGGTTCTGTTGATGAAATGGGATAGGGGAGCACCATTACTTTCTACCGCCGTAATGTTGAATCCAAATCCTTTCTTTTCATTCATATAAGTACTCTGAAAATTCGCTGGAGTAATAAAAAGAGAAGCACCGTTCGATTTCGCCAAGGGTGTTTTGGAATCATCTGCTCTCATGTTCTGATCTAATTGTACCCATAAGTAGTCTAAAACATCCTTAGAATTGTTGTGATAGGTAATGTTTTCATCACCATAAATACGATTGGCACTTTCATCCAAACGAATGTCCATTACATAATCTACCTTTTGTTGCGTGTATTGGCTTCCTGGAGCGCCAGATGCAGCATGCTGATCATTTGGTGTTGCCAAAACATCTTTCATTTGTCTGAATTTGTTTTGATCGGTGTGTCCTTGTTGTGTTTTCTTTTTTTCTTTTACAGGCGCTTGTGCAAAAGAAGCAGTCGCCACAAAGAAAAGTGAAAATACGAGTACTGATAATTTTCTCATTTTTTTTATTTTTTTGAAATGGCGTGTAAATTAAGAATTTGAATTTAAATGAGTAAAAAAAAGTAAAGAATTAACAAATATTTATCAGATAAAACCTCCAAATAGTCGCCAAAAAAAAGCGAAATCAACTAGATTTCGCTTTTTAAGTGATAAAGGCCTTTTTTTTAGCCCTTCATTTTCTTTTTAAATTGTGTAAACTTCGTTTGTTCTTTTCTTGGAAAACTGTTGTTTGAAGTATCTAAATCTGCCGTTTCTAAATCGGGATCCAAAGCAATATTTGTAATCTCCTTATCAGAAGAGAAGGTTTTTGTAATTTCTTTGTCATTATACCTCCAAATTTGTGCTGGATAGGTTTTTCTCTCTGTAGAACCATCTTTATAGGTAAATTCTACAATGATTGGCATCACTAATCCACCCGGTTTGTTATAGGTAATTTCATAGTGAAATTTTGAATGAGTAGCTTTATTCGCAAAGCTTAAACCCGCAGAGGTATCCTCAACAAATTCGACCGTGTCATTTTCACCTGTTTTCGTTTGAAACTTTTTTACACTTTGAATTCCGATGTCTGTTACGTCTGTTGTGTAGAACCATCCTCTCCAAAACCAGTCTAAATCCATTGCAGAAGCGTCTTCCATTGAACGAAAGAAATCGGCTGGAGTTGGGTGTTTAAATTTCCATCGCTGTGAGTAGGTTTTAAAAGCATGGTCAAACAATTCTTTTCCCATAATGGTTTCTCGAAGAATCCATAAGGCCGTAGCCGGTTTTCCATAGGCATTGTTCCCAAAACTATATACGTTGTCTCCTTTAGACATAATCGGAGCAATTTTAGATTGATCTCCATTCATGTACTTGACAATATTTTTTGGATACCCTCTCGTAATTGGGAAATCTTTGTCATAGGCCAATTCTGCTAACATTTCCATGTAGGAATTCAATCCTTCATCCATCCAAGTCCATTGTCTTTCATCCGAATTTACAATCATTGGAAAGAAATTATGTCCTACTTCATGAATCGTTACTTTAATCATTCTGTATTTTACACGGTCCGAATAGGTTCCGTCAGCATCTGGTCTTCCAGGATTGAAACAAATTTGTGGATATTCCATTCCCATTTGTCCATCTACAGAAATTGCTTTGTGATAAGGGTAATCAAAAGTATATTCAGAATAGGTTTTTAAGGTTTGTGCTACTGCTTTTGTAGAATGGTCTCCATACAATGGGTTTGCTTCTCTAGAGTAGTAGGAATAGGCCATAACGGTTTTCCCGTTAATGTCTACTGCCATTCCGTCCCAAATAAATTTTCTTGAACTTGCAAATGCATAATCACGCACGTTGGTCGCTTTAAATTTCCAAGTTTTGGTTTTCGTTGCTCTTTTCTTTTCAACTTTTTCAGCTTCTTCCTGAGATTGAATGATGACAATTTTATCAAAAGACTTTTTAGCTTCTGCTAATTTTTTTAATTGCTTGCGCGTTAATACCTCTTTCTCATTGAGTAAAACACCTGTTGCACCCAACATATGATCCTCGGGCGTGGTAATGTTTACCGTGAAATCTCCAAATTCCAAAGCGAATTCACTACGTCCCCAAAATTGATCATTCTGCCATCCTTCTACATTGTCATACACACACATTCTTGGATAAAATTGTGCAATCACATAGTTGTTGTTTCCATCCGGAAAGTGTTCATATCCAGATCTTCCTCCTTGGGTTCTATGGTTATTGATGTTGTACCACCATTTTATTTTGAATTCAAAAATGTCACCAGAAGCCAAAGGTGCTGTAAGATTGATACGCATCATGGTTTGATTGATCGTGTAGGATAAATCAGAACCATCAAGATTGGTAACCCCTTCAATTTTAAAGCCTCCGTCGAAAGCTTCAGACGGGAAGCTTCGATCGAACCTACTTTTACTTAGTTTTTGTGGTATTTTATTGGGTTGAATGTCTGGTGTTTTAGAATCTGCAGCACGCATGTTCTGATCTAACTGTACCCATAAGTACGCAAGTTTGTCTACAGAATTATTGTGATAGGTAATGGTTTCGTTTCCATAAATTCGCTGGTTGTCATCATCCAAGACAATGTCCATATTGTAATCTACCTTTTGTTGGGTATAGGCAACACCTGGAGCACCAGAAGCAGTATGTTGGCGATTAGGTGTTGCCAACTCATCTTTTAATTGTCTGAATTTATTCTGGTTTGTGTGTCCTTGTTTTGTTTTTTGCTGCGCAAAATTGGCTCCAGCGATGAAAACAAATGAAAACAATAGGAGGTTTAATTTTTTCATTTTAATTACTTGTTTTAATTTTTTTCTAATTTATGAATAACTGGGAATATAAGCTTGTTAAATTCTTAATATTTTAAAATTTCTGAATAATTCTCTGCATCCAATAAAACACTTTTGTTGACTTTACCAACTTTGGATTTTATGAGATTCTCTTGTTCTGGAAAGTGTTGGATGAGTATTTTATTGGAGATAGTTATTTGATCGACGGCATTAATATTTTCAATCTCTAAATAAAAATATACCAATTCTCCTTCGTATTCTTTGCCTATATAATTGAATTTTTGGTCAATAGTATTTACTTTAAAATGCAATTTTTCGTTCAAATACTTTTCAAAATAAACATCATTTCCTTTGAGTTCTTTCTCGGTGGTCAATTGTAAATCAATATTATAATCTTTGTTCAAAGCCGTTTCTATATCATCCATAAAAACATTGATAATTATTTGTACCGAGTTGGATTTAGGACTAAAGTTTATTTGAGTGAGACTCAAGTAATATTTGTGTGCAGAAAATGATAGTAATGGTATGAATAGCAATAGCAAAAAAGTTTTGTGTAGTTTCATATAGAAGTATCAATTCAATTAGCGAGCCAAATTACTGTTTAATTTATTAAATTCGATGGCTTTTTCTTCTAAGAATTTAATAAGTGCAAATTCATCGGTAAAGAGTGTTTTGTTAAACATCCTATCGGTTCTACAAAAATACAAGAACCGTGTAGTGTTTTCTTTTTGAATGTTGAAATTTTTTTCCAAATCATAATTGTACTGCTTCAACAAGACTTGAACATCAATGTCTTCTTCAACTATCACTTTCTTTTTTCGCAACATTTTTATTCTACCCGATAAGGTGTTTAATATATGGTCAAAAGAAATACCGCCGCTACTGGTAGTCGCAGTGTAAATTTCTCGGTCCACTTTTTTCATTTTTTTTCTTCCTGCATTTGGGAGTCCTAAGGTGACAGCACTTATTGCATCTTCCTTAATCACTTTTTGAACATCGATGCCCAATCGTCCAGACAAATCATGCTTTTTTAATTCAAACGCTTCTAAGACAGTAGTCTGAATAAGCAATTGAATGGCTAATTTTTTACGCGTAAAAATAGTCTTAGAAATGTAGATGATTTTTGTAATGTGCTGTACTGAAGAGAATCGCAAAGAATCTCCCAAACGAACGCGGATTTCAAAAACTCCCTCATTGTTAGAAACCGTTCCTCTTTTTGTGTTTAAATTTACAATAGTAGCGTCAGAAATCGTTCCAATAGAATCTTTAAGATGACCCACAATCAAAGTACTTTTTTGAGCGACCATTCCATTAGATGCAAAGCCGAGGAGGAATAAAAAGAGCACTGTCTTATACATGAATAATTCTATTTTAGAAAAAAGGGAACACACAAAAATAAGGAAAAATAACCCTCTTTTAAGAACAAAGAAAACCCAATCAATTTCATCATTGTATGAAGGCAGGTATAAAATTTTGTTAAATAATCCCTTTAATTCTTTAAATTCGCTGAATCTAAATCGTTCTATCTTGAGAAAATTAATCATTGCAAGTACTTCAACAATATATGGTAGTGGCTATTTAGAATACCTTCTACCCACATTGGCTGGATTTTTTGAGGGGGTATCTACATTGTTATTCATACCATATGCAAGACCAGGCGGTATTACCTATGACGCATATACCCAAATAGCAGCGGAGGCATTTGCAACAATAAACATAGAAGTTCTAGGCATTCATGAATTTGAGAATCCCACAGAGGCACTTCAAGAAGCAGAAGCCATCTTTACTGGTGGAGGCAATACTTTTGAGTTATTAAACCAGCTCTATCGGCATGATCTTATTACAGAATTAAAAACCGTATTGGAAAACGGAACGCCCTATTTAGGAACCAGTGCCGGAAGTAATATTTGTGGTGTTTCTATTCGCAATACCAATGACATGCCTGTAGTGTATCCTCCTAGCTTTAATGCATTGGAGACGATACCTTTCAATATCAATGCGCATTATTTGGATCCTGTTAAGGGATCTGTACATATGGGAGAAACGCGTGAGACGCGTATCCAAGAATTTCATGTCTATAACAACACACCCGTTTTAGGCCTGCGAGAGGGAAGCTGGCTTGAAGTGATTGATAAAAAAATTATACTCAAAGGAACTTTGCAAGCAAGATGGTTCCAAAAGAATCAACTCCCAAAAGAAATAGCATCGGGGAGTGAAGTATTCTGTAAAAAAGAAAAGCTGTAAAATGAATTACAGCTTTTTTTATGGCATTAAAGTGTGGTTGGCATTATTTTAATCCACCAATCATTTCTTCAGGTTTTACCCAAGCATCGTATTCTTCAGGAGTTACATAGCCCAAACGAACGGCCTCTACTTTTAAGGTGGTGCCGTTTTCATGCGCTGTATTTGCAATTTCAGCAGCTTTGTAATACCCAATTTTTGTATTTAAAGCCGTTACTAACATTAAAGAATTGTTTACCAATTCATTAATTCTTGAGTGATTGGGCTCAATTCCCGCAGCACAGTTTTCATCAAAAGACTTACACGCATCTCCTATTAATTGAGCGGATTGTAAAACGTTTGCGGCCATCAGGGGTTGTAAAACGTTTGCGGCCATCATGGGTTTAAAAACATTTAATTCATAATGTCCTTGAGTACCTCCAACTGTAACTGCCACATCATTTCCCATTACTTGTGCACACACCATGGTCATGGCTTCTGCTTGTGTTGGATTAACTTTTCCTGGCATGATAGAGGAGCCAGGTTCGTTTGCTGGAATGATCAACTCTCCAATTCCTGAACGGGGTCCGGACGCCATCATACGAATGTCGTTTGCAATTTTATTTAAAGAAACGGCAATTTGTTTTAACGATCCGTGTGTTTCTACAAAGGCATCGTGTGCAGCCAATGCTTCAAATTTGTTTTCTGCGGTTACGAAGGGCAATCCCGTAAACTGGGCAATGTACTTAGCAACTAAAACATCATAGCCAGGAGGGGTGTTTAATCCCGTTCCAACGGCAGTACCTCCTAAAGCTAACTGGCTTAAATGTGCTAAGGTGTTTTTCAAGGCTTTCACGCCAAAGTTTAATTGGGCTACATAGCCAGAAAACTCTTGTCCTAAAGTTAGTGGAGTTGCATCCATTAAATGCGTTCTTCCTATTTTTACAACATCTTTAAATGCTTCTGATTTTAATTCAAAAGTAGCTTTCAATTGCTCAATGCCTGGAAGGGTGGTTTCTATAATTTTCTTGTAGGCTGCGATATGCATCCCTGTTGGAAAGGTGTCGTTTGAAGATTGTGATTTGTTTACATCATCATTGGGCTGAATTGTTTTTTCGCCTTCACCAATAACATTTCCTGCAATTTCATGGGCTCTGTTGGCAATCACTTCATTTACATTCATATTTGATTGTGTACCTGACCCCGTTTGCCAAATGACTAATGGGAACTGGTTGTCATGTTTTCCTTCCAAAATTTCATCACATACCTGTGCAATTAAATCTCTTTTTTCTGCAGTTAGAACTCCCAATTCACAATTGGTATAAGCTGCCGCTTTTTTAAGATAAGCAAACCCATATACAATTTCAAGAGGCATCGATCCTGCCGCACCAATTTTAAAGTTGTTGCGAGATCGTTCTGTTTGGGCTCCCCAATATTTATCTGCGGGAACCTTTACTTGTCCCATAGTATCCTTTTCTATTCTGTAATTCATGTTTGTGTAAATGAAATATTAAAACACAAATTTACGAAAACTAAGACAAAAGCTATTATCAATTGCTTTTAAAAACAATTGAAAAATTTTCATTTTACCTCGTAGAATATGAAAATATGTATTATTTTTGCTGTAATAATTTTTCAAATAAAAGCAAATGTTAGATTTTTCTCAATTTTCAGGATTAGTTTTATTCATGTTTATCCTTACAGCTGGTTTCTGGTTGTTGATTTTCCTGTTAACTTTTGTTGTACCTTACTGGATTGGTGGTACAATATGGGAAAATTTTAAATTAAAAAGAGAAGCAAAAAAAGCTGCAGAAGGTAAATAAGTAGCGTTTTCATATGGATCGTTTTTCTATGCGATCCTATAAATAAAAAAGGCAATAATCGAAAGATTATGGCCTTTTTTTATTGAATCGTGTGGTTTTTGAATTGAAAAGAAAGCATTTTTACTTTTTTGTAGTTTGTCGTTATCAAAATACCTAACAAATAAAAATAGATACTTAAAATTGAGTGTTTATTTTTAGTGCGATTTAATGAATGGTTCCCTTCAAAATGGCTTCACCACTCGATAATCTTTCAGAAAATTTTAATTCTAAATAAATTTTAAGAATCTAAATGCCCATGTTGATCTAGAAATAAGCAATACAATACCACAACAATTATAGTAAGTGTATTTTTTTCTGTCTTAAAACAGTTGTTTTTTAGCGCTATACCTATGATTTTAGTTTATTAGAAGTTGTATGTTTTTTATTGAGGTGTAATTAGCAGATCGAACTCGAATTTTACCTAGTTTTATGAAAATAACATAAGTAGTAACTTATACTCTTATTTTTTTGAGTAAAATAAGTATCTAAAATTTAAATTTAGAGGATCTACAAAACAAATAAAACACATGAAGAATCATTTTTTAAGAATTATTTTACTATGCTGTTCTTTAAGCTTTTTTGCACAAGCAAACAGGGTTAAGGTAATTGACAATGCGCAAGGAACTAAATTGTCCGTTAATGGAAACAGTTTTATGATTAATGGTATGAATTGGGACTATTTTCCAATTGGTACTAATTACTCCTATAGTTTGTGGAATCAATCCGAAGATGTTATTAAGGCTGCTTTAGATGCAGAAATGAGTTTGCTCAAAAATATGGGCGTAAACACCATCCGTGTATATACGGGCATTCAGCCAAAATGGATTACATACATCTATGAAACTTATGGGATTCATACCATGCTCAATCATTCATTTGGTAGATATGGATTGACGATCAATGGCGCATGGGTTCCCAAAACAGATTATTCAGATGTAGCCACACAAGCCATTTTATTGAAGGAAATTACAGCCGTTGTTACTGAATATAAAAATACGCCAGGTTTACTCATGTACCTGTTAGGAAATGAAAATAATTATGGACTGGTATGGAAAGGAGCCGAAACGGAAGACCTACCTATCAATGAAGATGATTATTCTGTTGCCGCTAAGTATTTATACCAAATGTTTAATAAGGCAGCAGTAGCTATGAAAGCGATCGATGGTTCGCATCCAGTGGCGATCTGTAATGGTGATTTAGGTTTTTTAGATATTGTTGCAAAAGAATGTAAGGATGTAGATATTTATGGAACAAATATGTACCGCGGGAAGTCATTTGGAGATGCCTTTAAAAGAGTAAAAAATGAACTAAACATGCCCATCATGTTTACAGAATTTGGAGCAGATGCATTCAATGCAATGACCAACGAAGAAGATCAAAAAATGCAAGCGCACTTTATGGTTGAAAACTGGAGAGAAATTTACCAAAATGCTGCCGGATTAGGAAAAGCAGAAAATTCTTTAGGTGGTTTTACGTTTCAGTTTAGTGATGGTTGGTGGAAATTTGGTCAGACAAAAGATTTAGATGTGCACGATAACAATGCCTCTTGGTCTAACGGAGGGTATTATATAGATTTCAAAGAAGGAAAAAATAATATGAACGAAGAGTGGTTTGGAATCTGTGCCAAAGGACCAACAAACGCTGCAGGATTGTATACTTTATACCCAAGAGCAGCTTATTACTCTTTACAAGAAGCACATCGCATCAACCCATTTGATGAAGGAGTTACCTCCAATTCAGTAGCAAAACATTTTTCGAACATTAGTTTAATGGACGGCGTCTTAAGAGCAAGAGGCGGTAAAGCTACAATGGGGAGTAACGAAAAAATAAGTCTGAGTAATTTAAGAGCAGAATTTACAACGTTCAATACAGGAGGGAATTTATTAACCACGCCAAGTATTGCAGATCCAGAAAACACAGGCTACCCAAATAGAACTGGTTTCGATCACATGCAATCATATTTTATAGGAGTGCAAGCACAACCCTCTGCAAATATGAGAGCAGAAGTGAATGTCAATGTCTTAGGGAATGTGGCTTCAAATCCAATTGATGAAATATTCTACGAAAATAGAAATCGTCCAGTTGTGGTTAATACAGACAATGGAAACGTTACCCTTACAGATAACAATAGAGTCCAAGTATACAATGCATCTTTCGATTGGAAATCAGATGCTTTTAATGTGAGAGGATTTTATAGAACAGGTCATTACCATTGGCAATATGAAGGGGATGTATTTGGGTTATATCCAGAAGCAAATTACGGACCGAATTTAGACATTTATGGAGGAGAAATTTTAGGTATTGAAGTAGATGGTAAAGGGGTTTTGGAAGGATTAAAAGCAGCTTTTGGACCACAATTATGGTGGGGAGCGAATCCAGCATTGCTTTTAAAATATAGTACACAAATAGGAGATTACAGTTTTACAAGTGTGTTTCATGAAGATGTTAATAAAAGAGATACTAGAGAAGCACAAACATCAGGTTTTATTCCCTTACCTCAAACACGAAGACTTACCCTAGCATTGGAAAGAAAATATGATAATTTCGGATTCCAATTAGGAGGTATCTGGGGAGGTCAGCCCTTAAACGGAAGAGAATACCAAGATATTAGATACAATAATGATGGCACAAGTGATGTTGTGGTTGATCGTGTAAAAGCAGCTGATAACTGGGGAAGTAAATTAAAAATTACTTATACCAAAGGAACCTTTAACTGGTATGCACAATCTGCTGTCATGGGACTTGTTGCAAACGGAGGTGCCGATGCAACCACTACTTTTACTGGTTGGAAATTGAAAGACACCGGAAGTGGAAATCAAGCAAATTTTTTAACAGGATTTACATTCAGTTCAGGAAACTTACAAATTGCACCCAACTTTTTATGGCAAAAACCTCTAGTTGCTGCCATGCCAAATGGTATTGATGCTCCAGGTAGATTGAGAAACATTCAGGCAGATCCATTTGTAGTAAGAGGCAATAGGGAAACGACTGCAGGAGAAATTTTATTTACTTATGATCCAACACCAGGAACTTGGATGTATGAGTGGGATAATGACCGTGCAGAAGACGCCAATTTTGCGATGAATTTAGGATTTGTATACAGACACCTTCCTACAACACAAGATGCTGCAATCGGTTTCTTTTCCAATCGATCAATTTTTGCATTTGGAGAATCAGCACCCGCTGAAGACCTTTGGGAAGTAAATTCAAGAATTGTTTCAAAAATGAGTCCAGAGTTTGGATTTATTGCCAACCTCTATTATGGAAATGGTCAAGCGAACGGAAGTGATACACGATTGATAACCAGATCGGGTGGAGACCTTCGCATGATTTATAATAAATTGAAAGTAACCGCTACCGCAAAGTTTAATGATTGGGGACCTTTTGATTATCACCGAGATTTTAATTTAACATATCCTACACAATTAATGTTGGATTTCTCGACCACTTTAGGAAAACCAGGTTGGTTTGTTTTACCAAATACCAAAATGGGAATCCGAGGAACTTGGAGATCCCTAGACCAATATTCTCCGAGATATACTTTTAGCAGTACAGATGCTTCTACTTTAAACCTTGCAGGACAGTCGAACGGTTCTGAATGGGAAATTAGAACATACATTCATATTAATGTTGGAAAACAATAAACAGTTACGATCATGAAAACTAAAAAACAA
>Ga0209138_1003276_pt1 | contig 11770 bp, 9 predicted proteins | sample SaaInl3SG_22_DNA_FD_184645 | JGI IMG/M metagenome (GOLD analysis project Ga0209138, IMG submission 184645) | Marine microbial communities from expanding oxygen minimum zones in the Saanich Inlet - ESP_153SG_22_DNA (SPAdes) (version 2) | ecosystem: Environmental > Aquatic > Marine > Intertidal...
TATCTTTTCAGCAACAAGTCCAAGTCATTCAACATGATCTGAAGACTCATTTCTGGACACCAGAAGCACTGGTGATTGGTAATTCATTTGGCGCGTATCTCATCGCGCACAGTATTCTTCAGTTAGGTGAATTTCCGGGGAAATGTCTTTTCTTGTCTCCAGTGCTAGGAGCTGTAAAGACAACCGGTATGCTGTTCAAGCCACCAAAATCCAGTGCCCTGAAAGATGCGATCGAGACCCGATCCCTCCCTCCGATAATACTCGATATCATCGTAGGTTCAAGAGACGAACACTTTGTTCATGAAGTAGCGGAAAAACTAGATCAAGTAACCACTGGAGCCATTACGATTATTGATGGCGAAGGGCATAGGCTAAGCCACGAAATAGTGCGCACAAAACTTGATCAGTGGCTACCCAAGACACCTGAAGTGGTTAAAGAAAATTCAAACTATTGCAGTAAAATCTAACCAATCAACTAGGATTTCTATCTACCAAACAAACCAAATTCAGAAAGAGTGCTAAAGAAACTCTAGCGAAAGCCTCACAGAAGAGTAAGGTTTTCGGTGTCGAATAGAAACGAGCCCAAAAACAGCGATGAAAGAAAACTGCCATCACTCGATTTATTATTTGCCTGACCTTGAAGGCGACCTAAACGGACTCATTGGATCAGAACTTTCTTTGCGTGGTTATTATGTGCTCGGTAGAGAGCTAAGGAATAGAACAGACGGCCCCGGGTCATTTTTTTGCAACCTCACCTTTGACCGCCAGGTCGACTCGATTTGTCGGGACCTCAAGAATTACAGTTGGTCAGAACACTCATTCGTGCTCGCTCACGCTTTTGGGGCTTATCTGTTTCTGCATGCAGTCCTCCGCCTAGGCAAAATACCAAGTAACTGTCTTTTAATTTCACCCACATTAAGCAACGCAGACTTAAACTCTACGTTGCCGCATGAGGAAACCCTTTCATCGGCTATTGGTGACCTATCATTTCCCTCAATCCGGCTTGATATCGTTACCAGCCAAGACGATAGTAAAGCCCCTATTGAAACTTACGAAACCTTGATAAAACCAACCAACGGGACCATGACACTGCTTGAGAATAGAGGACCCAGCCTTTCCCCCTCATTCGTAAAAAAAGCACTCGATATTTGGTTACCCGAGATACGTAAACTTGCATGATCATATAGGAGGTTTTTCAACCGTCAGATAGAATTGATTCAACACCGGCCTCAGGTCATCTGGAAGATACGGATCAACGTTATCGACAATATGCTGAGGAATCCCAAAAATCACTTCCGCAAGACCTCCAGCGATCGCTGCCAAGGTATCTGCATCGCCTCCCAATGAAACGGCATTTCTAATTGCATCTTCAAAGCAACTAGCCTCTAGCGCACAAATAATTGCATCGGGAACACAGTGCTGGCATGTCTCATTGTAGAAGTGCTCTTCTCGACAAACATCTACCGATCGGTCCATTTGATATCCAAACATATCCTGTACGGCTTCTCGAATAGCCTGAACGTCGGCACCCTTCCTCGCTAAGTTCATAGCTAATACGACTGCTTGTGCGCCTTTAATACCCTCAGGGTGAGAGTGACTGACTATTGTCACTAGCTTCGCAACCTCAAGCGCAGTTTCAAGATCATCGAACAGCCAACCGACTGGCGAGACTCTCATTGCAGCACCGTTGCCGTAACTATTGTAAGGAGGTTGTACTTCGGATGCCGAGAGCCATTTCATGAATCCGGCTCCATAGCCGCCAAGTGATTCAGTTGGGTAAACCGTTCTAGCCCAGTGTCTCATCGACTCAGCTGGAGGTATTTCATTTAATAAGCTATCGGCAATCGCGACAGTCATAATCGTATCGTCAGTAATACCGGCGCTCGGATGGAGAAACGGGCTAAAGTTTTTAGACTTGTTCCGGTTGAATTCATAAGGGGAACCGGCAACGTCCCCGACTATAGCTCCATACATTACTCGTCACTCTCCAATTTCAGATAAGCCAGATCTTGGGCCAATTCTGTAAATAAGTATTTTGGTTCTACCGCTATACCCACCCGATCTATGTCTAATCTATCAGCGTCCCAACAGGTAGCTAGAGTTGGATTATCGCCGGCTTTACACCCAGGCATAGCGGCGGTGTGCCCAGATACGGCCCGTAGAAGTAACTGAAATTGCTGTCCGCTTAAATCAAATAGTTCCCGGTTAGCCTTTGCAAAAAAAGCGGCCCGCGGCCCATGTTCTGGATCTAAACCATCATCCCAGCGCGCACAGTCGTGCAAATACGCAAAGTAGTGTACGACTTCCATATCTGCCTGAACCGACCAACCAATTGTTTGCCCGTAACTCCATACTCGTGCCCAGTGCTCTAGGCCATGGATGGGACTACTCCAAATGCTATAGTTTTCTCGAATATATTCATTTAAGCGATCAATTGACATTCAAACCGTCACTACTTTCGACATAACAACTTAATTGCTTGTACCATGATTCTATTAAACGCTGGTCTGTGCATTATGAAAAAAGCAATTGTTCTTCTCTCCGGCGGGCTTGACTCGGCAACCGTGCTCGCCAAGGCAAAGTCCGATGGATACGACACCTATACGTTAGGTTTTGACTATGGACAAAGGCATGCATCTGAACTGAATGCGGCAATTAAAATTGCCGCAACATACTCGTCCAATCCTCACAAAATTGTTAATTTGGATCTTAGAGCAATTGGCGGTTCGTCACTTACCTCGACAGAGCTTGATGTGCCGGACCATGGAGACTACTCTGAAAATATTCCCAACACATACGTTCCTGCACGGAATACGATCTTTCTTTCAATCGCTTTAGGATACGCTGAAACCCTAGGTTCGTTCGATATTTTCATAGGAGCGAACGCAGTTGATTACTCTGGATATCCCGACTGTCGACCACAATTCATAACAGAGTTTGAGCGCCTAGCAAACGTCGCAACTGCTTCAGTTGATACCGGCGAGAAGTATTCAATTCATGCTCCTCTACTCCATTTAACCAAAGCAGAGATCGTAACACTCGGATCCACATTAAATGTTGATTATTCAGCGACGGTCAGTTGTTACAAAGCGTCCCTAAATGGAGAGGCATGTGGCAATTGCGATTCTTGTCATTTGCGCGCCGAGGGATTCAAGCAGGCAGGGATAATAGATGCCACCCGCTATAAAAAATAAGGTCGGCGGATGGCCGGCTATCGCTTTGGGAATACCCGTTAGTTCAACTGAATAACCCGTGCCAATGATGATATAGCCGTTTTTTTAACACTAATCCCAAACTGCCTCGAGATATTTATCGACTAAGTATTCTGTCAAAAGAGTAACGTCTTTCGACGTATTCTCTATCCCATTCCATTTACGAATATCATCTGCAGAAAACTCCCAAGAACCTCCATCCCAATGGCACAAAGTTTCGATGCGCTGTAACTGCTCAAAAAAGAAGTCATATCCTGGATCTGGAGCACCCTCTGAGGGTTGGTATTGATCAACCATCGCATCCATCAAAGAACCTAAAGACGATATACCAGCCCCATGAAGTAGGCGAGAAAACTTGGGCTTCACATCCCAAAGATGGGGCCACGTATCTCGCACCGCACTCCAGTAATTAACCAGCAGGTCAACCATTGAATTGATATCACCCTCTCCAGTTTTCCTGTCCCGATATCGATAGAGCGCACCATTGTAAAGGCTTCCCTCAATCATCTTGAGAATCGAGTTGTCTTTAACCAGCCCGAAAGGGTTCGTCGCCATTGTAATTCTGCCCCGAAATGGCGAGTCTTCATCCGCATTCAGTCGCTCCAAGACCATAAATGGGAACTTCTTTTTTCTTATTGCCGTTGGCAGCTGTGCGGATGTGTGTGGTGCCAATTCGTACAACAACCCCTTTGGCAACGGCTTAGTAGAATTCACCAACATGAATTGCTCACGTTGTTCTTCCAGAGAGCCAGTGATAAATGCAGAGACTGGCATCACAAACTCTTCATTTGAGGACTCACGAATCGCTGCTGAACGTTGCTGTCCATCAACAATCAAACCAGGCCTTTTTTCCCCGTCCTCCACTACCGGAATCTCTAAGTGTCCATAATCCGAGTTCATTTCTAAGGGTACAAACTTTACTCGCTCGTCAAACGCAATAACGATTGCATTTGGAATCATTGGGTTCTCTGACTCAATGTAGTCTTTAATTTCCTTTATGTGCGCATTAACCTCTGGTCTTTGATAACCGATAAGGTCCTGATTATCGCGAGAGACACGCTTAATCCCTGCAACCTTTGAAATTAACTTTCCATTTATCGCCGCACTAAATAACTCACGATTTCTACCTTGCTTAATTCGCAAAGCTGGTACTAATAATAAATCACTCAAGAATATTTCCCCATCAAGATGTTGTGTGTAACAAAAACGTTGTGGAATCCTCGCCTCTTATTTCTCTCAGTACCTCGGAAAATCAGGATTTCTACCCCAACGTCTCTGCACAAGTCGCATGAGCAGTAGTTCCAGGGTTTGTCTTCAAGAGTACGCTCATACGAATTTCGTAGTCGTGCATCTTCCTTACCGTGAATTACAAAATGATACTCCATCAACTGATCGACAGCGGCCCCGATCGCCCCATGCTTCAAAGCGGCATTACGAACCGAATCCAAGCATGCCTTCTCAAGGCGCTTGGCTTCATCATGGTGAATAGCACCCATCTGAATTTTTTTCCGCATAGTATTGTTATTATCTGTCTGCGGTATACGTATGGCTGTGTAGTCACTACGATCAGGCGTGTAATAGTTGCGAGTACGATCTTTAAAAGCATGCATTAGAGGGCTTGTACTATCTACGCTGGTGACGCCCAAATCAGCGAATTTTTCCGCCTCATTAACGCGTGCTATCCCAAGAAGATGCAAGCTAACTCCTTCGTTCAAAACAGGATATACGTACTCTAAAACCTCATAAATTTCAGTGGTTTTTAGAGGCACCATCCCGCCTAGAGCTAGGTATTGGTAGCCCAAGCTTTGCATGTATTTAGCTTCCGTCGCATATACCTCCGGGTTCCATCCATGAACGACACCGATCGGCGTGAATGAACAGGACCTTGCTGCTCCAAGAAACTCTTTTGCCAAACACCTGTTTAACTCTAGACGACGTACGCATTCTTTTAACCGGTCACCACAGATATTGGTATTCGCAACTGCCTTGGACATAGTCTCGAACTCAAAAATGATGTGGTCGAGAGAAATACCGTAATCAAAGCCATACCTTCGATAATAATTAATAACATCGTCAACGGAATACGGCGGCACATCCTCGTGCACATAGGTAAAAGCGCCACAATCACCCATGACCTCCATTCCCAAAGGGATACGCAAGAAGTTCTTCACTTTTTGGCGATAAAATCGTTGCCGCATAGCTCCGGTATAGCGAGCACCGTTTCCAACTACACCGTCCACAATTCCTTTTGATACGAGCATGCCGTCGTAAGGAGGTGTAGAGAAACATTCGTGGCAATATAGATCGTCACGTTGCACAATTCGATGTTCACCGTTCAACTCGGTGACAAAGTTGAACTCTGGATCGATGAAGTCTTGGCTGTCAGGAAAGAAATACTTAACCCTCCCCATACAAATCCTCTGATGCTTTAAGATCGCGCACAATTCTGGCGAAGCGACTTTGCTCACATGCCCAGCCCAAAGTATTTCGCACGTAAGCCAAGGCTTTAGTTGTCTGCCGTGGGATCAAGCCGCTACTCCACCCTTGCCGCAACACATCTTGCAACGCCTCATCATTTTCAAACTTTTTCTTCGCTTTAGCCCTAGGAACGCTAGGCAACGAGCTATCAAACTCACAAACTGCCTCCCGATTCAATACAGGAAAACTACTGATGAGATAGATGGCCGCGGTAGTTGCCAAAGTACTCCGCGTACACTTCAGAAAAGTACGCCATCTTTCATCTAAGTGAAAAATATTGAGGTTGAGAGCACTAGTCTCACACGGTTTAAAAACCGACGGGCAAAACAAGAGTACTTCGCAATCTTTATATTTATTTGAGGCTGAAAAAATAGAGGGCCAAAACGCCTCTAAATATGGTGCAGACAAACTGACTACGACCGTTTTATTTTGACCAAACAATTGGTCAAATGACGGTGCGCCTTGCTGAATCCTTTTATTACTTATGACGTCAACCCAGTCAGAAACTTTCTGTTGCGCAGAGAGCGCTTTTACCACTGAGTTACTCACCTGCTTAGAAAACGTGGCATCGTAGCGGGCCACTAAATCCGAAGAAGCCAACAATCCATATCCTGCTGAGCAGACATACACCGGAAAACCTTTCTTCGCCAACTCCCTAACTGACGGCCACTCACCTCCAACATATGTATCTACAGCAGAAAGCTTGCTCTCATAACAATTTAGACTTTCTAACCAACTATCAGCGATTTGCGCCAAATCATCTCCGTTGATTACGGTCTCTAATTTGATCGAAGGAAGATCACTTTTCCTTTTTCGCTGAGAGCAGGCTATCACTATTGGAATAAGAGTTTTTGTCATCGGGCAATCATACCCAATCATCTAAAAAGCAGCCACTAGTAATCAAAACGTGAGGTAATCTGAAATAGCCCTAACTAAAGAAGTTGATCCGTTACCTTTGGGGTATTGAATTTTCTCTTCCGCATCTTTTTTCACACAGAAGAAGGCTTGGTGTTTAGCCTTACCCGCAGCAAAAAACACGACATCCGAAGTCTTCGACAGATGCTTCAATGCTTCTGTACAGGATGAATCACTATTCGTGAGAACCTGAACACCAGGAAATGAGTCTTTAATAAACGAACTAACACGACCTAAAGCGTTCTGATCAAGACTGTAGATACCAACAACACGATCGTGATGATACTGTCCTGAAATATCAATATCGCCACGATGAGGTTTATCTGGCAACGATTTAAAACCTAAGGATTCTGAAAACGAACGTAGAAAAGAAAAGTCAATTGAAGAAAGACTCAAAGATTTTTCAATTAATGGCACTACCTTTGATATCCAGAACCCCAGCACGTCATCAGAGCCCCACATAAAACAATCGATAATAGTCTCTAATACGCCAACGATTTCTGGAAGATTCTGCCCTGTTAACCTTCCATTTTCGATCAAAAGAGCAGTCGCTTCCCATGTCTGTTTATATTGCGCCTCAGACACGCCCGCCAAAGCAATCAAGCGCAATAGCATGTTGGCCAAGCCGATATCCCTAGGGGTCTTGATATCATCTAGAGCCAAAACCTCCAGAATGGAATTGAGTTGAGCGCTATCGACTACAATCTTGTCTACCGCTTGATCTAACGACGAACAAAAAGCAGGAAGCGTCCCTCTCAAGATTTGAGAGCGTTGGATCTCCGTCGAGGCATGAATTAGCTGAGCATATTTAATTACCGCTTCATTGGAAACCGCCCAATCTGCTCCGTACTCTGTAGCGATTTGAAGAGCTTTGCCATTGAGACTAGGGTATTGATCTAACCACATTTCCCAATGATTAAACTCTTCAGTGCGGGGAGACACAGGTTCTGGTACGCGAGGTTTTTGTGAGTCTCCACCCCAGTTTTGCAGTGAAGCCAGCCATTCCGAATTAAAAAATTCATTGGCAAAAACACTTTCCGGAACATGGATACCCATTGCTACTGAACCAACCAATAGTGAGCATTTAGCTTCCGTGGAGTAGTGCTCAAAATACGCAGGTTGCTTCAAAAATACCTGCTTCCAATTATCAGTAAGCGCCCTAACCTGAGCTACGGAGTTCTCTTCACAGTCGAACCAAATTTTATCAATAGCTCCAGTCAAGTACTCATAGTAAAAAGCCTCTAAAAAGACTTTTTGAATACCGTCAGATATACGCCCTTTTAGAACGTCTTCTACGCTTTCGAAATTCAAAACCCTCTGATGTTCACCAAGCGCTCCCATTGCCTTGATCGCTAAAAAATCAATATTTCTTGCATCGAAGAGATCGCTTGACTTGAGTTGAGCAAAAGAGCTTCTGAGACGACCTCTATCACCCGTGTATAAATCGATACTAAAGTTAGATAGCAATGCAGCAGCAGAACTTAAAATTCGATTGCCTGTAGAGGGTTTTGATTGCCATAAAGCTTTGCAAGCAAGGATTCTCTCTAAAACCCAGGCAAGCCAACTATTGAAATCTTCAATCGACATTTTTGATTTAGGCAAGTCGATAGGCCTTAGAGTAGTAACCCTCAAGAGCAAATAACCCGACTCACTACTCAATATCGATTTCTCATAGAGAGTCTGAGCATTCGCTGGATCTACTATTTCAATTGAAGGGTACGTCGCTACTGAACCCAAGTGGCTCTGCAGAGACATCCTCAAATCAAAAGCCTCTTTTTTTGTTTCAACACAAAGATAAGCGCGAACAGCTTGATTCTTATCCCAATCAACGCCAATGAATGGAGACGTATCGTTCGACTCGACTATTCTCAAAAATGCTTTTTGAAGACGCGTCTCGCTGTCACTATTTTTAATACGTGAAATCGATAACGACGCACTATCGGGGAACAGCAGCGCATTCCATGTTTCGCCTAAATCCATGTCTTTAATTCACTTTCATATCTAGCGCGAAACTCTTGGCGAGCCTGAGCTATATGCTCTGGCAAAGTCTCGAATGTAACCCCTTCATCAAGCCTAGAAGTTCCCGAATGCGTAAAGTTCATAGACCCTTTTAAATAAAAATCAGGAGTTAACAGGCCTTTCAGATGCGATATATCAGTTTTAGCGAACGAGACCTTAGAATGATCGAAAATTTTGGTTCTTAAATTGGCTAAAAATCCAGCGTTATCCTCATCCGAGCCAACCACCAGATATAATCTAGACCCACCCCTATTTAGAACAGACGCAATTGCATCAGAGAAAGATATCAGCGGTTTGTCCCAACCTACGTCTCGGAATGGCATACCAGGGTGATCAACTATTTCAAAATCTCTTACCCAGGGAGATACCACCCAAAAATCTTCCGGAGGATTCATCGACAAGCCTGCAAATTGAGCCCGGATAAGATCTTTGGCCTGACGTTTGCCAACAGGTCCAAAGGTATGGATTTGCCTACTGGTTAGGCTCTTCATGATATTTGAGCCTCCAATAAATCGAAGATTAATAAATAATAATCTTCAGTTCGCGAAACCCTCACTAAACGGGGATAGAAGAGAAGATCTTGATAGTCAATTGGTCGGATCGATGCATGAGACAATACTTCAGTAATAGCAAAGTACGCTTTAAATGGAATCTCTACAGCGACCTCTCCTTTTTCTCGTAATACCGAATCAAAAGACTCCCAATCACTTCGTTCTACTCTAATCAAATTATCGCTACCAATAAGCATTTCGCTCAGAATAATCCGGTCAGTTGAATGCTTCCCAGAGAAGACCTGGTAATAATCCAGAACATTTTTTCTGACTTCCCACCCCATTGGATAAAGCATGTCCTGAACTCGATTCTTAGACACCTGCGCACCCGATTTCTGCAAACATAAAGATTCTGCAAACGCAAATTGTGTAAGGGGCCATTCGAAACCATGCTCTCGATTGAACTTAAACCAACGTTCAATCAGATTAAACACCTGTTCGTCAGTACTTTGGTCACTACCCTGTCTGAGCAATTTGAGATTCAGTACGTTCCGGAACGTGTGACTCACATTTGCACCTGACTCCGTAACTACCTTAAAAATATTTTGTAACGCATTTTTTTGCTCAACTGAACTCTCAGCACTTCGATAATTGTCCAGGAACGATGGATTTTGCGAGGCATGATTTAAGACCGCATACAGATCTCGAACTACAACTTCTTGGTCACTCTCTGCGCAGACACTCTTGAAGATATCAGCAATGAACCGGGGGTCTTTGACGCATGTATCAAGAAACTGTTGAATATAACCGCACCCACCTGGATCTGTTTCCGAAACCCACACACTGAATTCATGTACTTTGGAATATTCAAGATCTACTTGTAAGGATTGTTCATCGGCATCGCGAACCAATGACGAAACCATGGACTTTAAAGCCCCAGCTGCTGTATCTCTCAAAAGAGACCAAAATGCATCTTGGAACGCTTCTAGGGTCGGATCGAAGGTGATTGCCATCGTCTCAACGAAAATTTTAACAGTTGATGGATTTGATAGATGTAGCTCTAAGGACTTCTGCAACTCTCCCTGTTCATCATCAATTCGGTTGTCGCGCTCGAACAATTGTGCAGGAACATCCAATAACTCCTGAGGAACTGTCGTAGAAAGCTCACTACAAACTTCCGAAATACTGCAGTCTCGATTTGATATTTGGCTCAACAAATAAGCCAGGAAACAGTCTTTTAACCACCCTATGTCAAATTCACTCAATCCAGCGAATTCCGACTGCTTGGTAAAGAGAACCCTTTCAAAAATAGCCCCTCTCAACTTCCAAAAATCTGAAGAATTTTGAACCGCCTCAAGAGCTTCATCCGCAAAAGAAACGTCGAACTTGACTGCGTCACAGAACAATGTCGTACCGACAGCTAAATCTGCACCGGAAACCTCATGCTTGAATATAAAATCTAGTGTTACCGTCTCCCTTTGACGTGTTGTAAAAGATGCTCGAGCTCCAGTAGAGTAACGGACAATCTCGACTGGATTTCCTGATGTGTGCATAAAACCAAACATGTCCACACTCATCCCAACCCCCGAAGTTTTCGCTACCAAAGGAATAGCGATATTTTGTTCTCCCGGACGAAAATCCACCTGCCAATTCATAATTGAGTTGCTTCGATCGGTAATATTGTGCTCTGAAGGCTTCGCGATTCTTGGTTTTAGATTTAATGGCCGCACTACAAGAATAGATTGCCCATCAATCTCGACTTGTGTTTCGTCTTGATAAGCTGTGCAGTATTCAGTAGATGACGGCCCTAACATCAGTGAAACCGACCCAGAAACATCTTTTTCTTGCAAAGAGAAGTTTTCAGGAACCACCCACCAAATATCGGCCCATTCTTTCTGAAATCTTTTAGAAATTCTGCCTGGAGCAAAGTCACGCAATGCTTGGAAGAACGACATTGTCCTAGACTCTGCCTGACTTCCTCCCTCAGGTACTTCAATGACAACATCAGGAACGTTGAGGGAAGCAAACAAGGTAGCCGTTATGTGCTCAGGAGCAGGTGATACTCGTTTAGCACGAGGAACCGGGTTAAGCCCGCCCCCTCTAATTTCAATGTCACGTACTAATGAAGGAATGAATTCAGGGATAAGGGCTCTCGGTGAGGTCCACAAGATTTCTTCCAACGAATCATCATCGACCCCCAAGCTCCGTCCCAAAAATTTAACCAATTTATCGCGCCAAGACTCTTCATTCAGAACAGATAACAATCTCTTCTTTATTTCTTCTAATTGACTTCCGTTACTCATGTCTTTCAACAAAGCGCATGGATCAGCCACCGCTGTGTTAAGACCTAACCAATCGATCGTTGCTGATGCGGCCTGCATTTTTTGTACGTGGATATTTTTCATTGGCAGTTGTGTTATGCCAACTGAAGGATTCGCTAACTGCTCGTATCTGAGGAAAACCTCTCGATCGCGACCAAACTCGGACAATACAACTACCATCCATGGCCTAGCCACAATTTCACGCCCGGCCCGGCCCTTACGTTGCAAAAAAGAAGAGTAACTTCTCGGCGCTTTATGCTGGAATACCGCACCAACTAGTGGATCGTTAAAACCAACCTCAAGCGAGGAAGTCGCAATCACAACATTAGCTTCA
>Ga0209138_1003293_pt1 | contig 11744 bp, 16 predicted proteins | sample SaaInl3SG_22_DNA_FD_184645 | JGI IMG/M metagenome (GOLD analysis project Ga0209138, IMG submission 184645) | Marine microbial communities from expanding oxygen minimum zones in the Saanich Inlet - ESP_153SG_22_DNA (SPAdes) (version 2) | ecosystem: Environmental > Aquatic > Marine > Intertidal...
TTGGCCGTCTATGAAGTAGGTGTCGGCTAGGTAGGCATGAAGATAATTCGTTGACGCATTTTTTCCAATATAGTGGGTTGATGTAGAGCTTATTGCTGTATCAGTGTTTTGTGGAGGATACGCAGTTGTGGTATATGCGGTAAGCAACTCACCGTTAATGTATATCTTAATTCTGTCTGAAGCAGTTGCTTGAGTAGTGTCCACAGAAACAACAATATGATACCACGATGAATAATCTCGTAGTTTTTGTGATGCAACAACTATGTAAGTTCCGCCATCAATATAGAAACGAAATCCGTTTTGGTAAAAATCGCATTGAGTTGTAGATGCGCTAAACAAAAAATGGTGATTAGCCCCAGTCCCATCACCTGAATCGGCTCTTTTAACCCAACTACTCCAAGTCCAAGTCTTACGATTACCCGCAGACGCAGGAGTCCAACTCAGATACGCAGAATCATCATCGTTGAATCGTAATGACCTATTGATGGTCTTGGGGTAGAAGCCCCGTGTAGAGCCTTGCTTAGCGTTGCCTTGCAGTATCGCCACGTTATGCTCCTGCGCTCGTGACTGCCGGAGTCGCACTGACCATCACGTTCGTACCATCAGAGTAGTACGACAGGAAGTACACTCCTGCTGTTGAGATGGTAGTGAGGTCTGCACTGGCAATGTATGTACTAGAAGCGGCTGAGATAGTGTGACCGCCAGAGTTGTCTAGCCAGATGTTGCCAGACTGTCCCGCTGTGATGTTCGTGAACGTCAGTGTGCCATTGCCTGTTGGTGTGCATTTGAAGTAGTTGGTTACATCCATGTCAAACGAAAGGTCATTGTCAGTGGTGACAGTGCCACGCACAGGATGCTCGATAGAATCACTATCAGTAATCTCACCTAGTGCGGTAACGTCTGAGCCTGTGTAGATTGATTTAACGAGCTTTGCCATGATCTATCCTAATGCAATGTTGGAGGCTGAGCCGTCCGACTTGAAGAATCTAATTGAGTTAAACCCAGTGAGGTCAATGTTTCCTGCCGCACCAGTCGCTTTAAAGAATGGGAACTGTGTGTATGACGCTACGTCAAATGTATTGAAAGCGTAGATGTTGACTTCATCGTCTGTTGTTGCACCTGATGTCAGCGTCACTGCTGACGTAGTTGCCGTGTAGTCTGTACCGTTCTCTAGCGTGATGCCGTTGAGTGTAACAATAACGCTGTCGGTGTTGTTAATCAGTAATGAATTGGTGTCGTCATCAGCACCTGTGAATACTGTCTGACTGCTTGTGGCTGTGTACTTGTATGTTGTAAATGTGCCTGCCGCTGATGCTTGATCTGCAGGTTGCCACTCACCTGCTGTAGCGTCATATGCAATAACTTGTCCATCAGTAACGCCTGTAGTGTTTACGTCAGTAAGGTCATTCAGTGCCGCTACAGTTGAGGCTTCACCCCATGTAGTGTTGTAGTCAGTACCGTCTACCTTCTTTAAAACTTGGCCTTCTGTGCCACCTGCGGGAACACCAACACCATCAGTACCGTCTGCACCGTCAGCACCATCTGCACCTGCAGGGCCAGTCTCACCTTGGATACCCTGAATACCTTGTATACCTTGATCACCCTGCGGGCCAGTAGCTCCAGTATCACCAGTCTCGCCTTGTATTCCTTGAATGCCTTGTGGACCAGTCTCGCCTTGTATTCCTTGAATCCCTTGCTCACCTTGGATACCTTGGATACCTTGCGGTCCTTGTGGCCCTGTGGCTCCTGTAGCTCCAACGGGGATGCCAAATGCAATACTTGGATCATTACTATCATATGTAGCTGTAGCACTTACACCTTCAGCAAGCGTAGAGGCCGATACAGTAAGATCATTTCCAAAGTCTAAGGTAGCATCTCTAGCGGATTCAGCGGCGGCCTGTGCAGTTTCTGCGTTAGTCTCTGCAGTCTCTGCCGCTGTCTGTGCTGTCTGTGCCGCTGTTGCCGCATCAGATGCAGTGGTAGCACTACTCGCTGATGCTGTTGCGCTGTTACTCGCTGATGTAGCTGAATTGGCCGCATTAGTCGCTGAGGTTGATGCACTCGACGCACTAGAAGCGGCTGAGGAGGCTGAAGAGGCGGCGGCTTCTGCGGAGGCTTCTGCCTCTAACGCTTTCTCTGTAACTTGGTTGATAGATACGTTTGCGCTTGCGTCACCCGCTCCACCGGTACCACGATAGATCGCCATAGTCTCTCCAGTTTATTAAATTAGGAAGACCCCTCCGAAGAGGGGCCTAGATAGTCAGATTAAGCAGGGAATACCAATGCTAATGCTGACTCAGGACGCAATACTTGTGTGCCGTACAGAGTGTCTGCAGTGAACAAGTCACCGAGGTACTCTTGCTTGTATTGAGTCTGGGTGCGAACGCCCATTTGCTCTGCGAAGACCATCGCGTCACGGTGACCCAGGATACCTGCCTTGAGGTCAACAGTTGCCGCAGTGTTATCACCAGCCGCTTCGACTACAGGGCAGTTAGTTGAAACGTATACGTCGATACCGTAGAGGCTACCAACTTTACCGTTTACAACAGGCTGACCAGATACGAAGTCAGAAGAAACATAACGAGTGATGCCACGCATTGTTTCGATGACTGAAGGAGGTACAACGAGGAAACGCTGATCCATAGGAACGTCGTTGTCATCCAACTCTTTGATTGCCGCGCGGAAACCGTCATCAGAGAAGATGTCAGCGTTAGCAACAGTGTCTACTGCGTATGCTCCAAGACCTGTAGAAGCATCCATGTAGAATGAGTTAGAGTGAATCCAGTCAGAACCAGAACCGTTGTCGTCGCCGAGCTTCTTACCCAATGCGAAGAGGTCAGTATCAACCTGCTTTGCAAGAGCATAACCTGCGTCTGAAGTGTAGAACTGACGCATAGAAGCCAAAGCCTGGACGTCTGTGATATCTTCGATCATACGAGAATATTCGTAGTGCTGATCGATTGATACTTGAACTTCTGACTCAGTAGCCGCGATCAGAGTTACCTGAGTTTCAGCCGCCTTAGCAGATGCATTACCACGAGTAGGCTTAGGGATATGAAGTGTATCGCCTTTCTTGCCTGTCATTGGCATGCGGTTTACAAGATTAGCCAATACGAGTGATTTCTCGTAGGCCGCTACAATTTCGTCTGACCAAATCTCTGGGATGAAAGTTGCCGCAGTAGTATTGGTGACGTGGTTAGTACCAAGTGCCATTGTTAATTCTCCTTAACGCTATTTGACACGACCTTCAGAGTATGCTTGCATAATCTCATCTGAGAGTTGCTGATACCGCTTCGGGTCAGTTTGCATGAGTTTAATAATATCGGCACGGCGATAAATCTTACGAGATGGGGCTTCCCCTGATCCTTTTGCTCTACCTGTCGATGCGGCCTTCGCTTGATTTTTGCGGTCCTGTTTCTGAACTTCTTCAGTTTGCTTAACAATGTTCTGACGCTCTTTCCACAAGGAAAGGAGTTCATCAGCGGCATCGTAATCAAACTTCTGATCAGCCTGCGAATATAACTGTTGGCGAACTTTAGAAGCCATAATCCATTCAGCAAACTTTTCATCTTTCAAAATATCTTGATAGTCAGGATGATTTTGGTTAAGCTGTGCTAAAATGGAGGCCTGTTTTGCCTGTTGGTTATATTGTTCAGCTTCTTTCATCTTAGGATGCGAAGCAAGTTTACGCTCGATGTAGGCATCAGGGTCATCAAAGAAATCAATCTCTGGCTCATCTGCTTGTGCCTGTGGGCTTTTTTGTTGTTGCTCAAGTTGTGTCTTTACAAAGTCATCAACGATTTTACGCAACTCTCCGACTTCTGAACTCTGACGTCCCAATAGCTTCTCAGCTTCTTGGTGCATCTTGGCAATCTCCACAGCGGATTTGCCTTTATACTTGTCGGGAACTTCCTCTTCTTCAACCTCAGCAGTTACCTCTTCAGGTTGCTCTGGCTCTTCAGACTCTATAGTCTCTTCAGTTGGTAGTTCTGCGTACTCTTCGTTGTCGTCTTCTGGACGCTCGATAAATGTTGCCATTATTAAAACTCCGTGCTAGATTTAGCATTATGGATCATCATGGTTTTCTAGCGGCTCTTTCATGATCTCTTGCCCACTTATCATCAGCATCGGGCCATCCGGTGCCATTAAACTTCGTAGAGATCGGAGAGATTATCCGCTGTGCGGTTTCGCCACAATCCAAACATGTGACAAACTCTTCATTAGAGTCTACCCAATGCTCTTCAACCTTGTGGCAGTTGGTACATCTAAAATCATGTCTCTTTAGCATCAGATGCCTCCAAGATATAATCGTAGCTGTTTCTTATACCTGCCTCGAAAGATGCGATTCTATTCAAGACAGATCGCTCACCTTGTATGTGAGCTAAATGTTCAACACCCTTAATGTCTTCAATTCGATGATCATTAAGGATGTCAGTTATCTCAGTTACAAATTGTTTCCAACCATCAGTAAGAAACAAATCGAAGTATGTTTCATAATACTTCTCTTCTTCCGGAGTCAACACATTCTCCTCTTTGGTGCGTTGCTACTATATAGAAATATTCTAGCACAAATCGTGCCAAAAGTCAAGTCTTTGACGCAGTCTTTCTAGTTGGTGTAGTCTTTTCAGCCTTCTGAGCCGCTTCAAGTGCCTCTAAACGCTTGTTGATGCCGTCTAAGATCTGGTTTACTTGATTAACTACTTTATTCATGTCCTGCTGTGTGATCATTGATCATTGTCACCTTTCATTTGTTTCTCTACAATGGCCTCATCGGATGCGATGGACCGCTCTTTTAACAACAACTCTGCAACCTTGGCACGACGCTGGAATTCTTTTTCGTCTTGATCGCCAGGTTGTAGATTTGTTGATAAAACTTTGAGTCGATCTGTCTCAGCTTCGTATGGAAGCAATTGAGTCTCGACATTGTTCTGTTGGATACGAGATTGCGCTTCAGCCGCTTGAGCCTGCAGAGTCGCCAGAGTTGCTTGAGCCTGTTGCATCTGTAGATCCATTTGAGCCTGTTGCATCTGTTGCTCTTCTGGGTTAGGTTGCATCGCCTGCTGAAGACCTTGGATAATCTCTTCACGATTACTCAAGTTCATGTTGTCAACGATTGATTGAACCAACATTGGGTACATTGGAGAGTCTTGACCCATTGTTTGTAGTAATTGGACTAACTGAGTCACTTCATACTCACGAGCAATTATTCCAAGTGATGAAGATGCTACAAACTTGTAGTCCTGAACAGGGTATAGCTCTGGATCAAACTGCATGTATCTCCAAGCGGCCTTCTGGACAAAAGGGATCAAGAATGCTTCTTGGAAGTTGATCAAGGTACGCTTATGACGCTTGATGATTGCACCAAGTGACATAGAGATACCAGCGGCTGTCGCGTCTCCGTTGATAGAGCCTGGAATACCTGCCGCATCGATTGCACCAGTCGCCATTTGCACCATTGTTTGTAATGCACCGGCTTGCTGGAATGAGTTACCATCTAAGGTACCAAACTTAAACGGCTGTAGGATCTCTGAAGGGTTTCCGTTGGTCAACAGAGTCTTACCCGGACGAATCTCCATTTTAGCCCCTCTAGGAAGCCGTGAGGCGTCCACAGCGAGCATTGGATGGACTGTTAGTGCCAAGGCATCAATACGCGCACGAAGTTCTGTGTCAAGGGCTTTCTGAGCGTTGTAGCCTTTCTCACAAACACCACGACCCCAGAAACGACCCGGAACGATGTCCCAAGGGAACGCAATCACTGGACGATCTCGCATCATGTACGGGTTTTCTTCTACTTTAAGTAGTTTTCCGCCGTTAGCGATGACTACGATAGCCTCAATGTACTGTCCTTCCTTCTTATCGCCAAAATATTCTTCTTCATCTTCTTCTTTGATGGCTTCATAGAACAATTCAGACGGCACAAGACCATAATACTTAGTCAAACGAACTTTATCGTCCGTATACATGGTCAAATTCTTGTCTGCTTCAAGGTCAGTATCCGTGTAGTAGTTATCGATCTCTACATCTCGGTAGATTCCGGACTCTATTCCCTGCTCTACCTGATGTTTAGGAACAAATTCATCGATTGCAACGCCTAAAGCGTCGTCAATAGAGGTAGCTACCGGGTCAATTAAGAAGTTTTGGGGTAAAATTGGCTTTAATTTTACTTTGTAGCGCTCAGCTTCGGTTACCCCATAGGCTTGCATCGCTCCATCCATGATTGGTTGCGTTGCAGGGCGCATCTCTAGCTCTTCGTCGAGGATGATCTCGGCCATACCAGTACCAAAGACTGCAGAATTGATCAAACATTCCGCTACAGACTTACGAATACCAGATTTAGCGAAATCTTCAGTCAATTGTTCACGGATTTTCTGTACGTCGATAGGGTTCTGGTCAGCTAAGTCGTCTTGGATGTCAAACCACTTACCACGACCAAACGTCGCTTCCTCAACTTCCGCTACAGAGGACTCTACAGCCTGTTGGAGAGCAGGTGAGATAATACGACTACGCTCTGATTCCCGCATTTTGTCTGACGGGTCCCAGATACCGCGCCAAAGCCGGTAGTATTCGTCGAACTTCTGTTCGTAGTTTGCTTCATAATGATCACGCCATTGATCACACTTACCAATAACCCAATCTTCCAGACCGGAAAGAATCTGTGAGCGATTCTCATAATCCATTTTTAGTACCCCGATATCTCATCTAAGATTTCAAAATCATCTTCTTCGTAGTCATAGTAGTAAGCCACTTTAGCTAACTGGTCTATGTACGCCAAGGCATCCACTAAGTCATCATGAACTAGCGGATTAGGAAACTGGAAAAGCTCATCACAGAACTCTGTATTCCAATCCCCTTTGTTGAGCCATATTTGCCCGTGTTCAAAGCGGCCTTGCAATGCCCACACGATACGGTCTGTTTTCTTTTGGTTACCATGCGTCAACTCTTCAACTCTGAAGAATCTCTGTCTGGATTTCATAATGTCGGTAAGGTAGGGCAACACCGCATTCTTCAGCGCACCCTTCTCGATACCAACAGCAACTGGCTTATACTTGTCAACCGCATCAAAGATCTTCTGAGCGGTCTTCTTGATGTCCCAACGTCCGTACAAGATATCCTTGACAAACCAACCATGCTCGTTAGCCTTGACTACGGCAATGGCTGTGCTATCCAGTCTTCTACTCTTAGCCGACTTAGCCTTTGCAACGTCTGCAAAGCCTGCTAAATCCACTGCAATGTAATGATCCCCAAACTCTTCGTCTTCGTCGTCTGAGAATTGAATCCAGTCTTCTTTGAAGATCTCTGAACCCAGAGCCTCAAAGCTGGCCATGAACTCCTGCCGGAACGCATAAGACGACATAGACTTTTTCGCTGTATCGATCTCCTCGTTATCAAGTAACGGGTTATCATACGAAGTAAAGTGCCATGCTCTGTACGTTTCATCATTTTCTAACTCTGCATATTTATACAGTTCATAGAAATGATTACGCCCCTTCGGCGTTCCAATAAATAGACAGTCACCCTTCTGGTCAGCGAGAGCCGGTCTCAAGACCTCTTCCCACACCTGGGGCTTCATATCTGCATATTCATCCAGTACAAGGAACTTCAATGAAACTCCTCGCATTGTGTCTGGTCTGTCTGCGCCCTTTAGAGATATCGTTGACCCATTGATCAACTTGATCTGCATGTTGTTCACATGACTGGACGCAATGATGGGATGAGCCAACTCAATCAGCACTCCCCACATAATATCCCTAGCCTGTCCCTGAGTCGGGGCAACATAGAACACATGTCCTCGGTTGGACTGTAGTGCGTTCAATATAAGCATCCAAGCCGCCAAGCGTGATTTACCACACCGACGGCCTGCCGCTACAACTTTAAAGCGCTCAGACGCTTCAAAGACTTTCTGTTGCCAAGGTAATAACTCTACCTGTAGCTCTGACATTAACTAAATAGTGCCTTCTCGTTGATTGTCCCAACATATGAATCAGGATCTTGATAAGGGTTCGCTGTTTCCCCAAGACCGTAGAACATGTCCGGGTTGAACTCTAAAGACGCAACTTCCATTGGAGTCGGTACCGCCCGTGCCATAGTCTCAGTAGACTCAGGCAGAGCGGCTACTGGCTTTTTTACTTCTTCATCCACTGACGCCATAACGTCCAAAGGAATCACACCCTCTTCAGGATAGTCACGAACGATATACTTGTTAGCTCGGTTGACCCATCCAAGGAGATACTTCGACTTAACAGGATCGTCAATCACGATATCCAAGTAGTATTGCTTACGCGCTGTCGCATAATCGTTTGTATTGACGTTAGACTCGTTTACAGCCTTCAGCGTGTTCGGTCCAAGAATTCCATCCTCAGTAGCGCCTGCAAGACGCTGGAGCAACTTAGTCGCTCTAGGAGCGCCTGCATTGACTGCCATGTCTACTACGTTCTCTTGGAGATAGTCATTCTCAATCTTATCGTAACCCGGCTTATAGAAGTAGTCCTGAGCATAGATGTCCATAGCGTCATCTTCTGAAAGATTCATCATGTCATCCACTGTGATGTCTTCTACTGGGACACCTCTAAAGGTTGCTAGAGCCTGTGGTGTAATACCCCAGTTTGTTCCAACTAACTCATCCCCTGCATAGTTACCTGTGTCATCAGGATCATTCTGGAACCCACCTTCATTAGCAATAATCTTTTTCAAGATACGCTCTACGTTACTCGGGATCGACATCTATGATTTCTCCTTCGTTGTCGGTGCCACCAACGATAGTGGTATCACCACCAACACCAGTGATCGTAATAGAGACCTGACTCTTACCATTCGTAGTCTTGTCTTTTTCAAAATATGAAACAGGTAACACCCGGTCCATACACATCTTCAAAGCCGCCATCTGTCCTTGATGTTCATCATCCAAAGCAATGTCAATAATCTTATTGATTACCTTATCGCCTGAAGTCGCCAAGAGACGAGCTTTAAATTCATTAATCCTTGCGGCATCACCAGGCGGCCTACCTCGCACACCTCTGTTGCCTCTTTTCTTAGCCTCTACGTCAGTCTTCTTAGGCCTGCCTCGCTTGGCCGGGACCTGTACGGACTCGGTAGTCTCTTTCGTCTTTTCAGTCATTAGTTTGGACTATCAATAAGTTACCCAAGATAGTGATATTCTATCATAGATGCCTGCACAAGTCAAGCAAAATGTCAAGCCTTTTCTTAAAAGACTGTATAGATCTACAGTGATTCTATTTTGTGAGGCGTTTCAAAGTCTTGAGAGACTGTTGAGTGTTACATTATAACGCTTCTTTTCCTTATTTTTGACCTCTAGCAAGTCTGTGCGGGTACACCAAAGAAAAAAAGTTGTCAACGGCCTCCCCCGGTACTCGGATGCCTCTACAGGCCTTTGAGAAAAGTTGGCACGATTCTTGCATGTCTCTGAAGACTCTAAAGTTGGCATAGATCTTGCATGATTGCGCGCTTCAGAGTTGGCATAGATCTTGCATGCCTACCCACCGGTATAAAAAGTTGGCATAGATTTTGCATAGATCTCTGAAGACTCTAGAGTTGGCATAGATCTTGCTAGGCAAGGATTGTGCCAGTCTGTCGAGTCTCTAGAGTTTGACAAGTGTGTGTGTCTATGCTGATGCCTACAGAGCCTTAGACGAAAGTCTATACCAAAGGTAACAAGAGTGTTACCGAGTCACTCGAATGTTACGAAAGGTAACTACGACTTTAGTATGACTCGAAATCGTAAGTAGTTGAATCTATTGAGATTGTCAAAGTTGGCACACCTGTTGCATCTATCTAGGTGTATTCAAACAAAACGGAGTAAACGAAATGGCATATACAACACACACATACAACAGAGAGAACTGGTCTGGCGAAACTGCAGAGGTTGTAATTAACGAAAACGGCACGTTCAAGGATAGCGTATACGGAAGAGGTAGATGGAAGCATACAGACCATGGCGACGGATTCGAGGAAATCATTATCAATATTGATGGCGTGGGATTCAGAGCGGTAAAGTTAGAGACAGCTAAATGGTATTGCCAGTGTGAGGATCTAGAACTAAGCGACAATGATGGGATCGTTGCATGTTTGAAGGTTGCATCCAACACAATGTAAACCCAACTGATGAGGCTGGATTAAGCTACCAGCCGAAACTGTCGCCAATCCCTCGGGCGGCAGTCTTGGGACAGCTAAACGAAGAGGTATAAACCATGGCAAGATTAGTAGGCATTGCGACAAGCAAACCAAAGAAACCAAAGACAACCGGTTTCATCATGTACGAAGGCGCGAGCGCGTTAGATGCTTCGCCGATTGTTGTCATAGCGACACTAGATACAACCAACCGGAAAACCGGAAACATGGTACAAGTCTGGATACTACGCGCGGACGTTAATCCGGTAGAAGCAACCAAGACCGGACAAGACGCGAGCGTTTGTGGTTCATGTGTTCATCGACACTACAACAAGGGCGCATGTTATGTAAATGTCGGACAAGCGCCAAATAGCATTTGGAAAGCATACAAGCGCGGACGTTATGAGCGCTATGATCATGCATTGCATAGAGACTTGTTACGCCATAGAAAAATTCGTTTGGGCGCGTATGGCGACCCTGCTAGTGCGCCTTATGAGATTATGCACTATCTCGCAAATGCCGGTATCGGTTGGACCGGTTATACCCACCAAGCGCGACACAAGAATTTTGATGAACGATTTCTGAATATTTGCATGGTTTCTGCCGATTCGCCTAAACAGGCGCAACAATGGCAGGACAAGGGCGCGCGTACCTTCAGGGTAGCAATGGTAGGCGACGCGATGCACGATACAGAGATTGAATGTCTGTCTGATGCTAAAGGTATGTCTTGTCTAGATTGTGGTCTATGTAATGGACAAAAGAGCGAAGCGCCAAGCATTGTTATCGCGGTGCATGGATCAAAAGCGTCTAGCTTCAAGACGTCTACCTTAATACCATTGGTGAACGTATGATCGAATCAAATATTCTTGGCATAGACAATGGCGCTATGCTATTAATCGCAATGTATGCTATCGCATGCACAATTTGGCTAGTAAAAGTAAAGGTGAAAAAATGAAACATTATACAGATCAAGAAATCATTGACGGTTTGCAATACGTTCAAAACGAAGGTACAGCATGCGAGCTAATGGCCACCGCTATAGCGCGTATCGAACAAAAGCAAAAGCAAATCGAACATATGCGAGAACGTCTCGACATTGCCGCTAATATAATCGGTCACAATATGATTAATGAGGCGCAATATGAAGGTTATTGAAACCGGCAAAATCGATGCTCTTATGAGTGAAATCAATCAACTATGGTATGAAGACGTCGAAGACTCTGTAATAACCATAGACAAGGCCGCACAACAATTGCATGAACTAGCATGGCAACTAATAGAGGCGACGCGCAATGAAGACAATTAACACAATTGAGCGCGGCACAATGCGCTTCTATGAGCATGGTAATGCTCGGTTGTTTGAAACAGACGACGAAAACTATTATTTCTTTGAGCATGCGACACTAGGCGACGAAGGTTATTGCGGTGGCGTTTGGGTTAAGAATCGATACATCATGGATTACGATGGTGTCTACAATCTACCCGAAGACGTGGAAGCGATTCTATACAGTCTCGGTTGCGCTTGGGTGCATGATGTAACAGAACCACAAGAGGTAGACCATGCAAAAGTGTGATCTATGCAACGACAAAGCGCTTGTAATTCTAAACGATAGGGAATA
>Ga0209138_1003304_pt1 | contig 11704 bp, 12 predicted proteins | sample SaaInl3SG_22_DNA_FD_184645 | JGI IMG/M metagenome (GOLD analysis project Ga0209138, IMG submission 184645) | Marine microbial communities from expanding oxygen minimum zones in the Saanich Inlet - ESP_153SG_22_DNA (SPAdes) (version 2) | ecosystem: Environmental > Aquatic > Marine > Intertidal...
GGCTTAATAACAGGTTCAATTGTTTTACCAATAATTCCAATATATGAGTGCTCCAAGCGGTATGCAGCAACTTTATCCTCTAATTCAGTTTCTGAACTGTAGACATACTCTTTTGCTACAATTGATTCTGCATTTTTAAATTGTTGTCCTGGGCCATAAGATGCTAACACCCACAATATAATTGATATTGCCAAAATAATTTTACCCGCTTCTAGTACAAAAGTTTTTGTTTTTTCGAATACAGTTATGAATACATTTTTTAGCAAGGGGAGCTTGTAGTTGGGCATTTCTACAACAAAAAAGGTTTTATGATTTCTTTTCATTACTCTATCCAAAATATATGCTGAAAAAACAGCCATTCCAAAGCCAATAAGATAAAGAAGCATTAGGGTTAGAGCTTGATAACTCAAGCCAAAAATATAGCCCTCAGGGATGACCAAAGCGATAATTATAAGGTACACTGGAAGCCGTGCAGAACAGGTTGTAAAAGGCGTCACTAAAATTGTAATAAGACGCTCTTTCCAGTTTTCAATATTTCTGGTGGCCATAACAGCTGGAATAGCACAAGCTGTTCCTGAGATGAGTGGCACCAAACTTTTACCACTCAATCCAAATCGGCGCATAATGCGATCCATTAGGAACACGACACGGCTCATGTATCCGCTTTCTTCTAATATGGATATGAATAAAAATAAAAATGAAATTTGTGGAATAAAAATTACAATACCACCAATTCCAGAGACAATACCCTCGGCCACCAAATTGGTAATTTTACCACCGTTTGGGAAAGTATTTTTCACCCACTCTGCAAGTCCTGCAAAAGTGGTGTCAATCAAATCCATGGGAAAAGTAGCCCAATCATAAATGGCCTGAAAAATGGTTAGTAATATGATAAAAAAGATAACATACCCCCAAACTTTGTGTATTAATACTCTATCAAGTTTACTTCTTAAATCGCGTGCTTTTGCGCGGTCAATGTTTTGTCCTTCTTTGAGGATATTATTAATATATTGATAGCGCTTGATGGCTTCTTTTTGTTGCAGTCTCTTGAGTTCAGAAGCAGATTTTGTTTTAAACTTTGAGATGTCAAGTTCTTGTCTATTGATTTTTCCAAAATTCACATCTTGAGTAATAACCAACCAAAGTTTATAAATATCTTGATTTGGAAATGCTTTTTGCAAGCGTCCAAAGTAAACGGGCTCAATAGTAGAGGCATCCAAACATTGTTTAGTGGATAGGATTTTATAGTTTTCTATAAGGGATTTAAGTTCTTGAATCCCACTGTTTTTTCGAGTGCTTACCAAAGCAATTTTGGTGTGTAATTTTTGTTCTAAAATCTCAATATCCAGTGAAATTCCTTTTCGTGTCATTACATCACTCATGTTGATGACAAGTATGGTTGGAATTTTCAAATCTTTTACTTGTGTAAAAAGAAGAAGGTTTCGTTTTAAATTTTCAACATCGCTAACTATGACCGCCACATCGGGGTAGTCCTTGTCATTTTTATTAAGTAATAATTCAATAACTACATTTTCATCCAAAGACGACGCGTTGAGGCTGTATGTTCCAGGGAGATCCAAAATATGTGCTTTAACACCTCTAGACAATCTACAAACCCCTTGTTTTTTGTCAACTGTTATTCCTGGGTAATTTCCAACTTTTTGATTGAGTCCAGTAAGCGCATTGAATACAGAAGTTTTTCCTGTATTTGGATTTCCAATAAGCGCAACATTTAATTGTTTACTCATTGATTTTTTCTATAATTATTAGCGCTGCAGTTTCTTTACGAATAGCCAAATAGCTGTCGTTTACATTAAGATACATAGGATCTGAAAAAGGAGCCAACTGAAGAAGTTTTACCTTATTCCCTGGCAAGCACCCCATTTCCAAAAGTTTGAGAGGGATGTTTTTTGAAGAACTATCAGTGATGATGCCCTGCTCTCCTTTTTTAAGATCTGCGATCGTTAGACCCATGCTTATTTAGATTCGTTTTAAAGAAGCAAAAGTAATAAAAAGATTAGTTATTGTAGCTTGCTTTTAACACTTTTATGTCATCTAAAAGTTTTTTAATGGCCTTAGGATCGGTGCCATCATAAAATCCTCGAATTTGTTTCTTTTTATCAATGAGCATAAAATTCTCGGTGTGAATCATATCATAAGGACCGCCATCCCCATTGGTTTTTACAGCCAAATAGGACGTTCTTGCAAGACTATAAATTTGCTTTTTATCGCCAGTAACCAAATTCCATTTGCTTGAATTTACTAATTTCTTTTTTGCATATCGGTTCAATTGTTCAACATTGTCAATTTCCGGAGTGACTGTATGAGACAGCAGTAAAACTTCTGGATCGGAAATGGTTTGTTTTTGAATCTCGTACATATGATCGGTCATGATTGGGCAAATGGTCTGACAGGTTGTAAAAAAGAAATCGGCCACATAAATTTTATCCTTATAAAACTCTTGAGTAATTGTATCTCCATTTTGATTAATCAATTTAAAATTGGCAATGGTATGATACTTTTTTTTGTGTTGAATAGTACTATCTACCAATTCAAAATTAACTTGTGCAGGCTGGTATATTGGGAGGACTATGTTGGGTTTCAATATGTTGTAAAAAGTAGTGATAATGATTACCGATAGCACTACCATTGTAGTCACAAAAAGTTTATATTTTTTAAGAAATGCAGACATCCTTTTTAGTCAAACACAAAGGTACAACAGAATCTGTAAATTGTAATTATAACCTACCAAAAATGTGATATTGACAAGGTTTTGTTACTAACACGAAAACCGCTACATTTGTTCCCCTAATTATATCATACACCCATGGAATTTGTAATCAAAATCTCTCAGTTTCTATTAAGTCTATCTTTTTTAATTGTTTTGCACGAATTGGGGCATTTTATCCCCGCTAAACTGTTCAAGACTAGAGTCGAAAAATTTTACTTGTTCTTTGATGTAAAATATTCATTATTTAAAAAGAAAATAGGTGAAACCGTGTATGGTATTGGTTGGTTGCCTTTGGGAGGTTATGTTAAGATTTCTGGTATGATTGATGAAAGTATGGATACCGAGCAAATGCAACAAGAGCCACAGCCTTGGGAATTCCGCTCCAAACCTTCTTGGCAACGTTTAATTATTATGCTGGGTGGGGTTACAGTAAACTTTATTTTGGCCGTAGTTATATATATTGGAATGAGTTATTATTACGGTGATCAATTTCTACCAAACAAAAATATAAAAGATGGATTGCTAATTGAAAGCACAGTTGCTAATAAAGCAGGGCTTTTTACTGGCGACAAAATAATAGAAGTTGATGGAAATAAGATTGAAAATTACTCCGAAGTCTCAGAAAAAGTTCTCTTTGGAAAAAACATTACTATTGAAAGAGATGGCAAGCGATCAACTGTTATATTACCAGATGATTTTTTATCTCAAATTATAGACTCTAAAGAAAAAAGATTTATTAGCCTTAGGAAACCATTTGTTGTTTTTGATGTTCCAGAGGCATCATTTAATAAAAATAATGGACTAAGAAAAGGCGATGTTTTTGTTGCATTAAATGATGATAGAACCAAATATGCTGACGAGGTTATACAGGCTTTAGAAAAATATAAAGGTCAAAAAGTAATAGCAACTATTTTAAGAGATGAATCTTTTATAAGTGTGCCTTTAACAATAAGTGACGAGGCTAAGCTAGGTCTAGTTTATGCCATAAACTTTACTCCTAAAACTTTAGAAATGCTTGGCTATTATAATTATGATATCAAGGAATATGGTTTCTTTAAGTCCTTTTCAATTGGTTTAAATAAGTTTAAAAACCGATTGGGTTCCTATTGGGAACAATTAGGGGCAATATTTACACCAAGCACAGGCGCCTACAAAGGGGTTGGGGGTTTTAAAGCCATTTTTGATATTTTCCCAAATACATGGAGCTGGGAATCGTTTTGGGGGATTACGGCCTTTTTGTCCATTATGTTAGGGGTTTTAAATTTGTTACCGATTCCTGCTTTAGACGGAGGGCATGTCATGTTTTTGTTATACGAAATGGTTTCTGGTCGTAAGCCAGGTGATAAGTTTATGGAGTATGCTCAGACGGTTGGATTTTTTATCTTGATTGCCTTGGTGTTATTTGCCAATGGGAATGATATTTATAAAGCGCTTTTTAACTAAGTTGTAAAAAATATCCTTTAGTACAAGTTTTTTGTAGGGAACAACATTAAATCTGTTATGTATAACATGATTTGCAATGGTTTAGGTCTTAAAAATTAAACATTACAAATTTAAAATATTTAGGAGTTCAAGAACTGAACTCAAAAGAAAAAGGAAAAACAAACGGAGGATTCTGGTGGTTTTGAATTTCACAAGGTGATACATTACAGTTATATTGAAGCAGGATTAGAATCAGGCATTCCATCACACTTGGAAATTTGAAGCTTAATTATTTTTTCTACTGGTGTAATAATTATTTAATTCTTACCCCATTTTATTTTTTATTGATGCTCTTTATTGTAGTATATTTCTACTTTTGCGAGGATACATTTGTGGAGTATGCCCAGACAGTTGGGAGTTTTTATCTTAATTGCCTTGTTGTTGTTTGCTAATTGGAATGCTATATTTAAGGCGATATTAGGATAATTATTTTTAGATTTCTATTTGTGTAAACTAAAAAATGCTATATATTTGCGCTCGCGCAAGCGAAAAACAGTCCTCCTTAGCTCAGTTGGTTAGAGCATCTGACTGTTAATCAGAGGGTCCTTGGTTCGAGCCCAAGAGGAGGAGCAAAAGCTTTACAGAGATGTAGGGCTTTTTTTATTGGCTCTCACCATCTCTAACCACGTTTCGAAAAGCAAACTTCTTTACTTCAGTACTTAGAAATAACTAAGCCAAATATACTAAAATGTTGGCACTCATTTGGCACTATTGCTTTTCTCAACACGCTTTGTTCCAAAGCTACTGCGCTAAGATGTATCAAACTTGAACTAATACTTTGAAATATTTTTGTTAGTTTTAGTGAAAATTAAATACTATGGAAAGATTTCTATACTTCTCTTTTATATTTGTTTTTGCTAATGGCTTCAGTCAAGGTGAGCAGTTGTATGCTGATGGTGTGGCAACTGATCAAGACGGTAATCAATTTGAATGGATAAATTATGGAAATCAAGATTTTGCTATAGAAAATGCAAAAGTAGTAACATATAGAGATGGAACACCCATTCCACAGGTTACGGATGCGACACAATGGTCTAACCTTACTACAGGGGCTTGGTGTTACTATGATAATGACCCAACCAAAGGTAAACTTTACAATTGGTATGCAGTAGCAGGGATACACGACACAGACCCTAATACACCAAACAAAGAATTTGCACCTGAGGGTTGGCACGTACCCACAGATGCCGAGTGGACAACGCTTGAAGAATATCTCATAGCGAGTGGTTATAACTATGACGGCACCACCACAGGCAACAAAATAGCCAAAGCGATGGCCTCCAACACAGGGTGGAATAGTTCAAATAGTACAGGAGTAATAGGCAACGACCAAAGCTTAAACAACAGCAGTGACTTTAACGCCTTCCCTGAGGGTTATAACTACAATGGCTCGTTCGACGGTGAGGGTTACGATGCGTTCTTTTGGAGTTCCACTGAGAGCAGTGCAAATATCGCTTGGTTCCGCAACCTGAGCTGCTGTAACCTCCTCCTTGTCAGGAACTCCTTTGACAAGCCATTCGGCTTTTCAGTGCGTTTTGTTAGGGATGCTCAAACAGCATCGGTAGGTGACAACTCTATATACAATTTTAAAATTTTTCCTAATCCAACTAAAGAATATCTAAATATTGATTGTTCAAGCATAGAAAGTGTTTTGGTATATGATATTCTTGGAAAAGAATTAATTAAAGACACTACCAATAGAATTAATGTAAGTCACCTTCCAAAAGGAGTTTACTTTATTAAAGCATCTGACGGAATGAATTCATCTACTAAAAAATTTATAAAGAATTAAATGAAAAAACTACTCTTACTCTCTGCTTTATTAATCTTTGCTTGTAGTACCGATAGCGAGGGTAATCCTTGTATTTACGAACCTACATTAGAGACTAATGCAGTAACTGATATTACTGAAACTTCTGCTACTTTAAATGGTGTTATAAGTATCGTATCAGAGAATTGTGATGTGCCTAATAATACTGAACAAGGGTTTGTTTATTCTACTGAAATACAGCCTACATTAGATGACACTCAAGTCAATGTTAATGGGACTAATATATCTACAATTATTGAGGGTTTAACGCCTAATACTACATACTACGTTAGAGCATTCTTAACTAATAATTTAGGAGACTTTTATGGGGACGAGGTTAGTTTCACAACTGAAGAAACATTAGGTTGTGGTAGCCAAACAGATTATTTAAGTATTGTTTACGGAACACAAGAATGGACTATTGAAAATGCTTGTCACACTACATATAGGGATGGAACACCTATTCCGCAAGTTACAGATGATGAGGAGTGGGCTAATTTAACTACAGGTGCTTGGTGTTATTATGATAATGACCCTAACAAAGGTGTACTTTATAATTGGTTTGCTGTAAATGACCCAAGGGGTTTAGCACCACTAGGTTGGCACGTACCAAGTGATGCCGAGTGGGCAACACTTGAAGAACATCTTATTGCGATTGGCTATAATTATGATGGAACAACAACAGGCAATAAAATAGCCAAGTCAATGGCATCAACAACAGGATGGGATAGTTCAACCGAAACAGGTGCAATAGGCAACGACCAAAGCTTAAATAACAGCAGCGGTTTCAATGCTTTTCCTTGCGATTTCCGAGAATTTGGTTCTTTAAACGATGAGGAGTTGCGTGCAGCCTTTTGGAGTTCTTCTGTCCCCTATGTTGGCTTCGCCTATCCAATAGTCGCTCATTGCCGCTTCCTGTTTTACGATGGCAGTAACCTAAGCGAGGACTTTGCTTACAAGGACAACGGCTTGTCAGTACGTTTTGTTAGGGATTAAAAACTAACAATCTTACTAATTGGCAAAGGCAAGTCAGTAGCTTCTACTTTATAGCTTTTATTGTCTGTTTACCCTGCTAAATCTTTAAACTTAAAGTTGTCTAAACTTTTTCTGTTTACCTTTTCGTTTCCATTACTATCTATAATAGTTATCTGAATATCCTGTGGTATGTCTTCAGTTATATGTTGTTCTGTAGATTGCTTAGGTAATGAGTGTTTTAAGGCTATATCTAATAGCTTTAGTTTTTGGGTGTTGTTTAAGGTATTGTAATCAAGGTCTTTTAAGATATGTGTTATTAGTGTTTTAAGGTCGTTTCTAAGGTCTATATTTAATGATTTACCTCTTTTGCTAATCTTACCTGCTTTACTTCCTGTAGTTGAATTAAACCCCATAAAACTGTGTTATTTTGTGTTATTAGTATATAAATTTTTATAAACTATTTTGTGTTTTAAATAAATAAGGCGGTCTAAAACCGCCGTACTTAAACAACTAAAATCTTAATATAAAGTCCAATATTTAATAATAAAACATAGTTATCCTGTATAGTAGATTTAAAGTCTTTTTATATTTCAGAAAACATCTTTAAGCGGGCGTCTGAAGCGCCCAAAAAAGAAATATAAAGCTTATTTAGAAAGCTGAAGAAGAATAAGCCTTTAACGTAAAACGCTTCGTAAAGTTAGTAGATTTTCCGCACATTATCAAGGGCAAAATTGAAGAAGTTTTAGGAAGTTATAAACGAAAATTAAACTAAACCATAGGCATATCTTCTTCTTTCAGTTCTGCTATTTCTAAACCACGTAAATAGGTTAGACTTACATTTATAGACGAATGCCCCATAGCTCTCTGTAGCTTGGTTATTGAACCTTTACGCTTGAATATTTCTATAGCCCCTGTGTGTCTAAAAGAGTAGAGTGTTTGGTCTTGTTCAAGTAGTTTAGAAACCCTCTTAAAACGCCCCCAAAGTGTCTTAAAATAGTCTTCATTTAATGGTTTTGTAGTGCCTGTAAATATATTGTGTTGAGGTTGTCCTTTAATAAGTAATTCTCTTATGTAAATAGGCACAGGAACTATTCTGTTACGCTTAGATTTTACTTTGTTTCCCGATAGACTGATAGAGGATAAATCTTCACTAAAATCACTCCACTTTAAACCTCTTATTTCTTGATGTGGTCTTAACAAACAGCAGTAAGTTAATAAGCAACACAGATGCAAGTTCTTACTAAACGTATACACCTCATCTAAGAGTGCTTTAACATCGCCTATAGGCTTATGTAGTTTTTCGTTCTGTTTTCGTGTCTTGAGGCTTGTTTTTTCAATCTCAAACCCATTTTCGTTAAGGTAATTAAGCAAAACATTTAGGTGTCTTCTCACAGTGTTATATGATGTATTGTTAATGTATTTTAATGGTATGTTATTAATGAACTGTTTTGATATATGACCTTTTAATGATAACTCATTTCTAAGACAACTTGCAATATTGAATAACGTATTTTTATATGATTTTGATAATGGCTCATTAAGTTTAGAATTTATTATACAATCAAATAACTCGATTGAACTAAGTTGTTTATTGAATGAATAATTATTTGAAACTAAATAATCATAAATCTCATTAGCAAGCAGTATTGCTTTACTGCGTCTTAGTTTAGTGGGATAGGTATTAGGAGCGAGAGACGAATTAATACGCTTACCATTAAACAAACGATAACGCTTAGAATTGAGATTAAAATCTACATAGTATCGACCGTCTTTATGTTTACATACTTTAGGGTAAGATAGACTACTTTTTGGCATTTATATGGCACTTTAATTAAACAACTATTTAATAGCTATTTATAAGCACCTAATTATCAGTAGTTTATGTGTAGTTTTGCTTGAATATACATCCAAACCCCTGTGTAGGCAACAGCCACAAAAAGAAGTGTATAAACAATTAAAGCAAAAGCATTCCCTTTATTTAGGAATAAATCCTGTATGGAATGGGTTTCATAATCTAACCCACCAAAAAAAACGGCAAGAATTAGCGATAAAACAAATATGTTTATGTGTACACTCTTTCTCATTAGTGTAAATCTACAACTTTTTTAAGAATTTAAGCTATTAGTTTTCTAAGACGTTCTATTAATCGTAATATTGCAATTAAATATTTATGAATAATGGGGATTGCTAAAACTGAAATATTTTCGTCTCAACACAATGAAATTGCACTTTTTGCAAAAGCATTGGGGCATCCTGCTCGCGTTGCTATTCTACAACATTTATTAAAGATAAACAGTTGTATTTGTGGCGATTTAGTCGTGGAAATTGGACTTGCTCAAGCCACAATTTCCCAGCACCTAAAAGCATTAAAGTCTTTAGGGCTTATCAAAGGAAATGTAGAGGGCACAAGTGTATGTTACTGCATAGACATTGGAAGTTGGGCAAAAATGAAGCAAAGTATTTCGGACTTTATAAATCAAGATATAAACCGACAAAACTGTTGCTAAGCTCATTTAAATTAAAAAACAACCAATAATGCTTTTAAAAACAATAAAACATCAAATAGAAACACTAGAAATTAGGTCAATATCTTCGGAACGTCAGAACATATTACAGCCTCTTGTAGATTATATACAATCAAAGGTTGAAAACAATGAAACCATTCGGCTCAATTTTATTTGTACGCACAATTCTCGAAGAAGTCACTTGTCTCAAGTCTGGGCACAAACGATGGCACACTATTTTAATGTCAAAAATGTATTTTGTTATTCTGGAGGTTCGGAAGCAACAGCATTATATCCAGAAACGGCTAAAACCTTAGGAAAAACTGGTTTTGAAATCAAAATTATTGCGCAAGGAGATAATCCAATATATGCCATTAAATATTCAAAAAATGAACATTCAATCCTTGGATTTTCTAAAAAATTTGATAGTAAATTCAATCCAAGTTCCGAATTTGCAGCAATTTTAACTTGTTCATCAGCAGACAAAGAGTGCCCATATATTGCAAATTCAGAAGCTCGAATACCTGTAACATATGATGACCCAAAGGTGTATGACAATACGCCTCAACAGAGCGAAAAATATCAAGAAAGAAGTCTGCAAATCGCTACGGAACTAAAATTCGTTTTTTCAAAAATTAAAATATAAATCATGGCTGGAAAAAAACTTAGTTTTTTAGATAAAAACCTTACACTATGGATTTTTATAGCAATGGGTTTTGGAGTAAGCTTGGGTTACTTTGCCCCAAACATACCTGAAATTATCAATGGTATGAGTAGCGGAACAACCAATATTCCTATCGCAATAGGACTTATTGTAATGATGTATCCACCATTGGCAAAAGTAAATTATTCGTTACTTCCAAAGGTACTTAAAAACACAAAAATACTATCAATTTCATTAGTTCTTAATTGGATTATTGGCCCTATGTTGATGTTTGTTTTAGCAATTACCTTTTTGAAAAATTACCCCGAGTATATGGTAGGGCTAATTCTTATCGGATTGGCACGTTGTATTGCAATGGTTTTGGTATGGAATGATCTTGCGGAAGGGAGCAAAGAATACGGTGCTGCTTTGGTAGCGCTCAACAGTGTATTTCAAGTTTTTGCATACAGTTTTTATGCATGGATTTTTATCACTTTTTTACCGCCTTATTTTGGGTTTCAAGGAGCCATTGTCGATATTTCCATACAAACCGTTGCCGAGAGCGTTCTTATTTACCTAGGTCTTCCATTTTTTCTAGGAATTTTAAGTCGTCAAATTTTTATTAAACTTAAAGGGGAAACATGGTATTCAGAAACTTTTATTCCAACAATATCCCCACTCACACTCATTGCATTATTGTTTACAATTATCGTTATGTTTTCTTTGAAAGGCGAATTAATCGTAGAAATTCCAATAGATGTTCTAATTATTGCAATTCCTCTACTCCTATATTTTGGAGCGATGTTTTTGATAGGATTTTTTCTTACAAAAGCCATTGGAGGCAGTTATGACAAAACTACATCTGTAGCGTTCACCGCAGCAGGCAATAATTTTGAGCTCGCCATAGCTGTAGCTATTGGTGTTTTTGGACTCAACTCTGGACAAGCCTTTGCTGGAGTAATAGGCCCATTAGTAGAAGTTCCAGCACTTATTTTATTGGTGCGTATTTCGTTTTGGTTAAGAAAAAAATACTTTATAACAACCAAAAATTAATATTTTAGTTTTTATGAGCGCCGTCACAAAATGGTGCGTCTAGGGTTTTTCCACAGTTGCACAATGAAAACCGATTTCTTGTAGGAATTGTTTGGCCTTCGGCATCCAACAAGGTGACTTGTTTTGCGTTGGTCACTACCACTTTTCCTGTGGCAGTAATTTGAATGGTGGGTTTGTTGTTTTCCATGGTTAATTTTTTTTAAAGGTACTATTTTTTATGTTTTATTGAAGAAATTAAGATAAAATAAATAGATTTGTTGTGCCTAAAAAACGGGATGTGGCGCAGTCCGGTTAGCGTACACGGCTGGGGGTCGTGTGGTCGCAGGTTCAAATCCTGTCATCCCGACTAAAAAACAGTATAAACCCTTGTAAATCAAGTGTTTATATAATTTAAAATTGTATTGGTCACCATATAGGTCACCAAATTTATATTTTCATATATTTGATATTATGAAAATATCCCTTCTTCATAAATCATTTAAAGATAATAAAAAAGAATCTCCTCT
>Ga0209138_1003315_pt1 | contig 11661 bp, 6 predicted proteins | sample SaaInl3SG_22_DNA_FD_184645 | JGI IMG/M metagenome (GOLD analysis project Ga0209138, IMG submission 184645) | Marine microbial communities from expanding oxygen minimum zones in the Saanich Inlet - ESP_153SG_22_DNA (SPAdes) (version 2) | ecosystem: Environmental > Aquatic > Marine > Intertidal...
ATGGCCCTTCCACACAGAACCACCGGATCACTATGACCGACTTTCGTCTCTGCTCGACTTGTCAGTCTCGCAGTCAGGCGGGCTTATGCCATTGCACTCAGCAGCCGATGTCCGACCGGCTTGAGCCCACCATTGCGCGCCTCCGTTACTCTTTAGGAGGCGACCGCCCCAGTCAAACTACCCACCATACAGGGTCCCGGATCAGGCTTCACTGATCTCGGTTAGACAACAGAACGCAGAAGGGTGGTATCTCAAGGTCGGCTCCACCATGGCTGGCGCCATGGCTTCAAAGCCTCCCACCTATCCTGCACATCTTCATCCTGATGCCACTGTAAAGTTGTAGTAAAGGTGCACGGGGTCTTTCCGTCTAACCGCGGGAACCCCGCATCTTCACGGGGAATTCAATTTCGCTGAGTTGGTGCTGGAGACAGCGGGGAAGTCGTTACGCCATTCGTGCAGGTCGGAACTTACCCGACAAGGAATTTCGCTACCTTAGGACCGTTATAGTTACGGCCGCCGTTTACCGGGGCTTCGATTCGCAGCTTGCACCACTCCTCTTAACCTTCCGGCACCGGGCAGGCGTCAGACCCTATACGTCGTGTCTACCACTTCGCAGAGCCCTGTGTTTTTAATAAACAGTCGCCACCCCCTAGTCTGTGCCACCTCTATCTGGTTGCCCAAATAGAGGTCCCCCTTCTCCCGAAGTTACGGGGGCAATTTGCCGAGTTCCTTCAGCACCATTCTCCCAAGCGCCTCGGTATTCTCTACCTACCCACCTGTGTCGGTTTCGGGTACGGTCTTAATGAAGAAGCTATTTCCTGGGACACCTTCGCTGCACACACAATCCGATAAGCATGTACAACTTACAGCATCCGTCACTATCTTCAGGTCACGGAATATTAACCGTGTTCCCATCGACTACGGCTTTCGCCCTCGCCTTAGGGGCCGACTAACCCTGCGTGGATTAACCTTGCGCAGGAACCCTTGGGTTTTCGGCGAGAGTGTTTCTCACACTCTTTATCGCTACTCATGTCAGCATTCTCGCTTCCGATATCTCCAGCAAAGCTCGCGCTTTACCTTCACAGACTTACGGAACGCTCCGCTACCACTTGCTTACGCAAGTCCAAAGCTTCGGTATGTGGCTTTAGCCCCGGTACATCTTCGGCGCAGGCTGGCTTGTTTAGACCAGTGAGCTATTACGCTTTCTTTAAAGGATGGCTGCTTCTAAGCCAACCTCCTGGCTGTCTTGGCCTTCCCACATCCTTTCCCACTTAGCCACAATTTGGGGACCTTAGCTGTTGGTCTGGGCTGTTTCCCTTTCGACCATGGACCTTAGCACCCATGGTCTGTCTGCCGTGCTGTACTCACAGGTATTCGGAGTTTGGTTAGGTTTGGTAAGGCTCGCGCCCCCCTAGCCCATCCAGTGCTCTACCCCCTGTGGTAATACACGACGCACTACCTAAATAGTTTTCGCGGAGAACCAGCTATATCCGGGTTTGATTGGCCTTTCACCCCTAGCCACAGGTCATCCCCCGATTTTTCAACATCGGTGGGTTCGGTCCTCCAGTGCGTGTTACCGCACCTTCAACCTGCCCATGGCTAGATCACCCGGTTTCGGGTCTAATTCATTGAACTCAGTCGCCCTATTCAGACTCGCTTTCGCTGCGCCTACACCTAACGGCTTAAGCTTGCTCAATAAACTAACTCGCTGACCCATTATACAAAAGGTACGCCGTCACCAATCATGTTGGCTCCGACTGTTTGTAGGCATTCAGTTTCAGGTCTGTTTCACTCCCCTCATCGGGGTACTTTTCACCTTTCCCTCACGGTACTTGTTCGCTATCGGTCGTTGAGGAGTACTTAGGCTTGGAGGGTGGTCCCCCCATGTTCAGACAGGATTTCACGTGTCCCGCCCTACTCAAGGAATGCGGCAAGGTGCTACCCATACGGGGCTATCACCCACTCAGGCCTGTCTTTCCAGACAGTTCTGGTTCCCCTCGCCACATCCACTGGCCTGGTCCGCGTTCGCTCGTCACTACTAACGGAGTCTCGGTTGATGTCCTTTCCTCCGGCTACTTAGATATTTCAGTTCGCCGGGTTTGCTTCCCTTGCGGGATGACCCAAAGGGCCGGGTTTCCCCATTCGGAAATCCACGGATCAAAGCTTATTCGCAGCTCCCCGTGGCTTATCGCAGCGTATTACGTCCTTCATCGCCTCTCAACGCCAAGGCATCCACTAAATGCCCTTAGAGACGCTTGATCGTCCGTACACAAAGACAGATGCCGGAACTAATTAAATGCATCTGTCACTAATCCGAAGATTAGCCAAGTTTATGTACATCTCAAGCATAGGGATCACCAAAGACAGTTACTTAAAAAGCACTGTCAACAATGATCCCGCGGTTATAAATTATTGGGATGTCTTTCACTTACCTGTCAAAAAGCACGCAACCGTTATGACATAATGTCAAAACACATTGCGGAAACTGTATGATTTGTTTCGTATGGCTGAGTGTCGCAGATGCGTATCATATAAGATACGTTATATGCGCCACCAACAGCGTCACAGCAATCATTACATGATCATAACAACCAGTAATGGTGGGCGACGCTGGGCTTGAACCAGCGACCTCACCCTTATCAGGGGTGTGCTCTACCAACTGAGCTAGTCGCCCATAACTGTTCCCAGCCACGAAGAGAAAGGGATTCGTAGACGGCGGCACATATGCAATGTGCCCACCTAGTATTTTTCCATAGAAAGGAGGTGATCCAGCCGCAGGTTCCCCTACGGCTACCTTGTTACGACTTCACCCCAGTCACTGACCCTACCGTGGCCGGCTGCTTCCTTACGGTTAGCGCACCGTCTTCGGGTAAAGCCAACTCCCATGGTGTGACGGGCGGTGTGTACAAGGCCCGGGAACGTATTCACCGCGGCATGCTGATCCGCGATTACTAGCGATTCCGACTTCATGCACTCGAGTTGCAGAGTGCAATCCGAACTGGGACAGTTTTTTGGGATTTGCTACAGGTCGCCCTGTCGCTGCCCATTGTCACTGCCATTGTAGTACGTGTGTAGCCCAGCCCATAAGGGCCATGAGGACTTGACGTCATCCCCGCCTTCCTCCTGCTCATCGCAGGCAGTTTCTTCAGAGTGCCCGGCCGAACCGCTGGCAACAGAAGATGAGGGTTGCGCTCGTTGCGGGACTTAACCCAACATCTCACGACACGAGCTGACGACAGCCATGCAGCACCTGTGTTTAGGCCAGCCGAACTGAAGAAAACCATCTCTGGTAATCAAACCTAACATGTCAAGGGCTGGTAAGGTTCTGCGCGTTGCTTCGAATTAAACCACATACTCCACCGCTTGTGCGGGCCCCCGTCAATTCCTTTGAGTTTTAATCTTGCGACCGTACTTCCCAGGCGGTATGCTTAATGCGTTAGCGGCGTCACTGAGGGGCATCCCCCCAACAACTAGCATACATCGTTTACGGCGTGGACTACCAGGGTATCTAATCCTGTTTGCTACCCACGCTTTCGCGCCTCAGCGTCAAAATCGGACCAGGCAGCCGCTTTCGCCACTGGTGTTCTTCCCAATATCTACGAATTTCACCTCTACACTGGGAATTCCACTGCCCTCTTCCGTTTTCTAGCCTATCAGTATCAAGTGCAGTTCCCAAGTTGAGCTCGGGGCTTTCACACCTGACTGGATAGGCCGCCTGCGCGCCCTTTACGCCCAGTAATTCCGAACAACGCTCGCCCCCTTCGTATTACCGCGGCTGCTGGCACGAAGTTAGCCGGGGCTTCTTCTACGGCTACCGTCATCATCTTCACCGTTGAAAGTGTTTTACAACCCTAAGGCCTTCATCACACACGCGGCATTGCTGGATCAGGGTTGCCCCCATTGTCCAATATTCCCCACTGCTGCCTCCCGTAGGAGTCTGGGCCGTGTCTCAGTCCCAGTGTGGCTGATCATCCTCTCAGACCAGCTACCGATCGCAGCCTTGGTGAGCCATTACCTCACCAACAAGCTAATCGGACGCGGACCCCTCATTCTGCGGCGGACCTTTCCCCCACAGGGCGTATACGGTATTAGCGGCCGTTTCCAACCGTTATTCCGTACAGAATGGTAGGTTTCCACGCGTTACTCACCCGTGCGCCACTAGATCCGAAGATCTCGTTCGACTTGCATGTGTTAAGCATGCCGCCAGCGTTCGTTCTGAGCCAGGATCAAACTCTTAGGTTAGACTTGATCGTCTAAACGATCAGACCCACCCAAATTAATCCTTGACTTAATTCTTTAGCGTAGATTCATGGGTGGTACTTTTAATATATACCAGACGACACATTCTCACGTGCACCGCCGCCCACGAATCCCTTCCAAATCATACTTACCATCTCAAAAAGCTCGCCGACACATTCCGTCTGGCGTGGAGCGGTTTATCGCGTATCCAACACCGTATGTCAAACCCTAAATGCAAAAAAATGTAATTTATTTTTAAGAGGGATATATCCCCCTTTTTAAGTAATTTATGCAAAGGTTTATAGCGTCAATTAATGTTAAAATTACTTAAACATTAATTATCTGCCATAACGAACCCCATTCTATTTAAAAGCGTCCCAAAAACAAAGTGCTATTTAAATGATTCGATAGCTGTTTAATTTTAATTTGTAAAAAGGACTTAAAACCAGTATGTTGTGCCACGCAGTTGATATGGTAACATACTATATAGCGATAAGTTGCGGTTAACAGTTAAGGAAACAGGATCGCCAATATGACGAATCAGCATCATGTGACACATATATGTCTTAAGCATCCTTTTATTGTCACCTTGCTTGCATCTACATTGATGCTTTTTGCGATTCTGTTGTCGCACACCTCGCTGGCACTAGCTGAAGATTCGGCTGAGGAAGCCACATATACGCCGAATCAGTCTGTTGAACAGCCATTGGACAGCAACAACACGCATCTGGCTGGCCCGCCCATTATATTAAGTAATTATGGCATGGTATTGCCACAGCCGCGCCCAGACCCCAGAAGCGTTTTCCCCGAAACTGAGCCATCGCTTCGTATTTTTATTGAAAAGCAGTCGGGCATTGCTATTGATTCTGATGAAAGTCTGTATCGCCTTAAATCAGGCGAAGGTTTATCCAATCTGCTTAGTCGCGCCGGTTTTGATGGCCAGATGCGCGAGTCAGCGATACGGCATATTCAAACACATCGATCATTACGGCGGCTCCCTATCGGTTTTGCCGTTTATGCTATTGCGCCAACAGATCATACTCCCGGCGGCATCCGCATATCTCTGAACGATGAACAGGATTTGAGCCTTTATTATAATACCGAAGACAAAGAATGGCGTAGCATCCGTAGTTTCCGGCCATATGAATATTTTCTGACCTATATTTCAGGTGATATTGAAAACTCACTGTATAAATCAAGCATCAGCGCCGGTATGACGGATGCGATGTTTAATGATTTCATCCATATCATGAGCTTTAGCGTCGATTTTCAGCGACAAATTCAGACTGGTGATGAGTTCGAAGCCCTGATCGAATATCGCCGGGACATGGTCACAGAAAAAGTCGTGCCGGGTGGTGAGATATATTACCTATCCTTAAAGCTATCTGGCGAAAAAATTGAATATTTCCGCCATCAACAAGCCAGTGGCAGTGTAGGATATTATGACCGCCAGGGAATTTCCGCCTATCGCACCTTGATGCGGACACCGATTAATGGTGCGCGATTATCATCTGGATTTGGTAACCGCAAGCATCCCATACTTGGCTATACCAAGGCACATCGCGGCGCAGATTTTGCCGCGCCTACTGGCACGCCTATTATGGCCGCTGGTGACGGGATGGTCGAATATTCGGGCTGGAACGGCAGCTATGGCCGCTATGTTCGTATTATCCATAATGGAACATTTAAAACGGCCTATGCCCATATGTCAGGCATCAGCAAGAGCGTCCGGTCAGGCGCCCGCGTTAATCAGGGTGATATCATAGGCTATGTTGGCTCTAGTGGCCGTTCAACAGGCCCACATCTACATTATGAGATCATTGTGAACGGCAGTCATGTCAACCCGCTTACGGTTGCGTTGCCATCCGGCAATCCGTTAACCACAAATGAGAAAACCCGTCTCGCGGAAAATATTGAAATCATCACAAAGGAAATGACTGTTCGCGGCATCATCAATTATGCATCCAGCCAGTTTTCAAAACGGCTGGCGCTACAACAGAAATAATATCAGTATATGTGATCAAAAATCAGATCAGCTTACCATGCTTGATGGCTGACCTTTGTCTTTATCAGCATTATCATCAGCTAATGGTTCTTCCGCATCGGATGCAGATTCTGCGTCTTGGGCAGATAGCACTTCGGTTGCGTCTGGCTTACCATTAGCCGCTGGGGATTTCCCGTTTGCCGCCGGTGTGTCACCAGACCCTTCATCTGTATCAGATGATTGTGATTGAGAAGACGGCTGTGATTGGCGGCGGTCTTCTGTATTGGCCATGATAGTGCTGTGAACACGGAAATAATGGTCAGCAAATTGATGATATGCTTCCGCCATGATCCGTTCACCAGCCGCCGAAGATTCATTAGCTAATGACGTGTATTTTTCATGTAGCTGTTGCGCGTTACCACGCAATCGGACATCAGGGCCGTTTGAATCTAATGTTGTGTTGCGATTAATCTGGCCGAAATTATTATTCCTACGGCCACCGCGCCCACGCTGTCGCGTGTTCTTTCCAGATTGTCTCATAAAGTTTACCTAAAATAAATTGAACCTTCACCGAAAAGAAGGCGTTCTGCCACTAATGTTATCGGGAAATTCTAGTGCCATATCATGGCTAGAAGTGACCTTACTAATCTATTATACCGATATCAAGCATAATTTTACTATTCTTTTGCCTTAATTAATCCCAGAACCCGCAGAGTGCCTGATAAATCTGGCCAATGCCGGTTACAATCAAGCCCCGATGCCTGAGCCAATGCCGAAACAGCATCTTCCTGACCCTTACCAATTTCAACCAGAGCCACGCCATCGGATGTCAGCCGCCGTTCTATTCTGGGCAGCAAAACTCGCCATGCATCAAGCCCGTCACCGCCACCATCCAGCGCCAGATCAGGGTCAAAATCACGAACATCCCTGTCTAGTTCCTGCATGTCTGCGGTTGGAATATAGGGTGGATTGGCAAGAATAACATCAGCCTTGATATCCGGCTCAACAGCATCGCACCAATGTGAGGCGAGCATTTGCGTCCGGCCATTAAGCCCGTGACGTTCAGCATTGGCCATAGCCATAGCAATAGCATCAGGATTAAGATCAAGCCCTATGCCGGTTGCCATCGGCCATTCTGAAAGCACCGCTAGCAAAAGACATCCTGACCCCGTGCCATAATCCATTATCAGCGGCGTGGTCGTCACTTGCTGGCGGTGTTCCAGTGCCGCCGCGACCAGTGTTTCGCTATCAGGGCGGGGATCAAGACAAGCCGATGAGATATCAAATCGCATGGACCAGAACTCACGCCATCCACGCATGCGCGATATAGGCTCTCCGGTTAGCCGCCGGACTACAAACGCATCTAGCCGTGTCATCATATCAGCATCAAGGGGTATATCTTCGTGCCCATAAACTTGCCGGTCAAGCCCCATTGCAAGTCCAGCCAGAAGTCTGGCATCTAGCAGTGGGGTATCTATTCCTGCTGCATCCAGCTGGGCTGTTAGCTTGGCAAGCGTGGCTTTAAGCCCGTCTTTAACCATCAGAGGCCAAGGCCGCCGCCTGATCTTCGGTGATAAGCGCATTAACCAGCTCATCAAGGCTTTCGCCTGCTAATATCTTATCCAGTTTATACAGCGTTAGATTGATCCGGTGATCTGTCACCCGGCCTTGCGGGAAGTTATAGGTGCGGATGCGTTCAGACCTATCGCCGGAACCGACCTGACCTTTGCGTGACGCGGCACGTTCGGCTTCTGCGCGGGCGCGTTCCGCATCATAGATTCTGGCACGCAATATCTTCATGGCCTTGGCACGGTTTTTATGTTGCGATTTTTCATCCTGCTGGCTGACCACAATGCCGGTCGGAATATGCGTAATCCGGACAGCCGAATCCGTAGTATTCACCGACTGACCACCGGGGCCGGATGCACGGAATACATCTACCCGCAAATCCTGATCATCCAGAGTAACATCTACATCTTCGGCTTCGGGCAGAACCGCCACGGTTGCCGCCGATGTGTGGATACGGCCGCCGGTTTCGGTTTCTGGCACGCGTTGCACTCTGTGAACACCGGATTCGAATTTTAATCGGGCAAACACATTATTGCCCGTGATAGTGGCTGAAGCTTCTTTATAGCCGCCAATTCCGGTTTCTGATATTTCAAGCACTTCAAATCGCCAGCCCTGATTGGCGGCAAAACGTTGATACATGGAAAACAGATCAGCACCGAATAACGCGGCTTCATCACCGCCGGTGCCGGCGCGGACTTCTAATATGGCGTTTCGTTCATCATCTTTATCTTTGGGTAGCAACATAATTTTCAAATCATGTTCACCCTGTTCCAGCGCTTTGCCCAGAGTCTGGATTTCTTCTTCGGCCATAGCAATCATGTCAGCGTCATCATCGGCTTCTGCGGCTTCTGCCAATAACGCCCGTGCTGATTCCAGATTGGCAGTAATGTCTTTCACCTTTTCAGCCTGTTCAGCGATAGGACGCAAATCAGAAAGCTCTTTGGATAATTGCATCATTTCATCTGGTGACATATTTGCCGCATCATTGAGCTGATTTTCAATATCCTGACGGCGTTCTAATATCCGTGCCAGATTATTCTGTAATGACATAATCATTTATCCTTAAATTTGACGTTGGCGAATGCGGCCAATCATATGTTCGACCAGATCATTCATCGCGACTTCCTCTTGCTGGCCATCTGTCATAGACCGAACCATTGCCACCTGTCGGGCGGCTTCGTCATCACCAAGAATAACAACATGATCAGCCTTAATGCGATCAGCACGTTTCATTTGCTTGCCCAGATTGCTGGCATATCCTGTTTCTACGCGTAAACCCTGCTCACGAAGCGGCATGGCAAGCTGGAACAATGTCGCCATATGCGGCTCAGACGTGCCAATCATCATCACATCAACCGGCTGTGGCGATGGAATATCGGACAACATGGCCAGCCGTTCAATGCCAGCCGCCCAACCAACACCGGCAACGTCACCGCCACCAAGCATGGCCGTAAGACCATCATAACGGCCACCAGCCATTACCGTGCCCTGTGCGCCTAATGCATCCGTGATAAACTCGAATGTGGTATGGCCATAATAATCAAGCCCGCGTACCAGCCGTGGATTGATCTGGTAATTTATATTCACCGCATCCAGATATGCACGCACAGCCGCAAAATGATCTGCTGAAACCGCATTAAGGTAATCAGCTAAATCAGGAGCATTTACAAGAATCTCCTTATCGCCGTCATCCTTGCTATCAAGAATACGGAGCGGGTTCAGATGAAGCCGCCGCTGGCTGTCTTCGGATAAGTTATCTTTATGCCCGCTTAAATATTCAACCAGCGCCTGCCGATAGGCTTGCCGGCTTTCGGTATCGCCTAGCGTATTCAGATTGAGAACGCAATGATCAGCAACCCCAAGCCGGGATAATATCATATGGCCAAGGGTAATGACTTCCGCATCACCAATAGCTGATGGCACGCCAAGCAATTCAACACCAATCTGATGGAATTGCCGCATGCGGCCTTTCTGTGGGCGTTCATAGCGGAACATGGGGCCAGCATAAAAATATTTTTGCGGCATCGTCTGGGTCAAGCCTGAACTAATCATTGCCCGCACGGCACCGGCCGTGCCTTCGGGGCGAAGCGTCAGGCTCTCACCGCCGCGATCCGTAAAAGTATAGGTTTCTTTTGATACAACATCGCTAGTCTCACCAAGCGGACGGGCAAATACCTCAGTAAACTCAAAAACCGGGGTCGCCATTTCCTCAAAACCAAAACTCAGGCTAACCGATTTGGCGGTATCAGTCACATGACGATGGCCTGCCATAACCTCTGGCAAGAGGTCTGTTGTTCCCCGTGGTGATTGCAATTTAGCCATGATTAGCCTTTCTTGATTTCGTCTTCGCGCATCTGCTGAAGCACATTTGCGCGTTCTTCGACCAGCGATACAACATGATCAACCAGATCACCATTCTGCAACCGGTGATCAGCCATGCCGGACAGGTATATCTGATGCGTGTCCTTGCCGCCACCGGTTAATCCGATATCCGTTAATCGCGCCTCACCGGGGCCATTAACCACGCAACCGATTATGGAAACCGTGATAGGCTCATTAATATGGGCAAGCCGGTCTTCGATTTCCCGCACCGAGCTGATCACATCAAATTGCTGGCGGGAACATGACGGACATGAAATCACCGTCACCCCGCGATGCCGCAAGCCTAGTGATTTCAGCATTTCAAACCCGACTTTTACTTCTTCGACCGGATCAGCAGATAACGATACACGCACCGTATCACCAATCCCCGCCCATAGCAGATTGCCCAGCCCGATAGATGATTTGACTGTACCTGCGCGTAATCCGCCAGCCTCGGTGATGCCGATATGAAGCGGGCAATCAATAGCATCTGCCAGCCCATGATAGGCGGCCACCGCCAGAAATACATCAGACGCCTTAACCGAAATCTTGAACTCGTGAAAATCTTTATCCTGCAAAAAACTGGCATGGAAAAGCGCAGACTCAACCAGCGCATCGGGACATGGCTCACCATATTTTTCAAGCAGATGTTTTTCAAGTGACCCGCCATTAACCCCGATCCGCATCGAACAACCATGATCTCTTGCGGCTTTGATGACTTCGGATACCCGATCCGGTGATCCGATATTTCCCGGGTTAATCCGCAAACAGGCCGCACCGGCTTCGGCGGCTTCAATCGCCCGCCGATAATGAAAATGAATATCTGCAATGATGGGAACCGGGCTTTCTTTGACAATCGTCTTCAACGCCGCCGTGCTCGCTTCGTCAGGGCAGGATACCCGCACCAGATCAGCACCTGCATCCGCCGAACGCCGGATTTGTTCCAGCGTTGCCGCCGCATCCGATGTCGGCGTGTTTGTCATAGTCTGAACAGATATTGGCGCATCACCACCAACCGGAACATCCCCAACCATAATCTGGCGTGATTTACGCCGCTGGATATCACGGTAAGGGCGGTGATTTATCATAATAAAGTCTTCCCACATGCTTCATACGCTGGCCATATGATAGGCCATCGTTAAAAAAACTAATAGACTAATGTGTTATTAATTGTTTGGAAGCAAGGTATCAATGGGTTTCTTGTTCAAAATCTGTCCGGCCGCACCCAATGCCAGCCATGGCGTGTCCTGATCCACATACCCCAAACTGATAGCACCGGCATTACCCGTGGTCAGCATAAAGCTATTATCGGCGGGAATGGTAATCATTTCACCGGCCGCCAATAGCTTTGCCAGCACCGGTTCACCAACCGGCGGGGATAGCTCAACCCATGCTTCGGCAAGGGCAGTTATGGCCAGGCCATCTGTCCGTGCCGGCATGATTGCTGGATTTGTATTAGCCGCGGCAGGATTAGTTGCTGAGCCGTCAACCATGTCGGATATGACATT
>Ga0209138_1003318_pt1 | contig 11648 bp, 9 predicted proteins | sample SaaInl3SG_22_DNA_FD_184645 | JGI IMG/M metagenome (GOLD analysis project Ga0209138, IMG submission 184645) | Marine microbial communities from expanding oxygen minimum zones in the Saanich Inlet - ESP_153SG_22_DNA (SPAdes) (version 2) | ecosystem: Environmental > Aquatic > Marine > Intertidal...
ATAGGTAATCAAAATTCAAACACCTGAACCTTTCATAATAAGAGTCATTATATGATGAGTGTCAATCAATTCTCTTGGCGTTAGACTTATGTTCGATATTTCGATAGAGTTATCTACTACACAAGACGGATCGGTATTTCTACCGGTCCGTTTTTTATTTACACTTTCATTACCACCTGTAAATGAAAGAATTAACCCAAATATTGGGTTGAGGTTCGATATGTTCTGTCTTCAGGGTCTATGACTATCCCCTCTGGAAACAGTAATTTTTGAACAGATAATTTAGTCTCATATTCTCCTTTAATGTTTCTTTTGCAATTTTACAGAGTTCTTTAACAAACTCGATAGAGGTAATAAGTCCCTGTTCGGCCTTGTCTCTCAATGCTTCCAATCGATCACTCAGTTTTTTTGTTTAGGATTTTTTTTTAATTTGCACAATCTAATAGAACAATTTATGAAGTATACTATTGAAACTTTCGGGAAACTATGTCATTATCAGTTTTCAAATATTAAGAATATTGATGTTGATGAAATTGAAAATGGTGAGTTTGATTATAATGAACTGGAAGAAACCTTTCTTTTGGACAAATGTTCTGTCGAAAACGAGAAGATTAGTTTTGACGATGAGATTAAGTTTAAAATATCTAATAGTAAATGTGAAATATTAGATTTTTCATCAAATGACATCGAACAAAGTGATGAAGGTGGGGGTTGTTTTTGTCCAGAACCAGAGTACAATGATGAGTATGAAAATTGTCTAGGTTCTATCCAATATTTTAAAGGAGGAGGTCCAATTTTTGAATTTGATACCGATGATGAAATTAAAATTGAAAACTTTACATACAGTTTATCGATTTTGGAACTAGATGACGGAGATATAACATTAATGGATAACTTATATTACAAGAACAAAAAACTAGAAATCACAGATTCTGGTGGTTCCAGAGGGGTTTACAAATCAGTAAAAATCTGGAAACAAAATGGAGATGTGTTTAAGTTTGAGGAATAGATTTATAAATCACTATAATTTCTTCAAACTTGTTTTCAATATCTAATTTCAAAGATTACTGTCAATCCCAAAGAAATTTTTAGCTATTATAAGTGGAAATCAAAATCATATTAGTTTAATTTTTCATAATAAGAGTCATTATATGATGAGTGTCAATCAATTCTCTTGGAGTAAAACTGATGTTCGATATTTCAATAGAGTTACCTACTAAAACAATAAAACGGTTATACTTTTATAAAGTGTAGCCGTTTTTTCTATTTAATAACCTTATATTGTTTTAATTATATTCGATAAAAATAAAATAGATGAAATTTTTCAGGCCATTTCGTGAAAATTCCAAGGGGAATTTTGATTATTTCAAATATGCACTAGGTGAAATTATTCTTGTCGTTCTCGGCATTCTTATTGCTTTGCAAGTAAATAACCTTAATGAGACAAGGATAGAAAAGAGGGCAATGAAAGATTATTTTCAAAAAATTAGCTTTAATATCAATGCAGACATAAAAGAATCCGAAAGATTATTAAAATTTAGACAAGACCATATTGTTAGTTGTAATAAGGTCTCTAAGGCCTTGATTGAAAACAATTTTTCAGATCAGTTATTGATTCAAAAAGCAATATTTGAGATGATTATTGAAGTCCAATTAAATTACAACAAAGATGCGTTCGAATCTTTAAAAAGTTCGGGGTATTTAAGGTATCTGAACAATAAAGAACTTGAAGAATTACTCAATGACTATTACAATCAAATTAATCAAATAGAAATGTTTGAAATTGACCAAAGAGATTGGGCTAATGCATTAGAATTAGAATTAGATAGAAATGGCTTCTTTTACAGCTACACACAGCTTGATCAGAAGGTGCATACAGATTTATTTACTTTAATGGGTAATTATACCTCAGAATTAAAAAACCACCCTGGCCACAAAATCATAATGAGACTTCTTTTTCGAGGAGGTACCAATAACTCATTCTTAACTGGATTTTACGAAAATCACATTAAAACAGGGAATCAGTTAATTGAAATTTTAAACCAGGAAATTAATCATTAAAATTGTGTTGTAACTCTAAGTAATATTAAGGGAGGAAATCAAAACCTTATTAGTTCAACTTCTTATAAAAGCCACTATTTAATGAGTTTCAATTAACTCTCAGGTGTTAAACTAATGTTCGATATTTCAACAGAGTTATCTACTAAAGCAATAAAATGGTTGTTATTTTATAGAGTATAGCCGTTTTTGTATTTTTGCAACATGTTAAAAAATATTATTTACATCTTTTCCGTGCTTGTGTTTGCCTCCTGTACCAAATCGATTAACACTTCTTCTATCAAAGTTGTTGGTGAAATGAGAGATGTGATGTGGAAAGGAGATTTAAAAGGTAAGATTGCAACAGATTCATTAAATAGTAAAGAAACTTATGGATTAGGACCTATTGAGTTTTTGAAAGGAGAAATAGTAGTATTTGAAGGACAATCATATGTTTCAAAAGTAGTAGATAGTATTTCACACGAGGTAAATAAAGTCCCTTCGGTCAGTGCCCCCTTTTTTGTATACAGCACAAATAGTGATTTAAAAGTTGTTGAATTAACACCTGGAAATTATTCACTAAAAAAAATAGAAGAACTTATTGATTCAGTGTATAAACATTATGACCAACCGTTGTTGATACGTATTGATGGGGTCTTTAATAAAATGAAACTTCACAGCGTGAATCTTCCAGATGGCAACACAGTATCATCCCCAGACGAAGCGCACCAAGGACTAACTCAATACGATTTCAAAAACATTAGTGGCTCTTTGATCGGTTTCTTTTCTCGAAATCATAAGGCTGTTTTTACACATCACGATAGTTTTTTCCATGCCCACTTTATTTCCGATGATCGTGAAGTCTTAGGCCATATTGATGAACTTAACTTAGATTCTTCACAAATTAAACTACAGGTTTCATACTAATTCTTTACCTACCTTGATTGTATGATGTTTATGGTTAACCAACCTTTTATTTAGTCTAAAAATTATTTTATTTTTAATTTTAAAATGCAATCAATTTTATTATATTTGAGATTATTAACCAAATATTTTTAAATAAAATGAAAAAACTAATTTTTTTATTATTTGTGTTTGCAGGAGCAAACCTATCGGCTCAAGTCGCAAAATCACGTTATATCAAAGTTGATGAAGATAAAAGTGAGCAAGTTTACGAAGCCATGAAAGCCAAAACTCAGAAGTACAATCAATCTGCAGAAAAAGGAGCACATTACACGTTCTATATTGAAACTGGACCTCGAGCAGGTCAACTATTTAGAGTTCGAGTCGAACAAGATATGGCAGGATTTGATGAAGATGGTAGCCCAGAAGAGTACCAAATGTGGAACGAAACTGTGGCGCCTCATGTTACAAACGATTTATTTCAAGTTTGGTACTACAACAAAGATGTTTCACATGAAATCACAGATCTTTGCGTAAAGCCACTACGTCAAGTCATATTATATAATATTGACCCTGCAAAAGCCGATGATTTTTGGACATTCCGCAAACGTGTCTATGATGCTATTGTCAAGTCTGATGCTTAGCTGGACATGGGTGTATGGACTGTTTATGCTGGTAATCGTGGTTTGAATGTTCTAGTTGGATTTGCTCATGAAAATCATGCTGAGATGGATTTGGACGGTTCGGAAGAATGGTCTAAATTGGTTGCAGCTTACAATGAAACACACGGTGAAGATCAATTTAAAGCAGATAATATGAAGCTAAGAGAAAGCATGTCTGCATGGGGCAACAGTACGCAACTTTGGACATTTTTACCAGAGCTTAGTTCGCCTTGTGTGACGCAATAGTAATAGCAATATAAAAATAATTTTATAACGGTTCGTAGCTTATGTTACGAACCGTTATTTGTTATAATAATTTTATAATTAAGACCCAACGCATGACCACACTATTTTTTCAAACAATCAAAATCGAAATAGTATTGTAGTGGTAAAATGAATAGTTGAAGTTTAGCTTTTAAAGTCAAATGTTTTTATTTTTGGTCTGTAACTCTTAATTTAACTTCTTAAAGTTAGGTTTGTAATTTTTTTTGTTCCACAAAAATAAATTACACTTGTATACTAATTGTAGTGTTTTGTTTTTTAATCAAATTAAAAAATAACGCTACTTTGTCATAGTGATTTTATACTGCAAATAAGCAAAAATTTAAAAACACAACAACCAATTATTTTATTGATAATTTTTAAATGAACTTAAACAAAAATATATACATTGGAGAAAATCCAGCACATTTTCCCAATAAAGAAGTAGCAGGTAACGAGGTCATAATCGGAAACGAAATTTTTTATAAAATTTCAAACTACAACAAAATGCGTCCATTTTTTATGAGTATTGTGAGCAATTCAGACCATTGGATGTTTATTTCAAGTACTGGAGGACTTTCTGCCGGAAGAAAAAATAGTAATTATGCGCTCTTTCCATACTACACCGATGATAAAATTACAGAATCTAGTGACTTTACTGGTAGTAAGTCTATTTTTTTAGTTAACAAAAATGATAAAACTTTTTTGTGGGAGCCCTTTTCAAACAGACAAGAAGGTGTTTATGAAATTACAAGAAACTTATATAAAAATGCCTACGGAAATAAAATCATTTTTGAAGAAGTAAATCATAACTTAGAAGTTGTGTTTTCCTACGAGTGGAATTCTAGTGACACCTATGGATTTGTTCGTAAATCAATACTAAAAAACACGTCAAATAATCCTGTAGACATCCGTTTATTGGATGGTATTCAAAATATTCTTCCTTATGGAGTTGAAGTTGCACTTCAAAATAGCACAAGTAATCTTGTCGATGCCTACAAAAAGTGTGAACTTGAGATAGATACTGGTTTGGGAATTTATTCTCTAAGCGCCATTATTGTGGACAAGGCTGAACCAAGCGAGGCCCTAAAAGCCAATATAGTTTGGTCTGTTGGACTTAAAAACTCAAAAAAACTACTCTCATCTAAACAAATTGATAGTTTTAGAAGAGGAAATACGCTCACTGAAGAAATTGATGTAAAAGCAGAACGAGGGGCATACCTTTTGACTGCCGATGTAACATTAGGCGAAAATGCTCAAGAAGAATGGACTTTGGTGGCCAACGTTAATCAATCTATAAATGATATAGCTCAGATTAAAAAAAGGATTAAAAATCAAGCCTTCTTGTTGGAGGAATTAACAGCTTCAGTTGAGGAAGGTACACAACAACTTATTGCATTGGTTGGTGCTTCAGATGGTTTGCAACTAACTTCCGATCGCGCAAGAAATACGAGACATTTTGCCAACACCATGTTTAACATCATGCGTGGAGGAATTTTTGATGATAATTATACCATTGAAAAAGAAGACTTTAGTAAGTATTTAGAAAATGCAAATCACAAAGTATATTTCAAAAAGTCTGGCACACTAGCTGCTCTTCCCGAAACTTTTGATTTGTCCCATTTAAAATCAATTGCTCAAAGCGATGACGATAAGAACTTCAAACGCTTGTGTTATGAATACCTTCCGTTAAAATTTAGTAGACGCCACGGCGATCCTAGTCGCCCTTGGAATAAATTTTCAATAAACACACGGAATGAAGACGGTTCAAAAATTTTAGATTATCAGGGAAATTGGCGCGATATTTTCCAAAACTGGGAAGCCCTTGTTCACTCATATCCAGAATTTATTGAAGGGATGATTCATAAATTTTTGAATGCAACAACTTTTGATGGCTATAACCCTTACAGAGTAACTAAAGATGGTTTTGATTGGGAAACTATCGAACCAGATAATCCTTGGTCTTACATTGGATATTGGGGAGATCACCAAATCATTTATTTGCTTAAGTTTTTAGAGTTCATAGAAACCTACTACCCAAATAAATTAGAGAGCTATTTTTCTAAAGATTTGTTTGTCTATGCAAATGTTCCATATCGAATAAAAACATATGATCAAATCCTGAAAGATCCCAAAAATACAATTGATTTTGATCACCAATCGGAAGCAAGAATTCAACTAAAACGTGAAGAAATTGGTGTAGATGGTGCATTACTTCGCGATAAAAATATATTCATATATAAGGTCAACTTTATCGAGAAAATACTAGCGACTGTTTTGGCTAAAGTATCCAATTTTATTCCTGAGGGAGGAATTTGGATGAACACCCAACGGCCAGAATGGAACGATGCAAATAATGCATTGGTTGGAAATGGAGTTTCCATGGTTACTTTATATTATTTGCGTAGATTTTTAAAATTCTTTGAAACTACTTTGAAGAATTCGTCAACTAGTGAAGTTGAGATATCTGTAGAACTAATTGAGTTTTTCAACAAGGTATCAGAAACACTTCAAAATAACACAGCTCTTCTTTCTGGATCGATTTCAGACCAAGATAGAAAGACTATTTTGGATGGCCTTGGAAAAGCAGCAAGTCACTATAGAACTACAATTTATGAGAAAAGTTTCTCTGGTGAGAAAAGCACCCTCAATTTAGATGATATTTCAAATTTTGTATGTGTCACGTTAGAACATTTAGAACATTCAATTGAAGCTAATAAAAGAGCAGATAACCTATATCATGCATACAATCTGATGACTGTAAATGGTAATAATGCAGTTTCAATTTCTTACCTACCTGAAATGCTAGAAGGTCAAGTTGCAGTCCTAAGTTCGGGCTACCTTTCGACTATAGAGTCATTGAGTGTTTTAGATGCGCTCAAGGCGAGTAAATTATTTAGACCAGATCAGTACAGTTATATCTTATATCCAAACAAAACCTTACCACGATTTGTTGATAAAAATACAATTTCGAAAGAATATGTTCAGTCTTCAAGTCTTCTACAAAAACTTGTAGATGCAGGGAATACACAAGTGATTACCAAGGATTGTAATGGAGAATTTCATTTCAACGGGAACTTCAATAATGTAGACAATTTAAAAGAAGCATTGAAGAATTTACCTGAAGAATTTTCAGATTTAGTAACAAAAGAAGCTGAAGTCGTTTATGGAATTTTTGAAGCTATTTTTGATCACAAATCCTTTACTGGTCGTTCGGGAACTTTCTTTGGTTATGAAGGTCTTGGATCTATTTATTGGCACATGGTATCCAAATTATTACTGGCAGCATTTGAAACAACAAAACAAGCCATTGATGAAAACAATGCGCCAGAGATAATTGGCAAACTTTTTGATCATTATTTTGAAATCAATGCAGGTATTGGAGCTCACAAATCTCCAGAACTGTATGGTGCTTTTCCAACAGATCCATACTCACATACACCCGGAGGGAAAGGAGCGCAACAACCAGGAATGACAGGCCAGGTAAAAGAAGATATTTTATGTCGATTTGGTGAACTTGGTGTGCGTGTCACAGATGGCGTTCTTGGTTTTGATGCGGGTATTTTAAAAGCATCAGAATTTTTACAAGAAGCAGAAAACTTTAGTTATGTAGGTGTTGATCAAGAGAAACAGAATATTGCATTAGAAAAAGACAGTTTGGCGTTTACAATTTGTCAAGTTCCAATAGTTTACAAAAAAGCATCTGAGTCTTCGACTTCAGTTGAATTTTTTGATGACACTACAAAAATGTTTGATGCCAATACATTAGATAAAGAAACAACAAAACATGTTTTTGAAAGAACACATAAGATAAAACAAATTACTGTTTTTGTGGTAAAGTAACATTACAAAAACAATTAAACAAAAAACACATAATGGCCTTAAAAAAACATATTATAATTCTCTTTATTTTGTGTTGTTTTTTAAGTACATCATGTACAAACAAAACAAAAGAAGAATTGAATTTTAAACACAAAACAGCGGCACAAATTTTGGGTAATCCAGAATATTTAGCTATTTCTTATGGAGGCTATCGCATGACATCAAGAGAGATTCAACCTTCTTTGGAAGCCTTGAAAGAAGATTTAAAAATCATGTATGCCATGGGGATTAGAATCATAAGGACTTACAATTTGCAGTTTCCACATGCATCAAACATTCTTAAAGCCATAAAGGAATTGAGAGAAGAGGACAAAAGTTTTGAAATGTATGTGATGTTGGGGGCATGGATAGATTGTGCTAATGCATGGACAGACCTTCCACCAAATCATGATATAGAAGACGAAAAGAACAATGCTTCTGAAATCGCTAAAGCCATTGAGCTTGCAAATAAATATCCAGAAATTGTAAAAATAATTGCCGTTGGTAATGAGGCGATGGTCCACTGGGCAACCCCTTATTTTGTAAAGCCAAAAGTTGTTTTGAAATGGGTTAATTATTTACAAGACAAAAAAGCACAAGGACATCTTTCGGAATCATTGTGGATTACCAGTTCAGACAATTTTGCCTCTTGGGGAGGAGGAAGTTCGGATTATCATAATAAAGATTTGGAACAATTAATTGCCGCTGTAGATTATATTTCTGTCCATACCTACCCCTTTCATGACACACACTACAATTCTAGTTTTTGGCTTATACCAGAAAATGAATCATCACTTTCAGAAATTGAAAAAATTGATGCAGCAATGGAACGCGTAAAGGCCTATGCAGTAAGTCAATATCAAAGTGTAAAAAACTATATGAATTCACTAGGTATAGAAAAGCCAATACATATAGGCGAGACCGGTTGGGCAACCACATCTCAAGGCTTATATGGAACTAATGGTTCCTATGCAGCCGATGAATATAAACAGGCATTGTATTACAAACTTATGCGTGAATGGAGTAATGAAAACAATGTGTCTTGTTTCTTTTTTGAAGCCTTTGATGAACCATGGAAAGATGCCAATCACCCAAATGGTTCTGAAAACTTCTTTGGGCTATTCACTGTTGATGGCCAAGCAAAATATGTGTTATGGCCTCTTGTTGATAATGGAGTTTTTTCAGGCCTTTCAAGAGGTGGAAATTCTATTGAAAAAACCTATAAAGGCCATAAAGATGTATTATTGAAGGATGTTTTTCCGCCAAAATCCGCTTTAACCTTAATCAATTAGTACTATGAAACTACTAAGTTTATGTTCAATTTTATTATTTTCATTGGCGTTTCTTTTAATTCCAAATTCACCAAATAATGTTCAAGTTCAAGAAAATCATTTATTGGTAGATAATTCGCCGTTCTATATAAAAGGAATTTGCTATCATCCAGTGCCAAAAGGACAAACCATTCGCGATTTCCAAACACTTGATCAAGACTTAGAACTCATGAAAGAGGCAGAAATAAATACGATACGTGTGTATGCACCAATAGATGACATCCAAGTTTTAGATAAAATTGATGCTGCTGGACTGAAACTTATTGTAGGATTTGGTTACAATCAAAATGGAGTTTTTGATATTCTTTCAGGAACATATTTAGATTATATAAAAAAATATAAAGATCACAACGCTATTTTAATTTGGGAACTTGGTAACGAATACAATTATCATCCAGAGTGGTTTGGTGGCGATATTCTAAATTGGTACAAGGCATTACGTACAGCTACCGACCTAGTGCACAAACTTGACCCAAATCATCCAGTATCTACGGCTCATGGCGATATACCAGAAGATCAAGCACTTCAATTGAATCCAAATATTGATATATGGGGATTAAACGTTTATCGATGGGATCAACCACAGTCTGTGTTTCGCGAGTGGAGTGTAGTTAGTGATAAACCAGTTTATCTTTCAGAGGCAGGCGCCGATAGTTACATGAAAATTGCAAAAGCAGGGTTTAAGCAAGGCGAAAACCAACATGCACAAGCTACGGCCAATGGAAAAATTATTGACGCTGTTTTTGAAGAAAGTGATAACAACTCTGGTATTGTAATTTTTTCTTTTACTGATGGTCTTTGGAAAGCAGGAAATCCAGACCAACAAGATGTTGGGGGCTGGGCACCAAACAGCAGTGGAGTGCCTTATGACGGAGCACCAAACGAAGAATATTGGGGTATAGTAGATATCGATAGAAATAAAAAAGAAACTTTTGAAGTGATTAAAGAGAAGTTTTTGAACTTTTCAAGAGATGAAAACAACTAATCAAGCAAATAATATGAAGTTCAATACCATTTTATTATTTCTTATTTTAATTTCAACCTTTGCGTTTATGAGTTTAGAAAAAGAAACCATCACAATTTTTGAAACCTCACAAAGTGGAAATCAGCTTACAGAACTCTCCAACTTTGATTCAGATGCCACTCCATCTTCAATACAATTAAATTTTGGGCAAAAATTTCAAACGATTTCGGGATTTGGCGGAGCATTCACAGATGCATCGGCTTACTTGCTCAATCAAATGAGTTCAGAAAAAAGAACCGAAATTTTAGACGCTTATTTTAGTAGAAAAGGAGCAAATTATTCATTGACCCGAACTCATATGAATTCCTGTGACTTTTCTTTATCTAACTATTCATATACACCGGTTGAGGGAGATAAAAATTTAGAGCATTTTTCTATAGACGAAGACAAAGATGACCTTATCCCAATGATAAAAGATGCTTTGGCCACTTCGGAGGATGGGTTTAAACTTTTTGCATCGCCATGGACTGCAGCACCATGGATGAAAGACAATAATAAATGGGTTGGTGGAAAATTACTTCCGGAGTATTACGATACATGGGCGTTGTTTTTTTCAAAATATACTGATGCCTACAAACAAGAGGGTATCGATATTTGGGGATTCACAGTAGAAAACGAACCTTTAGGCAATGGAAATAATTGGGAAAGTATGCACTTTACCCCAGAAGAAATGACAGATTTTGTTCAACACCATTTAGGGCCAAAGTTAGAGGCCGATGGCAAAGGAGATCTAAAAATATTGGGATATGATCAAAACAGACAAGAAATAAAAGAGTGGGTAGATGTCATGTATAAAGACGAAGCATCTTCCAAATATTATGATGGAACAGCAATTCATTGGTACGAAAGTACATACGGTTTTTTTCCAGAAGCATTGCAGTACGCACATCAAAAAGCACCAAATAAATATTTGATTCAAACAGAAGCATGTATAGATTCTGAAGTCCCTGTTTGGAAAAATGACGCTTGGTATTGGAAAAAAGAAGCCACTGATTGGGGATACGATTGGCGAGAAGAAGAGAAAAAATATTTACACCCAAAATATGCTCCCGCAAATCGTTATGCTAGAGACATCATTGGTTGCCTAAATAATTGGGTAGACGGATGGGTAGATTGGAATATGGTTTTGGATCGCCAGGGTGGGCCAAATTGGTTCAAAAATTGGTGTGTTGCACCAATTATTGTAGACCCAAAAGCAGATGAGGTTTATTACACTCCATTGTATTACATCATGACACATTTTAGTAAATTTATTCGTCCTGGTGCAGAAGTTATTGGGGTTGATTCTACAGATAAAGATTTAATGGTTACAGCTGCTCAAAACCCCGATGGTTCTGTTGCTGTTGTTGTATTTAATGAAGGGATGGAGCACAAATCATTTGAATTAAAAACTTTAGAGTCAACAAAGCAAATTTCAATAAGTCCCCAAGCCATTCAAACAATATTGATTACTAACTAACAACCAAAAAATATGAATAATTTAATTAAAACCAACAAAGTGCCAATGGGCCAAAAGATTGCTTTTGGTTTTGGGATGTTGGCAAATCAAATGTTTCCAGCAATATTAGG
>Ga0209138_1003320_pt1 | contig 11644 bp, 9 predicted proteins | sample SaaInl3SG_22_DNA_FD_184645 | JGI IMG/M metagenome (GOLD analysis project Ga0209138, IMG submission 184645) | Marine microbial communities from expanding oxygen minimum zones in the Saanich Inlet - ESP_153SG_22_DNA (SPAdes) (version 2) | ecosystem: Environmental > Aquatic > Marine > Intertidal...
TCGATGCTGAGGTGATTCTCGACTCAATTGTTACAGCAGGCCGTCAGTCCGTTGAGATTATCGTCATCGTAGCTGCGGCTGGGTTTGTGATCGGGATCCTGAACGCGACCGGTCTGGTGTTTAACCTCGCACTGATTGTGATTAATCTTGCGGGCCAGGACATGATGATACTGCTCTGTATCACGGCAGCGATCAGTATCGTTTTGGGCATGGGCATGCCTACCGTCGCGGTGTATGTCTTACTAGCCACCTTGGTGGTGCCTGCTCTGGTGAAAACCGGGATCGAGCCAATCGCAGCGCATTTCTTTGTCCTGTACTTTGGGATGATGTCTATGATCACGCCACCAATCGCAATCGCAGCTTTTGCCGCTGCTTCCTTGGCCGAGGAGAAACCGCTTGAGGTTGCGATCACGGGTATGAGGTACGCGTGGCTTGCCTATGTTATTCCGTTTGTGTTTGTGATCCGGCCTGAGTTTTTGCTTGGTGTATCGGACGATTGGGTCGAGATTGCGATAGTTGTTAGTACGGTTACCATGATTCTGTTGACGATGGGGAGCGGGCTTTCAGGATTCGCGAGGGTCCGCTTGTCGTTGGCTCAGCGCGGATCCGTTTTACTGGCCGGTGCCGCGTTATTCGTTGCTCTGATAAGCCAACAATACACGCTCTGGATGATGGGAGTGGGGTTGGCTGTCTTGGGCTGGGTTTGGTTGCCTCGCGCGATGCCCAAGCCTACCTGATCTAGTAGGTAGCACTACGACTGCTTTCCTATTCGATATGAGTCTACGATCCTAGATGTATTGGCCCAAAGGATCTGAGTTTGATACACCTACAGTGTTGAATAAGTTTTCATGAGGAATGCAAAAATGAGTCACGAGAGGAAGGTTGCGGTTGTCACCGGCGCTGGGCGTAACATCGGGGAAGCGATCGCACACAGATTAGCCGACGAGGGCGCGTCGATCGCTGTCGTGGACCTCGACCAGGGACGCGCTGATAAGGTCGTCACGGACCTGACGAAGAGGGGTGTGTCGGCGGCGGCTTTCGTCTGTGACGTCTCGAGTCCGGAGCAAATCGAAGCCACTGTAGATGCGATTCACGCACACTTTGGACGAATTGATATTTTGGTGAATAACGTTGCGATCTCAGACAATAAGAACATACTGGATATCGATCTTGTGACCTGGCAAAGAACCTTAGATATTACGCTAACCGCGCCGTTTTATTTCGCAAAGTGCGTTGCTCACAAGATGGTCGAGGATAAGACGGCTGGGAACATCGTGAATGTGTCCTCGACAACCGGATACTTCGGGCGGGGCAGAGCGATTGCCTACGCTGCAGCCAAGGGTGGGGTCGTGAACCTGACTCGGGCGATGGCGATTCAGTTGGCGGACCATAACATTCGCGTCAACAGTGTTGTACCAAACAAGATCGGTTCACCGGTCGGCAAAGATGACTTTGACCCGAGTAGGCCGATCGTTAATCTTCGGAACCGTGCAGGTGTCCCAAGTGACCTTGCTAACGCAGTGGCTTTCTTGATCTCGGATCAGTCAGATTTTATCGTCGGTACAGATCTGTTTGTCGACGGTGGATGCTCCGTTATTATGCCGGGTGGTAGTGGTTGATTTCTCACAAAGCCTTATGCCGATTTGATCGTGAGGTCGTTACCTATTGGTTGATGACTACGTTACCGCGATGAATCATTAGGTTTTCATCTGTTTTGTGCGTATGGGTAGGCTGAACTATCTGCAGTATTTGAGTTCTACTACAGGTGTTGACGGATTATCTGGGGTGATGACGCAATGATGTTGTGGGTTGAACATTATGAACAAAACTATTTTGCTTAGCGCGCGACCATGACGGAAGTCGTACAGGAAATTGTCTGGTCTGAGCAAATGAAAGCGATGATTCAACCTCGTTGCATAGAAGAGCTCCAAGAGGTAATTGATTTGACAGGACGAGTGAGTTTCTTAGGCTTTAGAGAAGCGGTAGATATCACTGGACAGTCTTTCGTAGTCGAATTTGGTTTGCTAGTTACTTGAGTACCACTAGGTCACTACTTCAAAACCGTAACTTTTGTTGTTATTGGCTCTCAACATTCCTATCGGGAATGGGTTGGATGATTCAGTGGGTCGCCATTACGTGGATGATGGTCGAGATTGACGGCCGTCCGGAGATGGTCGGACTGGTCCAGACTTGCTTGTCTCTACCGGTGATATTCTTCGCAATGCCCGCGGGCGCATTATCTGATTTGTTCGGGAGGAAGGCGGTCGTCGTTCCAGCACAGATGCTTATCGTTCTGGTTGTGCTGTTGCTTGTTTACCTAATCATAGATCAGTCACTTAACGTTCCCTGGCTTCTAGCTTTAGCTTTCGTTCTTGGTGGTGCGCGCGCGAGTGTTAGTCCGGCTTGGCAGAGCTACGTGTCCCATATTGTCCCAAAGCCTGTCCTTCGGAAGGCAGTGTCGCTCAACAGCGTCGGGTTTAACCTGGCACGTACACTAGGTCCAGCATTAGGCGGGCTCACACTAGGTGTCCTGGGTCCCGCGCTGACACTTGTTCTCAGTGGTCTCTTGTCCTCGTTCTTACTCGGCGTTGGACGCAGGTTACCTAGGCGCCGTGGCCGCAGGGTGAGGCCGGCACAGATCTGGCGGTCTATCCAGGCCGGCGTTATCTACTCATGGAAAGACCACGTCCTTAGGGATGCGTATGTCACGGTGGGACTTTTCAATTTTTCAGGGATAGTGATTATCTCGCTAATGCCGTTGCTGGCGACTAGTCTCTTTGATGCCGGTTCAATGGTATACGGGCTATTGATGGGCGTGTTCGGGGTCGGCGCGATATTTGGTGCCTTCGTGCAGACCAAGTTCGCGCTTCAGGTCGACCTGGGTGTCTACATCAAGCGTCTGTTCAGAGTGTTCGCGTTGTCCCTGTCGGTTATGTTCTTGGTCGACTCGGTTATCACCACTGTGGTGGGTATTTTCGTCAGCGGGTCTTGCTGGCTGATGCTCCACTCGTCTCTGAGCGCACTGATCCAGACACACTCAAAGGAGCGCTACCGGAGCCGTTGCCAGGCGCTTTTTCAGTTCATGATTTTTGGGGGCAACGGGATCGGTGCGTTGGTTTGGGGTGTCGTTGCCGGGTCGTTTACGGTAACCGCAGCGTTTGGCGTTAGCGCGCTGACGATCTTTGTGGGATCGTTTTACGTCTTCTACTCCACAAACCGGGCTCGCAGGAGCCCGCCGTCCACTCAGATCTCGAGCGCCCTAGAGAACGGTAGCCCCGAGTAGTTATCTGCGAAGTGATGCTGTAGCCCGGTCGATTTCAGGAAGTGGTCCAACTCGGCCTTTAGCATCCGCTGTTCGAATCTGTCGCAACCGAGCTGGCTGTGGAGCAGACGCGTGCACCACCAGCTGAACCGTACGGTCTGTCCGACCCGCTGGCCAGCGAGTTCTGAGTAGTCCTTCAGGCCAAGCTCCGAGCCACGGTTATAGAACTCGTTCAGGCATGAACCCAGGCAGACCGCATCGGCGATCGCCAAGTTGAGGCCCTTCGCACCGGTGGGTGGTACGATGTGTGCTGAGTCTCCAACCAAGAAGCACCGTCCGAGCCGCATCTGGCTGGACAGGTAAGACCGGAGTGGGGTCTTTCCCTTGTCGGTGATCTTTCCGCGGTTCTGGGGCAGCCCGATCCGCTTGTCCAGCTCGTCCCAGATTCTCTCGTCGTGCCAGTCCTCGAGTTGCTCGTCGTTTCCTATCTCCAGGTATAGGCGGCTGATCGTATTTGAGCGCATTGACTGGAGCGCGAACCCGTCGTCGTGTCTCGCATAGATCACGACCTCGTTCATCGGCGGGGCCTCGGCCAGAATCCCGAGCCAAGACGACGGGAACTCGCAGGACCAGCTGTCGACCTTGGCGTCTTCAAAGTGCCCCCGTCCGGCGCCCCTGAAGCCGTCACAGAACGCGACGAACTCACACCCGATGGTTCTCTCGTTGTGCTGATCGTCGGCGATGGTGACCTGGACGTTGGCCCCGTTGGGTTCGTCGACCCTGACGACCTCTTGCCCGGTCAGGGGGAGCGTGCCGTTTGTCTCGTGGTGGTTGAACAGGTCTTTCACGATCTCGGTCTGGGCATATGCGTAGACCTTCCTCCCACCGGTGAGATCTTCGACATTGATGTTATGGAGTGTTCCACCGGACGCGATGTCGATGCCCTCATGCGGGATGGCTTTGGCGGTCAGACGTTTACCGACGCCGGTCATGTTCAAAACATCGAAGGTGCCTTGTTCCAGGATGCCGGCGCGCTGGCGCTTCTCGCAGTACTCTCGTGACTGCTGCTCGACGACCAGATTTTCGATCCCATAGATGTGCAATAGGTGGGATAAGAAAAGTCCGGCGGGACCCGCTCCAACGATCAGGACCCGTGTTTTCATGTCGCTTGGGTGAACCATCATAGAAACTAGTTTAGTGGTCATGGAGCCGCTTAGCACGACCTTTGAAATCAGACAACGGAGGCATGAGGTACTTCCTAAGCGATTCACGAGGCGGGGGCGGCGCATCAGCAATGGGACGATCACCGGCGATTGTCACCCTTTCCATCAGGCGCCGCGATGGGTAGTAGTCATGGAGAGCCGAGTGCTGGACGTGGCGATTGTCCCAGATAATAACCATATTCGGCTCCCAGCGATGCCTGTACTGGTACTCATGCCTCAGGGTTTTCCCGTACAGCATCTTTAGTATCAGATCGCTCTCGTCGTCGGCCATGTCCTTGATCTTAAGCGTGAACTGAGGGTTCACGAAGATCGCCTTCTTGTTCGTGATGGGGTGCACACGAACGACCGGGTGGGTGACAGGCGGGTACAGATCCTCATAGTAGCGGAGCTTAGTTTTGCCTTCTTTCGAGTCGTCGAACAGGCCTCTGAAAGGTTTGAAGTCATGGACCGCCTCGAGTCCCGAGAGAAAGCTCTGCCAACGGTCTGAGAGCCCTTCCCAAACGGCGCTCATTGAGCAGAATGCCGTATCACCTCCGTGCTCGGGGATGATTTTTGAGCAGAGCGCGGTCCCCATTGGTGGGCACTCTCGGAACGTCTCGTCCGTATGCCAAATATCCGTCGGCGCTGGGGGGTTACCCTCCTTATTGTCGTAGACGATCAGCTCTGGTGACTCTTCGGTGCTGGTCGAGAACGGATGCACCGTCAGGTCCCCGAACAGGCGTCCGAAACGTTTCAGGTCGTCTGATGAGATCTGCTGGTCCGGGAAAACGAGGACACCATGCTCTGCATGCGCCTGCTTCAGTATGGCTGCAGCTGACTCGGGTACTGGTTTTGAGAGGTCGATATTGGAGACGCTGGCCCCCAGGAATACGCCAACGCGTCGAACGATTGGGTCAGCTGATTTGTTGTCTGTCATGTTGCTCGCGTCCCTGAATTTAGAAGCCGTCGGTTTTCTCGGTACTGATGTCTAGTAAAACAGATTGACTACCATCAATCATCTTCATCGCCCAGTCTAAGGCGTCCTCGATCTCGGTGACCATGTTTACCTGTCGGGCTGTCACTGAGCAAGCCTCGGCGACCGCCGAGAACGGCAACTGGGGTGAGAGATCGGTCAACACCGGAGACTCGTTCTGAGAAGCCGACCCGTCGGGATACATGTTGTAGGCCGCGCGACGGGTCGCGTTCCATGCTGCGTTATTTAGCACGATGATGAGTATTGGTGTTTGTAGCGTGTTTATGGTGTGGAAACACGAGAGCGGGTTCGCAAATAGGAACGATCCGTCCCCGACACATGCGACGACACGTTTTGAGGGACAGGCTAGCTTGGCTCCGATCGCGGCGGGTACTCCCCAGCCGAGCCCTCCGGAGAATGGTGGCGTGTACCACTGGTTCGCGAAACGTGGACCGGCGAAGTCCTGGGGAGGACCCAGCTCCGAGAACACGACGGTGTCCGCCGACAGATGACGGCTCAGCCTGTCACCGACCAATGCGGGTGACATCATACCATCCTGAAGGTGGCGGTTTATTACCTTAAACCGCTTCTCTTTTCGGGATTCGCGCTCGGTCAGAATCCACCTGAGTCGGTCCTCGATTGAGGTTTCCGCGGTCCCGAGCGATGACTCGATCAGGTTCACAGTCTGTGCCGGATCACCGGCAACGAACTCTGTCGCCGTATGGCTCCGGCTCGGTAGGTTAGACCACAGTGGGTCGTGTCCGATATGAAAGATGTGAGATGCCTCGAGGCTTTCGAACCGCTGGATCCAAGGGCACGGTGACTCGATCACGAGGATGACGTCGGCGGACGAGATAATGTTGTTGGACTGGTAACCGAGGTGGTAGGGAGCCTCACTGTCACACCCGTTCCTGAGCGCGAAGGGCTCAATGACCGCGATCCCGTGACGCCTCGCTAGCCGGTCTACCGCTGCAGCAAGCTCACCACTTGGGTCAGTTTTCTGGATAATAATCAGCGGGCGTTTCGCGCGCTCGAGTGCCTCCGTCAGGCCTTCTGGAAGCGAGACAGCTGTTCTCGATTGTGTCTTCGCGATCGGGAGCCGGGTATCTCGGTGGCCCGGGACCGGTCCCGCGAGTGTCTCCCTCGGCAGCGACAGCATTGTCGGGCCTTGGGGGTGTTGCCTAGACAGGTGGACCATCCGGTCGACCAGGTCCACAATCTGCTCCGGGTGTCTAAGTTCGGAGTCCCACTTCACGAATTGCCTACAGATACCGTTCTGATCAAACACGTCTTGCCCGGATTGTTGAGGTGTCATGCGCGCGCCGTCCTCGGAAAATTCAGTGATAGGCGTTTTCCCAGCGAAAACTAGGATAGGGATGTTGTCGCTCTGCTGGTTGATGACACCCATCAGCGCGTTTGCGAGACCGACATGGACGTGGACCATGATCGCCTGAGTGTCCCCGGTGACTAGGTAGGCGCCGTGTGCCATGCCGGTCGCGACGGTCTCGTGGGTAATCGTCAGGAGCTCTGGGAACCCTCGTCGTTCCTCATGGGAGGCGGACTCATAGGCCTCGATGATGGGAGCGAAGTCAGTCCCCGAGTTGCAATACATGCGATTCACGCCGTGCTGTTTTAGTCTGGCCAGGAACGCCCATGCCGCGCTGTCTCTGATGTCGGTCACGCGCATATCACCCTAGACAGTAGGTCCGAAGGGAAATCATCATCGGAGCCCTTGGCAGCGACGAAGTGATCCGGACGGACCAGGATCCAGTCGGCCTCCCAGCGGCTGAATGCCTCCTCGTCAACTATCAGGAGCTTTAAGGGAAGTGTGTTCCCGTTGGCTCGGTCCTGGATTTCTTGAAGGTTTGTTTCTTCTTTATGTATTAAAACAAAGTCGTGTCCAAGCGCTGACTGAAAATTAGGATGATTAGGTGGCGGCGGTAGGTGGTGCCCCGGTCTCGCGATCGAAGAGTGCTCTCCGACTGCGGATGGGTTCACGTCGATCGAATCGTGATCCACGATGTGAAGAGAGCCTCTATAGTTGGGCTCGTACTGCATGACGGTGAGGTTATTTGTTGTCCGGCCATTCCAAGCGTCCTCGAATCCCAAGTCCTGTTCGTTACCGTTCCATTGGTTCAGGAACCGCTTGTCTTCTTCGATGAGGTATTCGATGAAGTGTTTAGAGGTTGACCGAAAGACCGGCTGCCTCTCGTTGGTATAGCTCTCGAGGAAGCTCTCCGGTGCGATGCCTTTCAGTACGTATGACAACTTCCAGCCTAGGTTTCTCGCATCTTCGAATCCTGTATTGATGCCGTATCCCCCGTACGGAGGGTGGCTGTGGGCCGCGTCACCTGCAATCAGGACCCTACCGCTCTGATAGGAGTCAGCGACAGCAAACCGTAGGTCCCAAAACCCGACGTAGCTGATCTCGAGCTTAAATTTGGTGCCGACGGTCTCGTGGAGATAGCCAGGAAAGTCGAAATTATCCTTAGTCGCGTTTTGCGGCACTGGTGCGTGAAAGAACCACTCACCATCCGAATTCACGCGCCCCACAAACTTCCAGTAGCCCTCGAGCTTAGGGTCGAGAGCGTTGTAGAATGCGCTGAAGGGCAGCTCACTCAGGAGTTGGTCGAGGTCAGGTGACCGGAACACGACTAGCGCCATTTTCCTGTCATGATCGTTCATCGTCTGGGTTATGTTAGCCGACTGACGAATCACTGAATGACTTCCATCACACCCGATCAGGAACCGTGCCCTGAGTTCGGCTGTTGAGTTGGTCTCCCTGTCTCGGACCAGGATCGTTGCGAACTTATCTTCATTCGCACAGCTAACGGCCTCATGGTTAGACATCCAACGAATGTTCGGTAGCTCAGACGCACGCTCCCTGAGTGCGTCCTCGGTGATGTACTGAGGTAGCCGCTCGACGTCCTCATAGTAAAACGACCGGACGCTTTCGCGGTTTAGCCAACGGTAGTGGTAGCCACTTAGCAAGGACTTGTAGCAGTTGAGTCCACCATTACCTGTGCTGCGTGAGGTCGGTCGTTTTGACCGGGCGATCTGGTCTGCACCCCAGGCGGCTAGGTGCTCCATAGTCCGTGAGGTGAGGTTTTGTCCCTTGGGTACTAGTTGCGGCTGAGAGTATTTTTCTACCACCAGCACGTCGTGACCGCGTTGCGCGAGGTCGATTGCGAGCCCGACACCGACAGGACCTCCGCCCGCGACTATGATCTCTGCAGCAAGTTCTACCATTGCTTGTATTCGCTGTAGATGTGTTTAGTTTCCAGGAACGGGCTGAGACCCTCAACGCCATGCAAACGCCCCATGCCTGAGTCTCTGTAGCCACCAGTCTCAGCCTCGACCATTAGGCGATTGTGGCAGTTGATCCAGATCGTACCCGCCTTGATTTTCCGCGCCGCCAGCTGTGCGATTCTATGGGTGTCTGTGTAGACTGATGCCGACAAACCATAACGGGTCGCGTTTGCCCGAGAGATTGCCTCCTCGGGGTCGTCGAATCGTTCGAGGACGATGAACGGAGAGAACAACTCATTCTGGATCAGAGGATGACTGAGGTCGTCGATCTCGGCAAGCGTGGGGGACACGTAGCAGCCGGTACCGTAGGCCTCACCAGACAGCTTTTCGCCCCCAACCAACACCGAACCGTCACGACCAGCCGCATCCACGTAGCTGATGTATCTGTCAGCCGCCGCCTCATTGATCAGCGGTCCGAGGTTCGCTGACTCATCCAGAGCGTGGCCTACCGTCAAGACCTTAAGTCTCTTGGCAAGCGTGTCCCTGACCTGGTTATACGACGAGGAGTGAACGATGACGCGGCCAATCGCTGTACACATCTGTCCCGAGTGCGCCATTGATCCCCGCACGATCTCACTCACAGCGTTCTCAATGTCTGCGCTAGGGAAGATGACTGCGGGAGATTTGCCTCCTAGCTCGAGTGAGAGTCGTTTCAGCGACGAGGACGAGGCCTCCATGATTAGCTTCCCTGTCTGTGACGAGCCGGTGTAGCTGATTACGTCAACCTCTGGATCGGTCACTAATTCCTTGGAGATCGAGACCCCGCCGTCGTTGATCGAGTTAATGGCTCCCGGTACGAGTGAGGGGCAGTTCGCTATGCAACTCATTAGAATCCCGTGGGTTCCGGCTGACTCGTGGGCAGGCTTGATCACCGAGGTACATCCCGCCGCAACCGCCGGTGCGAGTGACCTGATCAGGAGCGTCGCCGGGGCGTTCCACGGAACGATGATCGCCGCGACACCGATCGGCTCACGAGTGAACAGCGACTGCTGCCCCTCATCGAACTCTGCGGTCCGTCCGAAGGTTGCGCGTGCCAGACCAGCGTAGTAGACACACTCGTTGATCGCTGCCTGGACCTCGTGTCGGACCTGTGTGATGACCTTTCCGCTCTCGAGGGCGATCTTGACGGACAACTCCTCTTTAACAGCCAATATTTGATCTGCAAGCTCAAGCAAGAACTGGGCCCTGAGCCTCGACCTCGACCGCCATGCGTTTGACTCGAAGCATTTCCTCGCGGATGAGGTAGCGAGACTGAGCATCTCGGAGTCGCTCCGGTGATACTCGGTGACTGTTTCTCCGTCGCTTGGGCTTGTCGTTGTAACTGACTCGCCAGCACAGATCCATTGGCCGTCGATGTAGTGCCCTACAGTCATTTGTGTCTCCGTTTATTTACTTTGCCCAGTTTAAAAAATCAGCACAGTTAGGGCCATGTTTATTCAGAGGTTAGATACATTTATACCTCAGACAGACTTCGTATAGCGTCACTGACTAGTTAATGGTGCTGGGCCGCTTATTATGGGCTGGCAAATACATCACCAACATGCCCACGATAAGGAGACATACTTGAGCGTCTCAACTGAAAGGACCTCACTGCCATTTCCAACAATATGTTGGTTATTTTTTGTGCTCGGATGCACTTGCTTTGGGGGTATGTGGGCTGCCATGGACCGCCTGCAGAGGGAGCTGGTCGAGCGTAGGAGGCTGCTAAGCGTTGAGGACCAGCGGTCGTTGATGCTGGCGGCCGCGATGATCCCGGCTCCCAAGTTTCTTGCGTTTGCAGCCATGGTGGGGTACCGGATCGGTGGGATACTTGGTGCCATCGGCTCTTCGATTGCTATCCTGCTACCCGGCGCGATCCTAGTCTTGGCTGCATGTGTGTTGACCGTGGTCGCGTCAGAGAATCCCGCTCTTTTGACGATCCAGCACTACGTCGGGCTCGGTGTCGTCGGACTACTCGCGGGTAACGCTGTACGGATGTTCGTCGGAGACGGAGTAAACAGACGATCAGTTTTGTTTGGCTCATTAATCAGCGTCGGGATACCTCTCTACGTGATTGCGTTCGAGGGCCCTCTCATCGTAGCGGCTTGTGTTGCGCTTGCGGTCGGCTCGATTTTGATCCGTGGCGATGATAAGAGAGGTACGATCGATGTCGAGTGACTCGTCTATCCTGGTCGAGATCCTTGCGGTCATCGCGTTCAGTACGTTGTTTTCGCTTGGCGGTGGGAATGGCCAGCTTGCGATTATTCAGGACCACTGGGTAGATCCCGGTCTCTTGAGCCCGGCACTCTTCGCGTGGGCCTACGCGATCGGAAACTTCGTCCCTGGCCCGAAGTGTAGCTTCGTGGCGGGTATCGGTTATTTCTTGGCTGGTTTCCCCGGTGCTATAGCTTGCCTGGTCGGGATCTCCATTCCGACCGTTTTTGGTGCGTCTTTGGCCGCACACTGGCACGATAACCTGAAACACTACGTTGCCTTATTCATGCCGGCGTCCGGGTTCGTCATCGCCGGGATGATGTTGACCGCGGGTACAGGGCTCGCTCGGAATATCTCTATTGATCCACTGGAGTATCTGTTGGTCGGGTTAGTCATATTAGGGGTATGGCTCAAGCGCTGGGACCCCGGTGTTGTCGTCCTAGGATCCGCTGGCTTGGGTGTGTTGGTCTATGTCTCAAGCTGAAGGTCTCAGACGTTGCTGTGCATCCAAAAGTTTACGGAGAGATAGGATCGATATGAGTGGCATGAACCTGTTTCGATTACTCTTGATGGATAGCAAAATAAAACGAGGGATCAATAGTCATGAGTGAAGGTAGTTATCAGGTTTTCAAATACGAGAAGCCATCCGATATGCCGGGTGGGAAGGCGATCGTTCAGCTCGCTGGCAGCGACATTATTCGCGGA
>Ga0209138_1003321_pt1 | contig 11641 bp, 10 predicted proteins | sample SaaInl3SG_22_DNA_FD_184645 | JGI IMG/M metagenome (GOLD analysis project Ga0209138, IMG submission 184645) | Marine microbial communities from expanding oxygen minimum zones in the Saanich Inlet - ESP_153SG_22_DNA (SPAdes) (version 2) | ecosystem: Environmental > Aquatic > Marine > Intertidal...
ATAAGTTGCACCCACGTAACGATAAGTCGATCACTCGGATGGAGTGAGAAGCTGCGCCCGCTGCGAGTCCGCTCGCGTTTGTCGATGAGGCCCGCGTCGATAAGCTCATTCAGGCGGCGAGTGGCTGTTGCGTAAGGCACGCCACTGATCTCAATCAGCAGGGAGGGCTGTGTTCGTTTGGCTTGGAAATGTCGACGCAAAAGCTCTATGGACATGCGGACGTGAGGACTGGGCACGTAAAGTGGGTGCGTTGTTTCCATAAGAGACAGGAACTCGTCAGCATACTCAATAAATGCAGCAAGTTGGCTTTCGGTCTCTGTTGGCGCACGGTTTCCCTGCGCCTGCTCCAAAGGTTGTCCCATCTTGTGATCTCTGTCCTGCGAGCGTCGGTCCAATTGGCCGCGCGTCGTGTTTTTCTTTTTTAACCATGACAAGGCTACGTCCCTCGGAGGAAATTAATAATCGTAATGATATCCAAAATGGATATCACCATATCCGATATGGATAACAAAGTGGGTTAATCGAGTCAAACGACGCGTTACTGTGCTTCCACTGATTGAGAACCCAAAGTCGACGAGGTCGATAGCAAGGGTAAATTGACTTTCAGTAAACCGAACAAAACAACAAGGAGAAGTCCGGTGTTTAACAAAAAAGTACTTTCAACACTGATCGCAACTGCAACAATTGCTGCAGCAGGCCAGGTTAGCGCAGGCGGTCACTCAAGCATGAAAATCGGCATCACGCAAAACAACGTTGGTGTAGATAGCTACCAGACTACCTACGAAAAAGCGTTTATCGCGGCAGCAGAGGCGAATGCTAACGTTGAGGCTGTTGTACTGGATGCGGGCGGTGACGTGGCTCGTCAGATCGCACAGGTTGAAGACCTGATCCAGCAAGAGGTTGATGCAATCATCATCTGGCCAACAAACGGCGAAGCGGTAATCCCAGCTGTTCGTAAGGCTAAGAAGGCAGGTATTCCTGTTATCGCTACGAACTCTAACATTGCCGAGGCTGGTTTTGACTTCATCAGCTCGTTCTCAGGCCCTGACAACATCACGCAAGGACGTCGCTCCGCTGAAATTATGTGTGACAAGTTCAAGGCAATGGGTATTGAGAACGAAGCTAAGGTTGTCCACATCACTGGTCAACCTGGCTACACGACAGCAATTGAGCGCGCCAAGGGCTTCAATGATCGCCTTCCAGAGGTCTGCCCGAACGTCGTTCAGCTTGATGAGCAGCCAGGTGACTGGAACCGTGAGAAGTCTCAGCAGGTGATGGAAGCTTTCCTAGTTAAGTATGACGACATCGATGGCGTCTACGCTGGCGATGACAACATGGGTGTCGGTGCACTGAACGCAGCACGCGCAGCGAACCGCGAGGGTATTATCTTTGTGGGTGCTACAAACTTTGCAGTTGGCTATGAAGCTATGGCAGCTGGTGAGTACTGGGGTTCAATCTACCAGTCTCCAGTTGATGATGCTGAGGCGGCACTCAAGACTGCAATTGACGTTCTGAGCGGCGCTGACGTTCCTTTCCTGAACTACTTCGACACTCCAAAGATCACTCAGGACAACATGTCTGAGTTTACTAAGCCAGTATTCTAAGTTTGCCGGGGCTTCCCGGTAACAGCTGGTAATACGATCGACGCGTGACAGCGCGTCGATCGTTCATTGAATAAGAATCAAACAATACTCGGGAGACTGGTATGGCAGGCTTTGCCAATAACGAGTTTGTAAAGCTGCTTGGAAAACAGGGCATATTGATAGCCTTTGTTCTCTTCATGGTGGTTTTTACTATAGCCGACACTAAGTTTATCTCCGTTGATAACGTTCTCAGTGTGGTGCGTTCGTCAGCTATTTTAGGTGTCATGGCGATTGGCGTGACTTTTGTCGTCATAAGCGGAAATCTTGATCTTTCTGTTGGCTCGATGATGTCGTTTTCTACGATTGTCGTGCTCGACTTGCATGACAAGCTTGGTCCACTGATGGCCATACCGTTGATGTTCCTGATGACACTTGCTCTCGGGGCTTTTATTGGCTTCTTAGTAGGCTATCTTAAATTGAATTCTTTGATCGTGACGCTAGGTATGCTGTCAGCGATTCACGGTCTCACATTGACCTACTCTGGCGGTAAGAATATGGATATTGCCGATAAGTCAGGGACTTGGTTCAGTGTATTCGGCCAAGGAGATGTGATTGGTATTCCTGTGCCAATTATCTTGTTTGGGCTGCTCGCCGCGTTGTTTGGAATCCTGCTGTCCAAAACACCATTCGGACGCAAAGTCTACGCGGTCGGTGGTAACCCTACGGCGGCAACGTTCTCCGGTGTTCCTCGCGCACGTACTGTATTTCTCTGTTATCTGATCTCTGCTTTTTGCGTTGCAACCGCCGGTTTGATCCAGGCGAGTCGCTCGCTCGGCAGTCAGAACACCGTGGGCCAGGGGCTCGAACTTGAAGTGTTGGCGGCGGTTATTCTCGGTGGCGCGTCACTTCTCGGTGGGTCGGGTACGGTTTTCAAAACCCTGATCGGGGTGCTGATGCTCGGTTTCATTCAAAATGGTCTTCTGTTGATGGGCTTACCGTTCTATGTCCAGTTCGTCATCACCTGGGGCATCATTATTCTCGCTGTTTGGCTTGATATTGCTATCAAGCGCGGCCGCTTCTTTGTGTCGGCGTGAGGGGGGAGCTATGAAATCTGAACAGTCTAAAAAGCTCCTCAAGAGCGGTGCGATATGGCTCTTTATCTTAGTTGAGCTTGTCTTCTTCAGCGTAGCTGGCGAGTACTTTGCGTTGAGTGACAAAGCGTTCATGGATGTCGACAACATGTTGCTTCTGCTGAAGCAGTCGGCGCCGATCGGCATCATCGCGGTTGGTATGACCCTGATTATGGTCAACGGCAATATCGACCTCAGTGTGGGCGCGATATTTGCGATAGCAGGTATTGTTTTACTCGATAGTATGTCTTGGCCCATTTTTGCGGGTATGGGTGATGGTGTCATTCCTTTTGCCTGGGGGCTGGCGCTACTCACTGGCGCAACTTTGGGTGCGATAAACGGTCTGATCGTTTGGAAAACGGGGGTCGACGCCTTCATCGTCACATTGGGGTCGATGCTCGGTTACCGTGGGTTAGTCTTTATGTTTAACGGTGAGAACCCAACATCGAACCTTAACTGGACGCTCGTTGATTTTGCTGAAGCGCAGTTTCTCGGCCTCCATACCGCAACTTGGTTCTTCCTAGCGGTGGTTGCTGTCGTTTGGTGGTTGACCCGCTACACCATCCACGGACGCAATGCCTATGCCATTGGCGATAACCGCGATGCGGCCGTGAATGCGGGTATCCGCGTGGGCCCTCACATGTTGATCAATTTCGTCTTGATCGGTGTTCTCGCAGCGCTCTCTGCTGTTGTTTTTTATTCCGAGAGCGGTTCAGTGAACCCCAATGACGGGCAGCTGTACGAGCTGTGGGTCATTACAGCGGTTGTACTCGGAGGTACAAAGCTGACCGGTGGTGCCGGTTCAATTATCGGTACGCTGGGCGGCGTCTTGGCAATCCAGCTACTGCGCAAAGGGTTGGGTTACATCGGAGCGGACACGTCCACGGTGAACTTGGTAATCGGTCTGATATTGATCGTGGTTCTGTTTATCGACCGTCAGCTGAACACTAAAGGCAAGGAGGCGTTGAACGTATGATTAATTCAACACCAGCATTACGTCTTGAAGGAATCGTTAAAACTTTTCCGGGTGTACGTGCTCTTGACGGCGTCTCCTTCGATGTCGTGCCCGGCGAAGTTCATGCGCTGATGGGGGAGAACGGCGCTGGTAAATCAACTCTGATGAAGGTTTTGGGCGGCTTATATCAGCCTGATGATGGCAAGATCTTTGTCGAGGAGAAGCCGGCTACGATGCATAGTCCGCTGCACTCTAAAGCGCTCGGGGTTGTGTTTATTCACCAGGAGCTAAGTTTAGCTGAAGAGCTCAGTGTTGCTGAGAATGTCTATCTGGGTGAGCTGCCACGAAAGGCGTTTGGTTTAGTGGATTGGGAACAGCTATACAGCAAAACCGATGAGATTCTTGGCAAGCTAAACGTTGGCTTTAATGCCAGGACTCGCGTGGGTGACCTCTCGATAGCCAATCAACAGATGGTTGAGATTGCTCGTGCACTGACGGTCGATGCAAAGGCGGTGATTTTTGATGAGCCAACGGCCTCTCTGACAGATGCTGAGAAGCTCGTCCTCTTTGATGTGATCGCCGATCTGCAGAAACAGGGTGTTGGTGTCATTTACATCTCACACCGCATGGAAGAGATATTCAAAATCACTGACCGAATCACTGTACTGCGAGATGGTCAGTACCAGGGCACTGTCGCGACCAAGCAGACCGATGAAGAGAGCGTGACGCAGATGATGATCGGGCGAAAGCTTGATCTTACGCGCAACGCATCGCATCACGAGCTCGGCGACGTGGCGCTTGAGGTCAAGGATCTCAGTTGTGGTGACCTGTACCAGAACGTCAGCTTTTCGGTGCGTCGAGGTGAGGTACTCGGCTTTTATGGTCTTGTCGGTGCCGGACGTACCGAGATCGCGGAAACGCTCTTTGGCCTGCGTCAACCGAATCGAGGGTCGATTCATGTTGACGGTAAAGAGGTTCGGGTTGGCTCGCCGGCAGATGCGATTCAAATGGGTATCTCCCTTGTACCTGAGGATCGAAAGGGCCAGGGCCTTGTACTCGGCATGAATTGCCGAGACAACATGACACTCCCACAGGTTGATGACCTAACCGCTGGGCCTTTCGTTGCGAATGGCGCTGAGGTGGCTCTGTTTGACCAGTACCGCGATCGTCTCGATATTCGCACGCCAGGCTGGAAACAGACCGTGGGCAACCTCTCTGGCGGAAATCAGCAGAAGATTGTTATCGGAAAGTGGCTGTCGATGCATCCGAACGTTCTCATTGTTGATGAGCCGACGCGCGGTATTGATGTGGGCTCTAAGTCTGAAATACACAAGTTGATTCGTGAGCTTGCTGCGGCTGGTTACGCGGTCATTGTCATCAGTTCTGAGATGCCCGAGGTCCTGCATGTGTCTGACCGCATCGCTGCGATGTTCTCAGGAGAGATCGTTCGCACATTCACATCGGATGAGGTGACTGAAGATAACCTCATTCAAGCCATCTCTGGCATTAAGCAAAAAGATTAATACGGCTGAGCTGCAAGGCTTTGCGAGGATAGAGGAAAATACGATGAGTAAGAAAATAATAGTAGAACCTACTCAGGTCGATCTAGCAGCACTGGATCCGCGTTGGGAATGGAATCGCCCAATCCCGGCTCCCGGACGTATGAATGTAGACTTTGAAGAGCGCGTGGATTTTCGCCGCCTTCATCGTTACCGCGTTGAGCGTGCACGTCAGGCACTGCGAGAGTCTGATCTGGGTGCGATGCTCTGTTTCGACAACAACAATATTCGTTACCTGACGTCGAGTGTAATCGGCGAGTGGGCACGCGATAAGATCTGTCGTTATGCACTGTTCACGGGTAACTCTGATCCATATTTGTGGGATTTTGGTAGCGCTGCTGCGCACCACCGTCTCTACAACCCTTGGTTTGAAAACGATCATTGGCGTGCAGGTATGCTGGGTCTACGCGGCTCCGTTGCCGAAGATGCCGGCCTGTTCGACAACGCGGCCAAAGAGATTGCGGATATCCTGCGTGCTGAGGGCGTTGCTGACATGCCGATCGGTGTAGACGTGCTGGAGCCGCCGATGTTGTTTGCCCTACAGAAGCAGGGCTTGATTGTACGTGATGTGCAGCAAGTGATGCTGAATGCGCGCCAGATTAAGAGCATGGATGAGATCATCCTGTTGAACCAGTCAGCTTCAATGGTTGATGGCTGTTACCAGATGATCGCCGATGAACTGAAACCGGGCAAGCGTGAGAATGAACTGGTTGCGATGGCTAACAAGTTCCTCTACGACAACGGCTCTGATGACGTCGAGGCGATCAACGCCGTATCGGGCGAGCGCTGTAGTCCGCACCCGCACAACTTTACGGACCGTATGTACCGTCCTGGAGATCAGGCGTTCTTCGATATCATTCAATCTTACATGGGTTACCGCACCTGTTACTACCGTACACTGAATGTTGGTACAAAGTCGCCCGCACAGGTTGATGCATACCGAAAAGCACGCGAGTGGATTGATGCGGCGATTGCGCTTGTTCGTCCTGGCATGACGACAGACAAGATTGCTGCGGTCTGGCCCGCGGCACAGGAGTTTGGTTTTGCCAACGAGATGGAGGCGTTTGGTCTGCAGTTTGGTCACGGCCTGGGGTTGGCTCTGCATGAGCGTCCGATCATCTCGCGTCTGGTCTCCTTCGACAATCCGTTTGAGCTACAGGAGGGAATGGTGTTCGCCCTTGAGACCTACTGTCCTGCAGCGGATGGCAATGGTGGAGCACGTATCGAGGAAGAGATTGTAGTGACTGCCGATGGTTGTCGAGTAATTACACTCTTCCCAGCACAAGAGCTTTTTGTTGCTAACCCTTACTAAGGGTTAGCGGCTGTATTGGAGGAGAATCCCAATGGCTACATATACATACGAATCGATTGAGTCAGGCGAGATCTTTCGGATTGAACACAGCGTCCACGACGATGCGTTGCAGTTTCACCCAGAAACGGGCGAGGCAGTGAAAAGAATTATCGCGGGCGCCCCAGCGCTCCATATTCCGGGTCTGAAGAAACATGTTCAGATTGATCGCAAGAGCCCTGCCGCTACGGCTTGCGGTTGTGCTTCAAATGTGGCCTTGGCGCAGGCCATGTACAAAAACTCACGAGAAACTCCCACTTACGGCTCGCTCAGTAGTAAGCGGACTGTAACGGGTGGTGTGGTCACCAAAACTTCTGGCTGTGGCCATAGCCATAGTCATGGTGGAAGTTGCGGGCATGGTCACTGAGACCTTTTCCGCACAGTCTTTGAATGTCTCCGTTGTCATTTGAAGTTCGTTGTTCGCCGTAACCAAGGCATTACGGCTCTTTAAGCTGCCCTTCGGGCAGCTTTTTTTTGGCTAAAATTCAAACTGTTCGTTCGCCAGACCAACAATATGTCGCCCGATTGGAAGCGATGAGGTCGCAGCAGGCGAGGGCGCGTTGCAGACGTTTATTGTTCGCTTTGTGTGAACAAATTTGAAGTCGTCGATAAGCTTCCCATCCGGTGACACCGCCTGGGCTCGAACGCCCGCTGGATACGGCTCTAAGTCCTCGAGTTCAATGCTTGGGCAGTATTTGTTGACCTCTTTCAGATAGCCGCGTTTAAACATCGAGTTTTTCATCTCGACCAGTCCCGGCTGCATATTCTTCGCGAGTAGTCGTAGGATGCCCGGGTTGCTCAACGTCTGAAAGGTGTCTTTCAGCGAAAAGTCTGTTTTCTTATAGCCTTCTCGCTTGAATGCCAACACGGCGTTGGGCCCTACCGTGACGCTGCCATCGATCATGCGAGTAAGATGCACTCCCAAGAAGGGCATAGAGGGGTCTGGGATGGGGTAGATTAGGTGATTGACGATCTGATTGTGCTTGCTCGCAAGACGGAAATATTCGCCACGAAACGGGCAGATTGTAAAATCTGGAGTCAGCCCGAGCATCCGTATTACGCGATCCGACATAAGACCTGCACAGCTAATTAGGTACTTGCCAGTAAAAGTGTCTCGCTCGCTCATCAATTCGACCTTATCAGGGTACTCCTTGATCTCTTTGATCTGAGCTCCATATTTGATTTCACCACCCGCCTCTTTGATCGATCTTTCCATCGCGCGACAGATAGCTGAGTAGTCCACGATTCCGCTGGAAGGAACGAAGATCGCTCCAATACCTGTTATGTTGGGTTCTCGCGCTTGCAGCTCGTCTGAGTCGAGCCAGTAACGCTCCAGCCCGTTGGCAGCGGTGCGCTCCCAAAGCGCGCGCATGCGAGTCATCTCAAGCTCGTTAGTTGCAACAAGCAGCTTGCCACACGTATCGAATGGGACGTTTTCACGCTCACAGAACTCTTTAGTGAGTCGGTTCCCCTCAAGACAGAACTTCGCTTTAAGAGTGCCGGGCGTGTAGTAGACACCGGCATGTATGACGCCAGAGTTATTCCCTGTTTGGTGCGCCGCACAATGCTGCTCTTTATCTAAGACCAGAACCTTTTTTCCCGGGTACTTTTCAAGAAGTTGCATCGCGGTCGACAAACCGAGGATTCCCGCGCCGAGAACAATAACGTCGTAAATCATTTAGGAGATACCTGTAGATACAGATTAACTGTTTTAGAAATAGGAGCCTGTCGGTTTTCGGAGCTACTCTCAAGCGCCGAAATATCCATTTAGGTTCCACTCTGAGATACGAACTGTTTAGGAATCTAAGATTCCTCGGAAGATTCCGTCAGAGGGCTCTCCTCTGTGTTTTTCGCTGCCTGTGCAGCCCGCCACTGTGCCATCTCGTCCCGGTAGACATCCCAAACGCAGGGCTCGCAGCCGCTCTCACAACAGTCATAATCTCCCGGTGCTATCGGTTCTTCCACAGCAAACTCCTATCTTATGAGTGCGATTTAGACCGGCGTGATTATATCAGAACCCTAGACTCTACTCAGCGCTCTTGCGTCTGAGCGCAGCGTTAGTGAGGTGGCTTGCTTCAGCTTTAAGCGGATCTTGCGGCCAAGGATGTTTCGCGTAGCGCCCTCGGTCTCTTTGCGCACCTCTGGGTATATGTTGTTCCAGAAATGGGCGAGATCGGTTGTCATTGCCAGGGGGCGGCCTGCAGGCGAGAGCAGCTCAACGCGGATGGGCAGTCCGAGACCTGTGGTGGGTGAAGCTTGTTCTCCAAACATCTCTTGCAGCTTCAAGCTGATACTCGGTATCTCGGCGTTATAATCGATTTTTACAGTGCGTCCCGATGGGGCCATGTAAGTTTGTGGGGTATATTGATCGAGCCACTGAGTTATCTGCCAAGGCAGTATGTTAAGTAGTTGAGTTTTTAGATCGATCTTGCCGAGTTCCGATCGCTGTTTGATAGACCCGAGGGCAGCACCGAGCCATTCGTCCAAACGTTCAAGCAGCGTGGCATCATCGAATAGGGGAAGCTCAACCGGCTCTGGGGTTCGCTCTTGGTTGCGGGCTAGGTAGCGGACGCGCGCGAGCCATGGCGTAATCTGCTGCCAAGTTGGCAGGGTGTTGAGTCCCTCTTTACGGATGCGTTCACACCAGGCTGATGCGCGGGCGCTATCCGATATGGATTGGGCCTCGCTACGCTCCAGCTCGAGTTTGCCAAGGCGCATAAGATTAACTGCACGCAGATGTTCACCCTCCCAGCGTAGCTCCTCCTGCTGTTGAATCTTCTCACTGAGCACAGTTCTTATCAGATCAATACTGACTGGGAGAGCGAGTGAGAGGCGCAGCTCTGCTTGATCCTCTCGACCGCCCAGGTCGATACAGATCAGATAGGGCGAACGACACAGAGGATCAGTCGGATCCAGGCGAACGGCCGTGCCGTTGGTCAAGCGAAATCGACCGTTTGACTGGTCAACGCATTGGGCGACGCGGTCGCTATAGGCGGGCAGAAGCAGTTCTGAGATATCCCAATCCTGAGTGTCTCTCGGGTCTTGGCTATCTCGGTACTCTGGCGTACCGAGCAACTGTTCAAAGCGTGTTGCTATTTGGCCCAACTGCTTGTTTCGGGGTATCTGCTCTAGTGCCTGGCGCAGATCTGCGTGACGTTGACGTGATGGATCGCTGATAAGTGCCGCTAATTGCCCGCCGAGGTTCGATGCACCCAAGGATTCTGCCCAGAGCAACAACCGCGCAACGCGCGGTTCGGCAGGAATCTGGCACATGCGCTTACCCAGTTCACTTAGGGTAGGTCGTTGGTCACGCCAATCGATAGCCCCAAGGGCTGTCAGCTGTTCCAGCGCTGCACGCCAGAGGGTTTCGGACGGGCGTTCAATCCACTCCAGATCATCAATTTGGCTCACCCCCCAGCTAAGGAGAAGCAGCAAGGTATCGCTTAGGTCGACTTGAGTGATCTGCGGGCGGTCATGGTCGATGAGTTGACTCTGTTGATCGTCACTCCAAGTTTGATAGCAGATACCCGCTCTTACGCGGCCAGCTCGGCCGGCGCGCTGGGTCGCCGTTGCGGCACTAATACGTTCTGTCGACAGTCGCGATAGCCCTAGACGCGGATTGAAAATCGGGCGCCTTTCGAGTCCGGAGTCAATAACGCAGGTCACCCCGGGTAGTGTGATCGATGTTTGGGCGATGGATGTCGCTAAAATAAAGCGTTTTTCACCGGCGGGTGCCGCGTTGAAAAGCTCTAGGACACTGGCGTCGTTGACGCCAGAGTAGAGCGGCCTAACGCTAATTTCCGGTCTGTCGTGCCAGAGCTCATTGAGCCTGCGTTCGAGCTGGCGTATCTCGGCGCGCCCGGGTAGAAAAACCAATACATCCCCGTCAATCGATAGGGCGTTTCGACAGCGACGCTCGAGTGCATCAAGCAGTTCAAAGCGATTAATCGGGCTGTTTGAGCGCTGTATGTTAATCGGATAGCTGCGCCCAGGGCTGCTGAGTACCGGTGCATTACCCAGCTGATTACTCAGCTTCTCTGTATCCAGTGTGGCGGACATGACAAGTAGCCGAAGCGGCTCGTCACGCAGTGCTGCTACTTCGCGGCAGAGCGCCAGGCCTAGGTCGGTATGGATGCTACGCTCATGAAACTCATCAAAGATAACCAGCGAAACGCCAGAGAGCTCTGGGTCTGAGATTAGCCTTCGAGCCAGAAGCCCCTCGGTAATCACCTCCACTTTGGTGTCACGGCTTACTTTGCGATCTAGGCGCATAGAGTAGCCAACGCGCTGGCCCACCGACTCATTCAGTGACTGTGCCATATACTGTGCAGCAGAACGAGCAGCCACGCGGCGTGGTTCGAGCAGCAATATCTTGCCTTGAACGTAATCCTGCACCATCAATGCCAGCGGTACTCGAGTCGTTTTTCCGGCTCCCGGCTCCGCTTGCAGAATTACAACTGGGTGTTGAGCTAGGGTCTGGGCAAGCTCTGGCAGGATTTGATCAATTGGAAGAGGCTTATTTTGCATGAGCGAAGTATATCGAAAAACGTTAACATAGGCCTTTTCCACTCTGAGTTCCCCGCGTGCGCACCCACCCTTTCAAAGCTGATTTGCTGCTCATACTTGTTACCTTGCTGGCCGCTTCGAGTTGGATCTTTTCGAAAGAGGTCTTAGTAGGGCTGCCGCCCATGCTCTTTATGGGGCTGAGGTTTTTTACTGCTGGGCTCCTGCTAGCGGCTTTCTCTATCGGTGATCTACGTCGATTTCATGCTCGGGATACCGGTCGAGTTTTTTTGGTTGGAGCTGTTTTTGCCGTTGGGATTACCTTCTGGGTGTTTGGACTGCATCTGGGAACCCATATGGGGGTCGGCGGATTCCTTACCAGTATGGGAGCGCTCTTAGCACCTCTTATTGCGATCTTTTTTGGCGAGCGGGCCGGTCGCGCGCTCTGGCTTGCTTTGCCGATAGCCTGTGCGGGATTGGCGGCCCTATCGCTCGACTCTCACTTTGTGTTCGGCATCGGTGAGTGGAGCTATCTTGCCTCTGCGCTCTTTTTTGCCATCTTT
>Ga0209138_1003326_pt1 | contig 11624 bp, 11 predicted proteins | sample SaaInl3SG_22_DNA_FD_184645 | JGI IMG/M metagenome (GOLD analysis project Ga0209138, IMG submission 184645) | Marine microbial communities from expanding oxygen minimum zones in the Saanich Inlet - ESP_153SG_22_DNA (SPAdes) (version 2) | ecosystem: Environmental > Aquatic > Marine > Intertidal...
TGAATACCTGATGATATATTTTTTCTTCATAATAAGTTAGTTTACTCAAATATAATAAATGTTAGTTTAACCTATTTAAGAGGTTTAGAAATAGCTGAATTGAAGGAAGAGGATATGCCTATGGTTTAGTCTTTCTTTTTCGAATAAACTTGGGAGGCAAGTAAAATCAATAAAAGAAATAAAATTGAATTTATATAATCGGGGTAGTTTGTTTCTTTCCACAAGTTTGTGAAAAATGAGATTAAAATATTAGCTATTAGTAGAATTACAGTAATATTCATTATAAGTTTATATTTATTATTCATAGGTATTTATTATTAAAATTTATAAGCCTATTATTTTTTTAATTGACCAAGTTCATCAATCATTTCATCAATCTTTGAAATTAGTCTACCATAGATTAAATAATTTGATAATCTAAAAGAAATAACGCCAATAACTGATAAGGATATCAAAATAATAACAGATTTAATTAATAATTCTTTTAAAGAATACGTTTCTGAAATAAAATTTTCCATATTTGATTCAAAAATAAATATGCAAAGTCCTACAAATCCAAAAAATGGTAAACCAATGGCTAAAAGACGAGTAGTAAATCTCACATTATTTTTTATCATTTCTTGAAGTTTGCCCAAATATTCATAGCAAGATTGGCTTGTATTAATAGTGTTTAAAAACTTTAATTTTTTTCTATTTAAAAAAAATAACGACAGCATTAATGCAGATATATACAATCCAAATAGGATTTTTGATTTTATTATGAAAAAGATTAAAATTATAATTGATAGAGGAATTATACTCCAATTATCTTTTTTTGAAACCGATTTTAATTTATCGACTGTTAATATTGATTTTTTAGTATAGAGTTCATTTATTTCAGGAACAATTAAGTGTTTTTCATCTTGAAATCCTTTTGACCATATTTCTTCTATTGATTTATCCATTTTTCTGTTTTTTTATTTGTTTTTTTATTTGTTTTTTTATTCTTGTTATTTTAACTCCTATTGAATTAGTATTTATTCCTATTATCTGAGAAATTTGGTTATAGGTCTTTTTCTCTAAATAAAGTAGAATAATTGCACGGTCAATTTCTGATAATTTTTTAATTTCCTCATAGAGCCTTGAGATATCATCAGAGTAATCTTTTGTCTTTTCTTTTAGATAAGATTGATTAGAAAGTTGATTGTAATTTTGCTCAAAACTATATGTATCATTATGTTTTTTTTGTTTTCTAAATAAAGAAAGGCATACATTTAGAGATATTCTATAAACCCAGGTAGACCACTCGGATTTATTTTTAAAATTTTCTCTACTTTTCCATATTTGCAAACAAACTTCCTGAAAATAATCTTCGTAATCCTCTTGAGAATTAGAATAAGCTCTACAAATTTTGATAATTATTCCTCTAAAAGGAAAGATATAAGTTTTGTAAAAATCTTTACTCATAATTTATATTTTCTTAGTTAGTGTCAATTCTTTAAATTTATTACAATTAATTTTAGTTTTAATTCCTAACAACTGAACTTATTGGTAAAGGAAGATCAACTGTAGTTACTTTGAAAAAGAAAACCCCTACATTTCTGCAAGGGTTCTTTAAAAGATATGAATGATAATAAAATTTTATTTCATACAATCCATAGCTTTTGCCAAATATGCTTTAAACCATATTGCAGCATCTTCTTGATTGTCTATGCTCGCCTTTGCCTCCTCCATAAACTTTTGCGCATCTGACTGAGTAAAGTCGCCAGATTTCAATTTTTCACATACTTCTTTTCCTGCTTTTTCACCAGCTTCTTTAACATCTTCACCAGAGGTCAAAAAAATCTTTTTAATTTTTCTTGTTTTTTTAATTTTCTTTTCCCCAGTTTCAAAATTAGGGCATTTTTCAAAAGCTTTCTTACTAAAATCAGATTCTTTTATGTATTCTCCAATTTCTTCTGTTTTTTCATATAAGAGCTTGAATTCCTTTTTTTGTTCTTCTGAAGCTCCCTCTTCAGAATCGACAGCTTCCACTAATTCCAACATTTCATCCGCAACTGTAATCACAGCATCTACTGCTTCGCATTCTGTTTTTAATTCACTTACATTAATGTCTTTTGCTTTGTTTCCACAACTGATAACTAAAGCTGTAAATAAAAAGGCTGCTAAAATTTGTTTAATTTTCATACTGTTTGTTTTTAGATTGATTGTAAATATAATTAATTTCTAACAACTGAACTTATAGGTAAAGGAACATTAACTGTTGCTACTTTAAAAGAAAAACCCCTACATTTCTGCAAGGGTTCTTTAAAGATATTTTAAAATAGCTAAAAAAACTTATTGAAAAAATTTTCTTAGTTTTTTTACCTTTTTTCGTTTCTTTTTACTCGTTTCATAATTAGGGCAATCTTCTAAATCTGACTGTTTAAAACCAAGTTCGTCAGATTGTTCTCCAATTTCTAGTGCTTTTTCTCCTAAGGACTTGAATTCCTCTTTTTGTTCTTCTGAAGCTCCCTCTTCAGAATCGACAGCTTCTCCTAAAGCGATTACTTCATCCATAACTATTGACATAGCATCTACTACTTCGCATTCTGTTGTTAATTCACTTGCATTAATGTCTTTTGCTTTGTTTCCACAACTGATAACTAAAGCTGTAAATAAAAAGGCTACTAAAATTTGTTTGATTCTCATATTGTTTGTTTTTAGATTGATTGTAAATATAATTAATTTCTAACAACTGAAGATATCGGTAAAGGAACATTGACTGTCGTTACTTTGAAAAACCATTGATTTCATTTTTGTGGGGATAATGGTAACCAATAATTATTTTACATACTTGAGTTTTGGGTAATACCCTATTCTATGAAGATAACCCCCAAAAGAAAAGTGATATTATTTAGATATGGGGGGTGTTATTATTATGGATTGGTAAGTCTAGTTTTTTTGGGTTTTTACTGTCATATAAGTGGCAGTAAAGTGGCAGTTAACCACTTTTTTAGTATATTTGAGATGTATAACTACTACAAAAAAAGCCTTACATTGCTGTAAGGCTTGATTTAATGATGTGGTCCCACTTGGGCTCGAACCAAGGACCCTCTGATTATGAGTCAGATGCTCTAACCAGCTGAGCTATGGGACCGAAATATTGGTGGGCAAATGTACTATTATTTTTAAATAGTTATCCCTATAATCGAAAAAATTATTACACCGATCGATTCATCAACCAAAGCCCAAAATTCTTTAAATTTTGTTTGCTTTCCGTATCGATTTTCATTCCTTCCAAGGTTTCAAAAGCCTTTTCAGTGTACTTATTTATTTGTTCTTTGACCAAGGCAGGGATTTCGTACAATTCAAAAATGCGAGTCACTTCTGCAATTTTTATAGAGTTATCTTCTAGTTTTTGTTTGAAGAAAAAAGCCAGTTTCTGTTGATCTTCTTCATTTGCAATCGCCATGCATTTTAAAAACAAGAATGTTTTTTTATTTTCAATGATATCTCCTGCAATTTGTTTTCCAAAGGTTTCAGGATCCCCAAAAGTATCCAAATAATCGTCTTGCAATTGAAAAGCCAACCCTAAATTCAAGCCAAAATCATACATCAATTGCGCGTTCTCTTCAGAGGTTTCGGCAACAATAGCGCCCATTTGTAGTGCTGCAGCCACCAAAACCGAAGTTTTTAAACGAATCATGTTAATGTATTCAGGAATGGTAACGTCATTTCTGGTTTCAAAATCAACATCCAACTGTTGCCCGTCACAAACCTCTAAAGCTGTTTTGCTAAATAATATTGCCAGCTTTTGAAAGACAACTGGATCATAGTTTTCAAAATATTGATAGGCCAATATGAGCATCGCATCACCAGAAAGAATTCCCGTATTGGTATCCCATTGCTCATGAACCGTAGCTTTCCCTCTTCGCAAAGGCGCCGCATCCATAATATCATCATGCACCAAAGTAAAGTTATGAAAAACCTCTACGGCCAAAGCAGCCGGTAGGGCTTTTTTAAAGTCCCCAGAAAAAATATCAGCAGCCATTAAAGTCAGCACAGGCCGAATTCTTTTTCCGCCCAATTTTAAGATGTAATCAATAGGCTCGTACAAGTTTTTAGGCTCAGCAATCCAATTTTTAGATTCCAAATAGTTGAGAAATTCCTTCTGATAATGTAGTATGTTCACCTTTAATTTTTTTGTAAAAATAATATAAAGAAATTTGTCGTAAGAATGAAATGTTAAATAATTGTAAAACTTTGGAAACTTTTATTGTTTCTTTAGTTTCCATTCGTATCTTTGTGCCCCATTATGAAACAAAAAATTTTAGAAAAATCGAAAGAACTCTTCTTAAACCTAGGTTTTAAGAGTGTTACTATGGATGATATTGCCAATGCATTGGGGGTTTCTAAAAAAACCATTTATAAATATTTCACGAACAAAACCAGTTTGGTCGATGCCGTAACAGGGTTTATGTTTGAAAGTATTTGTAGCAGTATAGACGAAATATGTGCCCGAAAACTAAACCCGATTGATGAACTTTTTTTTATCAAAAGAGCTGTTTTAGAGCATCTAAATGACGAAAAATCATCTCCCGTATATCAATTGCAAAAATACTATCCGAAGATCTATGCCTCCTTAAAGCAGAAACAGTTTCAAATGATGCATGCAACCATTCAAGACAATTTAGAGCGTGGTATCCAATCGGCTTTGTTTCGAGCAGCTATTGACAAAGACTTTATGAGTAGGATGTATTTTAATGGAATGGTGGGGATAAAAGATCAAGAATTGTTCCCGCTAAAAAAGTACTCCATGAATATCTTAATGGATCATTACTTAGAATACCATTTAAGAGGAATAGCAACCGAAAAAGGAATTAAACAATTAGAAACTCAATTGACAAAAAAATGAAAATGAAACAAAAATTATGGTTATTTTTTTTGGGTGTTAGCTGTCTAGGTCTCCAAGCCCAAGAAAAAAGCTTGCGCCTCTCTTTGGACGAAGCGATTGCTTATGCCATCGAAAATAGTTATAACACCAAAGCCTCTAAAAACGGAATTTCCTCTGCAAAAGAAACCGTTAGAGAAACTTCCGCCACTGGATTGCCTCAGCTAAACGCAAGTTTTGACTATCAGAATTTTTTAAAACAACCCGTAAGTTTGGCCGATTTTGATGATGATGGAATTGATGAGCAATTTGTCTTCGGAAAAAAACAGAATCTTAGCGCATCGGTTACCCTGTCACAGTTAATTTTTGACGGGTCTTATCTGGTCGCATTGCAAGCATCAAAAGCCTATTTAAAAATCTCAGAACAAGCCAATGAGAAAACGGAGATATTAACTCGAGAGGCGGTTGTAAATGCCTACGGTACTGTTTTAGTTGCCGAAAAAAGCTTAGACATCTTAGCAGGAAATGTAAATATTTTAGAAAAAAATTTACACGATGCTCAAAAGATTTACGAAAACGGATTTAACGAGCAAGAAGATGTAGAGCAGTTAGAAATTACCTTAGGGACTTTAAAAAATCAACGGAATAATCTCGAGAGAATGAAAAGCATTGCCTATCAAATGCTAAATTTGGCTTTGGGAAACCCAATCAGTACCGCCCTAGTGCTCACCGATAGTTTGGATACCTTGACAACAAGCAATATCGATTTGGGCCTCATTTCAGAAACCTTTGATTTTTCCAATCATATCGATTTTAAAATTGCAGCAAACGATCGAGAATCAAAACGCTTGCTCATGCAACTCGAGCGAAGCAAAGCCTTACCTAGTTTGTCCGCGTTTGTTAACTATGGAAACCAAGCCTTTTCCGATTCCTTTAGCTTTTTTAATGGGCGCCAACAATGGTTCGATTCTTCTCTGTTAGGCGTTAGTCTAAAAGTACCTATTTTTAGTAGTTTTGCCAGAAAATCGAGAACAGCACAAGCTAGAATTGCTTTAGAAACCGCCGATGTTCGTTTGGAAGAAACGAAACAACGGTTGAGTTTATTGGCACAGAAAGCCAAAAATGAGTACCAACTCAGTGTCGAAAATTACACCACTGCAAAAAGAAACGTTCGATTGTCCGAGCGCATCGAAAAAAAGCAACGTATCAAATTTTTTGAAGGCATCTCTTCAAGTTTCGATTTGTTACAAGCACAAAATCAGTTATATACCCAACAGCAAAATTACGTGCAATCGATGTTGGATGTAATCGCTAAAAAAATAGCCTTAGAAAACGCCTTAAACGTATCCAAAAAATAAAAAAAACAATCATGAAAAACAAATATTTAGCTTTATTAACAGTCCTATTTTTAACTTCTTGTGGAGAGCAAAAAGAGATTTCTTTAGATGCGGTTTTGGCATCGAATGACTTGAAGCAAATAAAAGCAAAGAAGTCCGAAATTGACCTTCAACAACAAGCATTGACACTGGATTTAAAAAAGATCAACGACAAGTTAGATGCTTTAGACGAAGATAAAAATGTCCCGCTGATTACTACACTACAAGTAAAAGAACAAGTTTTTACGCACTTTATCGCATTGCAAGGAAATGTAAAAACCAAACAAAATGTATTGGTGTATCCAGAAATGCCAGGCATTTTAAAAAGTGTTTTGGTCAAAGAAGGACAGCAGGTAAAGCAGGGCGAAATTATCGCCACGATTGACGATGGAGGAATGGCTCAACAATTGACACAGTTAGAAACCAATGTACAATTGGCAAAAACCACCTTTGAGCGCCAACAAAGATTGTGGGCACAGAAAATTGGTTCCGAAATTCAGTATTTGCAAACCAAAACCGCCTATGAATCTCAAAAAAGCGCCGTAAGTCAATTGAAACAGCAGCTCCAAAAATCGATCGTGACGGCTCCCTTTTCGGGAATTATAGACGCTGTCTTTAAAGAAAAAGGAGTTGTAGTTGCGCCCGGACAAGGTTCTGAAATTTTTAGAATCGTAAATCTTTCGAACATGTACATAGAGACAGAAGTTCCAGAAACCTACATTCGTAGCATTACCAAAGACAAAACGGTGGAAGTACATTTTCCGATTCTGAACCAAACGATGCAATCTAAGATTCGACAAGTTGGAAACTTTATCAATCCAAACAACAGGTCTTTTAAAATAGAAATTGGTGTTCCAAATTCAAATGGAGCCATCAAACCGAATTTAACGGCACGATTAAAATTGAACGATTACACCAATCCCAAAGCCATCTTGATTCCGCAATCTATTATTTCAGAAAACGCAGAAGGTGCGCAGTTTGTGTATGTTGTTACCGATAAAAAAGACCAAAAAGCCATTGCAAAAAGACGCATTATTGAAACGGGTAAAACTCAAGGAGACCTTATTGAAGTTGTTAAAAACCTACCCGCAGATGCAGAAATTATTATTGAAGGGGCACGAAGTGTAAATAACGGTCAGCTTGTAAAAGTGATTAATAAAAAGTACTCCAATGAATAATAAAAAGACAGCAATAGACAAAGAGTTTCGACTCTCCTCTTGGGCTATAAAGAACAAAACCACCATTTATGTTTTGATGTTTTTAATTCTGTATTTCGGAATTTCAGCTTACTTTACAATGCCCCGAGAAAATTTCCCGGAAATCAACGAAACCAAGATCTACATTAGTTCTGTGTATCCAGGAAACACCGCAGAGGACATAGAGAAACTCATTACCAATCCATTAGAAGACAAATTAAAATCGGTGAGTAATGTGGTAAAAATTACTTCCACATCACAAGAAGATTATTCCATTATTACCGTCGAATTTGATGAAAACATTCCAGTAGACAAAGCAAAACAGAAAGTAAAAGATGAAATAGACCAAGAAACTGCAGGAGAGGATTGGCCTACTTTTAATGGTGCAAAAGTAACGCCCAAAGTTTTTGAATTGAGCATGTCTGAAGAAGTACCTATTTTAAATATCAACATTTCAGGAAATTATCCAGTTTCTAAATTAAAAGAATATGGAGAATTCCTACAAGATGAAATTGAAGATTTAACAGAAATCAAGAAAGTAGATATCCGAGGCGCCCAAGATAAAGAAGTGGAAGTAGCCGTAGATATTTACAAGATGATGGCTTCAAAAGTAAGTTTTGACGATATTTCGAACGCCATTAATCGCGGAAATGTAACCATGTCTGCCGGGAACTTTATTACCAGTCAACAAAGAAGAACCATCCGAATTATAGGCGAAATAGACCAGCCTTCAGACTTAGGAAATTTTGTAATCAAAGCAGAAAAAGGAAATCCGATCTATTTAAAAGACGTTGCCACCATCTCCTTTAAAGACAAAGACAAAACCACCTATGCAAGAGAAAACGGTGCGCCAGTGGTGATGTTGGACGTAAAGAAAAGATCAGGAGAAAATATGGTGACCGCTGCAGACAAAGTTGGGGTCATTGTAAAAGCGGCTCGTGAAAATAATTTTCCATCAGATTTAAAAGTAACCATCGCCAACGATCAATCTCCAAAAACCATTGGTCAAGTAGACGATTTGGTGAATAATATTATTTTTGGGGTGATTTTAGTAGTCATTGTGCTGATGTTTTTCTTAGGATTTAAGAATGCCATCTTTGTTGGTTTTGCTATCCCGATGTCTATGTTCATGTCTTTAATGATCCTTGGTGCTTTAGGGTATACTTTAAATACCATGGTATTGTTTGGATTGATTATGGGGCTTGGCATGTTGGTAGACAATGGAATTGTTGTAGTTGAAAACGTATATCGTTTAATGGACGAGGAGGGGATGACCCGCATTGAAGCTGCCAAAAAAGGAATTGGTGAAATTGCGTTTCCAATTATTATTTCAACAGCCACTACTGTAGCCGCATTTATTCCTTTAGGGCTTTGGCCAGGAATTATGGGACAGTTTATGGTCATTCTACCCATTACCCTATCCATTGTGTTAGGATCTTCCCTTTTTGTTGCAATCTTTTTTAACGCTGTATTGGTGTCTCAGTTTATGAACACAGAAGACAAAGACATGCCTATTAAAAACATCCTTCGATTGACCAGTATTATGGCGCTTGTTGGGTTTGCTATTTTCTTCTTTGGGGGTGAATATAACACTCTAGGGACCCTCATTATTTTTACCGCAATCATGTTATGGGTCTACCGTTTGGTATTGAGAAAAGCGGCAAATTATTTTCAGAAAAATACTTTAGTTTCTTTAGAAAACTGGTATGAAAGACAATTAAAAAGCGCTTTAACAGGGTGGAGACCCTATGTATTGGTCATTGGTACCTTTATCATTTTGTTTACTGCATTTGCAGGATTTGGGTGGTCGTTGGGAGAACAAAGAACCAAAGTAGAGTTCTTTCCAGACAACAAACCCAATCAGATCATTGTCTATATCGAATATCCAGAAGGAACCGATATTGAAAAAACAAATCAAATAACACAGCAAATAGAGAAAAAAGTATCCAGTGTTCTAAATCTAGATATGTATGTAGATAATGGGTATAATTTCATGGTAGAAAGCACCATTTCTCAAGTAGGAGAAGGGGCTGGAAATCCACAAACAGATGGAGGTTCCTCCGCAGAGATGCCACACAAAGGGAAAATTACGGCTTCCATGCGGGAATACAAATACCGAAAGGGAGAAGACAGTGAAATCTTACGTCAAAAAGTACAAGCCGCTTTGGTGGGCATTTACCCAGGTGTTTTAATCTCCGTAGAAAAAGATGCCAACGGCCCTCCAGCAGGATCGCCTATAAACATTGAATTGAACGGAGAAGATTACGAAGAATTAATTTTCACAGCCGAACGAATGCGCGATTATTTAAATACACAAAGTATTTTGGGTGTCGACGAATTAAAGATTGATGTGAACAAATCCAAACCTGGAATGCAGGTGTTGGTCGATCGAAAAAAAGCAGGAGAATTGGGCGTGAGCACTGGGCAAGTAGGCCAACAATTAAGAGGTGCTATTTTTGGAAATAAAGCCGGTATTTATAAAGAAAATGGTGAAGACTATGATATTTACGTGCGTTTTAACAAAGACGACCGTTATGATAAAAGTGCCCTTTTCAATCAGAAAATAACTTTTAGAGACCAAGCTTCAGGGAGAATTAAAGAAATTCCAGTTTCCGCCGTTGCCACTCAGAAAAACAGCTCTGGCTTTAGTGCCATTAAACATAAAAACGTCAAGCGGGTTGTTACGGTTTATTCTGCGCTTTCTCCTGGAGAAACAGATGCTGGCTTAGTGGTAGGTAGGATTCAAAATGCAATGAAGAATTTTAAAGACTTGCCCCAAGGAATTAAAATAGATTATACAGGGCAAATTGAAGAACAAAACAAGCAAATGACTTTTTTGGTAGGTGCTTTTTTTACAGGGTTGTTCTTAATTTTCTTTATCTTAATTTTCCAATTTAATTCGGTTTCAAAACCAGGTATCATTATGTTGGCTATCTTTTTAAGTTTTATCGGTGTCTTTGGTGGTTTGGTAATTACCGGGGCTCCTTTTGTGATTATGATGACCATGGTGGGGATTATTTCCCTTGCGGGTATTGTGGTAAACAATGGGGTTGTTCTTTTGGATTATACCGAGTTGTTAATAGCCAGAAGAAAAGAACAAGAAGGTATCTCTACCGAAAACTTTCTTCCTTTAGGCGCTTTGTATGACAGCATTGTAAAAGCAGGAAAAGCCCGTTTGCGTCCCGTTTTATTAACCGCAATTACCACCATTTTAGGATTGATTCCATTGGCGATTGGTTTAAATATAAACTTCTTTACACTCTTTAGTGAGTTTGATGCCCATGTATATATGGGAGGAGATAATGTAGTTTTCTGGGGACCATTGGCCAAAACAGTTATTTATGGTTTGTTCATCGCAACCTTTTTAACATTAATCGTTGTGCCTATTTTGTTCTTCTTAATCACAAAGTTTAAAATGAGAATAAAAGGACAATTAAAAAATAACGAACACTAAAAAAAGATAGCATAGTGGTTATCAGATACTATTTAAAAAGAGGATGTTTCTGTATCCATTACTTCCTCTTTTTGTATTTTTAAAAGCATGATTGAGAAGAAAAAATCGTTTACGGTCGATCAACTCCAGCGAAAACTAGAGCAATATTGTGTGTATCAAGATCGGTGCCACAAAGAAATTGAGCAGAAAATGCGCGATTATAATCTGATTCCCGAGGCGAGAGAACTTATTTTATTGCGTTTAATGAAAGATAATTTTTTAAATGAAGAGCGCTTTTCTAAAAGTTTTGCCCGTGGGAAATTTCGAATTAAAAGCTGGGGAAAACAACGAATTGTAAGAGAACTCAAGTTCAGAGATATTTCTGATTACAATACAAAAACAGCCTTAAAGGAAATAGATTCTGAGGAATACATTGCCACTATTTATAGGATTACAGAAAATAGAAATGCAGTGCTTACAGAAGCAAATCCCTTCAAGAGAAAACAAAAACTCATCGATTTTTTAATGCGTAAAGGTTTTGAAAATGAATTGATTTTTAAAACAGTCAAAGATGTTTTAGGATAAAAAAAAGAGCTTCACATTGTGAAGCTCTTTTTTTTTATTACATTTTTAGAAGTCCTATTCTAAGATGATTTTTTTAGTTGCTTGCTTTCCGTTTACATTAATTTTTGCGAAATACAAGCCTTTGCTAAATCCGTTTAAATTGAGCGTGTAGTGCCCATCGGTTAGTTGTGTTTTCTTTAGAA
>Ga0209138_1003329_pt1 | contig 11618 bp, 10 predicted proteins | sample SaaInl3SG_22_DNA_FD_184645 | JGI IMG/M metagenome (GOLD analysis project Ga0209138, IMG submission 184645) | Marine microbial communities from expanding oxygen minimum zones in the Saanich Inlet - ESP_153SG_22_DNA (SPAdes) (version 2) | ecosystem: Environmental > Aquatic > Marine > Intertidal...
TATCAAAGAGATCAAGACATACTTACCTATTATCATCAACTAATCAAGGAGCTTATATGATCATCGGTACCGTAAAAGAAATCAAAACCCATGAATATCGTGTTGGTTTAACACCTGCTTCAGTGTTACAATATGTGAAAGCAGGACACCGAGTTTTGGTAGAAAAAGATGCTGGACTTGAGTCTGGTTTTTCAAATGAAGCATACATGATCTCAGGTGCTATCATCATCGATCAAGCCAAAGATGTATGGAAAGATGCTGAGATGATTGTCAAAGTGAAGGAACCATTAAAAGAAGAATACCCTTTTTTTAAAAAAGGTTTATTACTTTATACATTTTTGCATTTAGCAGCAGATGAAGCACTTACAAAAGCATTGTTATCATATGGTGTCACATCAATTGCGTATGAAACCATAGAAGAAGCTGATGGATTATTGACATGTTTAGAGCCAATGAGTGCTGTTGCAGGAAGACTTTCTGCCATTCAAGGTGCAAAATATTTAGAAAAACCACAAGGTGGAAAAGGAATATTGGTGTCTGGTGTTCCAGGGACTAAACAAGCACAAGCTGTTGTGATTGGATGTGGGACTGTTGGGATGAATGCGATTCAAATGCTTGTTGGTTTAGGTGCTCAAGTCACCGCGATTGATGTGGACATTAGAAAGTTAGAAAAACTCGATCAACTCTATCGAAACCAAGTACAAACGTTATATTCAAACGAAATTCATATCAAACATGCTTTAGAAAACGCTGATATCGTGATTGGTGCTGTTTTAGTCAAAGGTGCAAAAGCGCCTAAGCTCATTCGTCGAAGTTATTATGCCTCAATGAAAAAAGGGACAGTGATCGTCGATGTTGCCATCGATCAAGGAGGATCTACTGAAGTTTCTAAAGTGACGTACCATAGTGATCCAATCTATGTTGTCGATGATATCATTCATTATTGTGTTGCAAACATGCCTGGTGCTGTTCCTCAAACTTCAACTGATGCACTGAATCATGCAACGCTTAAATATGGACTCAAAATCGCAAATGAAGGCATCTTTGAAGCAGCGAAATATATGCCGATTTATAAAGGCATTAACACCCATCAAGGACATATTACGTATCAAGCAGTTGCTGAAGCATTTGATTTAAACTATCAACCATTTCATACACTCAAATAAATTAGGAGTATTCATGGGCCTACTCACTGAGGTAGGACGTATTGGATTAAAAATCATGTTTCATTCTCGATTTGATTTGAAATATACTTATGATGATTTTGACCCTAAATCAACGTCCCCTTATTTACTTATAGGAAATCATGCAACCCAACATGACCCTCTCATTGTTGGAATGGTTATTAAAAGATATCCATATCCAGTTGCGAACTCTTTCTTATATACCAATCCAATATTTAAATGGTTATTAACACACGTTGTAACATCTATTTCAAAAAGAAAAGGTCAATCGGACATGCAAACGATTCGACTCATTTTAAATGCTGTTCATAAACAAAAAAGACCGGTTATGTTATTTCCTGAAGGAAATGCATCCTACTTCGGAGAACAAACTGAGACAGATTACTTACCAACTGCAAAACTCGTTAAAAAATTAAATGTTGATATCATTGTTGCTAAAATCAATGGCGGTTATTTAGCCCATCCTAGATGGGGTTTTTATCGTAAAAAAGGACATTTCCATACACATTTTTATCGATTATTTAAAGCAGATGAACTGAATGAAATGTCTGTTGAAACGATTCAAAAAACACTTGAAGAAGCCATGGTATTCAATGATTTTGAATGGAATCTCAAACACCAACATCATTACCGTTTAAAAGGTCGATCCAATGGTATTGAACACTATTTATATTATTGTCCAAGTTGTAAAGAGACACAAACACTCTATGGTCAACATGAACACATTTTTTGTCAAAACTGTGGTGTCATTGCAACTTTTGATAAAACTTCAATACTTAATGGTCCTTATCCATCACTTATAGAATGGGGAAAAGATCAAAAAAACATCATTCCAAAACGTATACTTTCCCCAATGGTGACAAAAGGTATGTTATATGAAGTTGATAACATCAAGCAAAAAAAATATCAATTAGGATTTCATAACGTCATCATAGAAAACAAGGTATTAATGATTGAGACAAAACCAAAACGACAATTTGATATCAATCGCATTAAAGGAGAAGTCATCACAAGAAAACATAATTTCTCATTTGATTATGAAGAAAAAACGTATAACTTTTTACTTAAAGATCCAATGCTGATTTTAAACACGATTACGTATCTAAAGGAGAACTAACATGGAACAATGGAATATCATCATCTATTTTTTACTTATTGCAGCACTTATTTTTGTAGGAAAGTTTTTAAAAACGAAGGTCCCTTTACTCAATAAAATTGTCATTCCTACAGCACTATTAGGCGGAATGATCGGTTTAGTGATTTCGCTTGCCTTAGCCCCAATATTTTCTGAACCTATTTATATCGAAGTCGATCAACAAGGTCGTTATATTGAAACTGTTGATTTAAACGAAATCGTGAATACAACCGAATTAACGCAAGAAGATTTCGAAGCTTCTTTTATAAGTGATGAGGCAATTGATGCATTTACTGAACTTTATCAAGCGCGTTATTATAATAGAGAAGTCACACGTTATTATCAATTAGAAGATGACCGTGTGGTTTTATTACTCTCAAAACAAACAACATTTTTTAATGTGAATGTCATTGAAGCCATTGTTTATCATGCACTTGCAATCGGGTTTTTAGCACTCGCTTTAAAAAGATCAGAACAAAAAGAAAAAGGCAAATACTGGTCAACAGGCATGTTAATTACATCAACATATGCACTTCAAGCCGTCATTGGCATTTTACTTGTATTTCTCTTCTTTTCAAATCAATTCATAGGGTCAGGCATGCTTGTTGCATTAGGGTTTGGTCAAGGTCCTGGTCTCGCGATGTCCATAGGTAGTGGTTGGAATCAATTCTTAAATGGCTACGGAACAACATTAGGTGCGTCATATGCTTTTTTAGGGTTTGTATTTGGTGGGACAGTAGGTGTCATCATAATCAATATTTTAAGTCGTCGTAAAGGATTTGTTAATTCAAAACAATATGATGAACGTCCTAGTCAAACACAAGTCACAATCGATACAGTTAAAGAAATTAGTCTACTTGATGGTCTTACCCAACAATTTGTTGTGATTGGTGTAATATATGGACTTGTTTATCTTACATTATATGGATTGAATATTTTACTCGCATCTATTGGTGGTGCTGGTGTCATGATCTTTGGATTACTTAGAGGATTTAATTTTATTATTGCAATCCTATATGCTCTATTATATAAAGCGATTCTTAAAAAGGTAGAGGCAAAAGGAAAAAATATTCGATTTTTGACCAATAATTATGTATTATCAAATATTGCCTCATTTGCATTTAATATCATGATTACCGGATCTGTACTCGCAATTACACTCGCCTTTTTATCAACCTATGGTGTTCAACTTATTACAACAGCCATGCTTGCGGGTACTGCAACATTCTTTTATTTAAGATTTATGACCAAACGTATTTATAAAGATTTTCAAGATGAATTCGCCATTGGTTTATTTGGGATGCTGACGGGTGTTGCTTCTACAGGACTCGCATTATTAAAAGGTGTTGATCCAGAATTGAAAACACCAGTTGCAGAAGAAATGGTGGTGGGTTCAGGAACAGCGATAGTCATTGCACTCCCATTATTTGTTTTACTTTTCATTCCAAGTTTCGCATATGGCACAGACAATGAAACACTTTTCAATTTCATTACCTTCTTTGGCATTGTACTGTATGTCATCGTGTTTGCTTCAATTTTAATTTTTAAAACAAGAAAACCATCCTCAACATCAAAATGACATTAAAAACACCAACTTCATCGTGAAGTTGGTGTTTTTAATAATTGCCAAGAAATCGTACATTAAACATTGTTTTCATATGGTTGATGACATGTTCTAATTCATCTTTAGATGAGGAACTTAAATCAATTTCAATATAAAAATGATATTTTTTTTCTTGTTTTTTATTAGGTCGAGATAATATCGCACTTAAGTTAATATGATATTTTTGAAACTGTCCTAAAATATCATAAAGTAAGCCTGGTCGATCAACATGTGGTGTTATGATTAATGATGCTTGATCATAGGTGACCTGATCTTGATCCAGTTTAATCCAAGCAAAACGCGTCTCATTATATGAAAAGTCTTCTACATGTTCTATATAAGGTAAAGTTTTATTAATCATATGCATTGGCACAATTGCAACTGCATCATCACGCACATATCGCATGGATTCTGAATTAGAAGACGTTGTAATTATATCTAAATAGGCATGATTTTTTAAAAAGATTTGGCATTGTTGTTGCGTCACAAACTGAACATATATCTTTTTAGCTGAATCAAGATTGCCTACACATGCAAAATGAATCGGAATGGTAAACGTTTTTACGATGTAACCTTGATTTGATATGAGACCATCAAGCGTTTGATATACATAACCATCTGTTGAGTTTTCTAAAGGAATCAAAAGTTCAACATTGTCGGAAAGTTGATCAAAAATGGTGTTAATATTTTTCTCATATTTAATCGTGTGTGTCTCTTTAAAATATGTTTTTGCACACACATCAGAAAATGAATTTTCTGGTCCTAATGTCACAAGCGTTGTCATACATGAAATCTTCTTTTCATGGCTTCGAAAATGGCACGTAAATTAAAAAAGATGAGCCCTAACAACACACTTAATGAGACAATAAAAGTAATTTGAGTAGGTAATGGTTCTTTAATCCAACCTAAAAGTAAAAATCCATAAGGAACTAAGCCTAATAAACTGAGTAATAATACATGGAAACCATCGTCATCTTCACGATCTTTTTTAAATAAAATCACAATGGCATAAAGTAAGATATTCACAGCTAAGACAATTGGAATGACATAATCAAGTGCCCATGTAGATTCTCTTATCAGTAAACCGATGCTTAAGAGTAAAATCAATGTAAGAAGTATGATTTTTGTTACTTTAAGTGTCCAAAATTCAGATAAAAACACAAAAGAAGCCATAATGATGGCATATAAATGAATGACGCCTGCTATGAATGAGAAATCAATCATTTGATTTTGAATGTCAATGAAAAATAAAACAACAAAACTCAATACATTTAAGTAAATAAAAGATTTAAATATTTTGTGGTAAGCTTTTGGCATTTCAAACCTAGGAAAATAATTTGTTGTCTTCGCCTGATCACTTTCCAATATTTGACCGCATAACACACATTTTTGTTGAGGTGTTTCAAAATGAATATGACATTGTTTACAGTATGGCATCATATTCCTCCTCATAATTTGAATAGACATGCATGGTTAACTGATGATCATGAAATGTATCTACAATTTTCCTCATGATGGAATGGTCTTTAAGACGTGTTGCTAAGTTGAGTTGTAACGTATCTTCGTAACTAATGGAAGATATCCCGAGTCCAAATCCACCAATAATAAAATTAATATCTGAAATATAAGGTTTCATCGAGGATGGTAATTTTGCTTGGCCTAAGTTTGAAAAAGACGCAGTATTAATTTTTGCACCTAGCATATCATAGCCAATTTTAAAGGCAATATTTTTAATAAAAAACGGCATCATTCTTAAAATTAGTTTCTTTTCTAATGAAACATAACCAGATAATCTAGAAACAAGAGATTCTTTTGTGAGTTGTTCTTGAAATTGAGTCTTCGTAATTTCAATAATATCTTCAAAAGATATGCTTGCTTGATCAGGATAAAAAACAGTTTTTAAATACATTGAGAAATTTCTTAATGTGACTTCATGAAAATAGGGTCTTAAATTAATGGGTATAAATAATTTAAGTGGTTTTTTCTGAGTATTAAAATTTAAGCTTTCACGCATCATTGCAAAGACAATGACAGAAGCTAAATATTGTGTGATGGTTGCACCATACTTTTTTGCGACTTTCTTAACTTCAACGACAGACATTTTCATGCTAAATAAATGTGAAAATTGATGCTTATATGCTTCGTTTTTTAAGTGAAATGCATGTTCTTCACGCATTTTTTTAACCAACTTAGGATCATAATTAGAGACGAAAGCATCTTCACTTTCTTTTGGTTGTAATGGTTTTCTTCCTAGAATCATGTCTTCTGGATCAAGTTGATGACCTAATAACGTTAAATACTCGTACGCAATCGATAATAAAAATTGATAGGCACCACTACCATCGGTTAGTGCATGGAACGTTTCCAATGTTACACGATTATTAAAGTAGTAAACCTTAAATAAATAATGTTGATTTTTTCTTGGATGGAAATATCGTGTAATCACAGCAGGTTCTTTTTCTACTTTAAAATACTTTTGGTTAGAATCAAAATATTGCCAAAATAATCCAGTTTTTATTTTGACTGCAAACACTTCAAAACGTGGCAATACAAGATTAACCGCTTGTTCTAAAAGATCGGATTTAACATCGTCATGAAAAGACATGCTTAAACGAAACACGTTGGAGCGTTCTTGATTTGAGATCGCAGGAAATACCTTTCCAGCATTGTCAATTTTAAACCAGTAGCGTCTTTTTTTCATCTTGCCTCAATACAATTATTATACCTTTTTTTAACATATTTACTTACCATTATACTAAAGATTATAAAAAAAGTATTAATTTGAGATAATAATATAAAGAGGTGAACAGATGTTACAAACACGAGGGATTCATCACGTCACAGCGATGACATCAGATGCAGAAAAAATGTATCAATTCATGACAGAGATTTTAGGACTTAGACTTGCAAAAAAAACGGTCAATCAAGATGACATACACACGTATCATTTATTTTTTACAGATGCGATGGGTTCTCCAGGAACTGACTTAACGTATTTTGATTTTCCGAATTCAAGAAAACGTTCCACAGGTAAAAATAGTATTCAAACCATCGGTCTTCGCGTGAAAAATCACGAGGCACTCAGTTATTTTAAATCAAGATTTGAAACATTCAATGTTGTTCATAAAGAGATACAAACGCTTTTTGATATGACAATCTTACCATTTCAAGACTTTGATGGTCAGTATTATATGCTCGTCTCTGATGAAGGTATTCATGTAGAGGATCAAACACAACCATGGCATGAAACAGATATTCCTGAAGCGTATCGAATTCTTGGTTTAGGACCTATTGAATTCATCGTACATGATCTAGACGTTATGACCAAAGTTATGGAAGATATGATGCATTTTAAAAAGGTGACAACATTAAATCATACATCATTATTTGAGACATATCGCGGTGGAAACGCATCAAGAGTCATTGTAAGAGAAGATGCATCTTTGCCACAAGCCATCCAAGGTTTTGGTGGTGTTCATCATGTTGCATTTCGTGTTGAAGATGATGAAGCATTACAACAATGGATTCATCACTTAAATCAATTACCTGCAAGACACTCAGGCTATGTTGATCGATTTTATTTTCATTCATTGTATACACGATTACATCAAGGAATTTTATTTGAATTTGCAACCGATGGCCCAGGCTTTGAAGATGATGAAGAAGACTTGACGACGCTTGGAACAACACTCGCATTACCACCTAAATTACGTCCATACCGAAAACAAATCGAAGCGCAAATCAAACCGATTCAAACAGGAAAAAAGTCATGATTCATCATGTCTATGTTAAAGGGAATAGTGATCATGTGATCATTTTACTTCACGGTACAGGCGGGAATGAACACGATTTATTAACGCTCTCAAATTATATCGATCAAGACGCCACGAAAATTGGGATACGAGGACGCATTTTAGAAAGTGGCATGCCACGATATTTCAAAAGACTTTCACCTGGCATTTTTGATACCGAAAACTTAATTGAAGAGTCACATTGGTTAAAGAAAACGATTGAATCTTTATGTGATCAATATGAACTAAACGATAAAAAGCTTCATGTACTTGGATATTCTAATGGTGCAAATATTGCGTCATCTTTGAATTTTCATTACCCACAGCTATTTTTAACAAGTCTTCTTTTTCATCCGATGTTACCGTTTGAAACATTTGACTATCCACCCTTAAAACATCAAAACATTTTTATTGCAGCTGGGAAAAATGACCCCATTGTTCCTCACGATCAAACGCTTGAACTTGCTAGCACGTATCAAAAATTTGGTGCAAATGTCGAAGTATTTTGGTCGTATAGTGGTCATCAAATCACACAAGCATCTATTTTAGAAGCACATCAGTTTTTTGAAAAAACAAAAAAATAGTTAAAAAAAAGACACCGATGAAGTCATTTCAAATGGTGTCTTTTTTAATCGTTTGAAGTATAAGTTGAATAGAGGCGAGTGAAACATCAAAATGCCTTGGGTCATTTGGTACATGAATAAAGCCACATGGATAGTTTAATTGTAATCTCATGACACGATAAAACAAATCGTTACAAACATATGTTCCAGCATGATAACTCTCAAAAAAAGGTCGATGTGCCTTTTTTAAGATTTCTTTAAACTTCAAAAGTGGTAGTGTGGACTGAACACCGATAGGACCCTGGTCAATCTTTTCAGACTGAGGTTGAAAACCGGTGGCATCTGGTATGCGTGCATGCATGATATTTAAGGCAACATGTTCTAAGTTTAGTGATTGATTCGGACCTTCGCCAAGCATCACTAACATGTCATAAGTATGGTGCTGTAAGTGAAGTTTAAGTTTAAGAAATGCATCGTTAAAAATGACCGGTAACACGAATGTATCAACATGATCACCATGAAGGTGTCTTAACATATTGAGGGATTGATTGTCTTCTTTTCCGTCAAAAGGTTCAAATGCAGTGACTAAGATGTTCATGATTGCCATTTAATCAAATGTACATAAGGAAACCCGTGAGCTCCCATGAGATAAGGCATGAAAAGAAGAATAAAAAAATCAATGGTCATAATATGCACAAACTGATCATTTAAAAAGAGTTGAACGTAATCATCAATATTTCCTAACACAATCCCGACAATGCTCATCACAAGTAATGTTAGTGGAAGTATTATTAAAAAACGTTCTTGCGTCTTTGATTTCTCTTTTTGATTGCCTTTCAATAAAAGTAATCCTGGAATGGTTGCAAACGCACCAAACATAAAACTTAATCCAAACAACATATACACATACCATTTTTGTTTTTCATACGTCGATGCGACTAAAATATAATACAAGGGGAACACGCCTAACATATTAAAAACCATCACCAATAGCGCATCACCCTGTAATTGAAATAATGCTAAAAAGTCGAGTGTAACTGGTCGATTAAAGACCATACTTACAATTGAATACACTACAAAAATGATATATAAAACCATTAATTTTTTATTCATTGAAAACTCCTTTTTATGTTTTCTTTATCGTATTTTATGTGAAACAATACGATAAGTCAAATCATTTTTATGAACATGCTATAATTTGAATGAAAAGGGGTAATATGAGGTTTATTGCGTTTATTCGACTTTTTAAAACAATTTTTAATAAAAAACGTTTACCGAATTTGGCTTGGATAGAAAAACAAGGGCTTCTTTTTGTTAAGATTGCACAAACCTTTGCACTTAGAATAGACTTTTTAACCCCTGAAACGACATTACATCTTCAAAAGTTATATACACAGGCCTCAATTAAATTTCATACAATCGACGATATCAAAAGGCAATTACCAGAAAATCTATTGTCAGAAATCGAGTCATTAGAAGAAACACCTATTGGAATTGCTTCAATTGGACAAGTTCATAAAGCAACTTTAAAAAATGGCGAGATTGTTGCGATTAAAGTCATAAACAAACATTTAGAGAAACGTTTTTTAAAAGATGTACGTGCATTTAAGCGTTTCATCGGATTCATCACATTTTTTTATCCGAAACTTCACAAAGTAGCGGATCCTATTGGTGTTTTGAATCATATTGAATCGTATACCCTAGCAGAACTAGATTTAACAAGTGAAATCAAACATACTAAAATCCTAAAAGACATCAAAGCGTCTTATGAAAAAACTTTTGATTTTACATCTTTAGCATTCCCGACATACTATACAAATTTATCATCAAAGCATGTTTTAGTATCAAACTTTATTGAAGGGAAACCTGTGGATCAGTTACTTAGAGATCATCACCTTTCTGAAAAAGACATGCTCGATATATTTAGATGGCATGGATTTTATATGTTTATCGTTGGAACATTTCATGGTGATATTCACCCTGGCAATATTATTTTCAATCAAGGTAAGCATACACTTGTTGATACAGGTGCGCTCAGTCGCGTATCAGAGAGCATTCAAACAGGTTTATTTGAATTCATGAAAGCTTTATCGATGTATGATTATCCAATGTGTGCCATTAAATTAAATGAAATGGCATCGGTTTCTATTGATGGAAAAGCGTATGAAAAATTTGAAAAAAAATTATTGGTTTTATACAAAGACTTTGCACACAAAACAGTCAGCGAAGTGAGTTTAACAAAACAAATGATGCATACGATTCGTTTAGGTGTGTTATCAGGCATGACCTTTGAAAAAGGAATGTTTCCCATTATAAAAAGTTTAATGTATTTAGACGGCATTGTTTTACAAGGTGCCCCAAATATGATTCTTATGGAAGAAATGCGTCAATATATTACCGCATTTGAAGAGGCAAAACAGTATGTCTAATATCGCAATTATTGGCGCAGGTCCAGGTGGTCTTGCTGCTGCACTGATCCTTTTAAATCAAGGACATAATGTCACAATTTATGAAAAAGACAATCGTGTTGGTGGACGTTCAAAACGACTTACTTTTGGTGCGTATCATTTTGATTCAGGTCCAACGTTTTTCATGTATCAACCCATATTAAGAGAAGTGTTCGAAAAAGCAAATATTGATTTTGACAAACATTTAAAGATGCAACCATTAGATCCACTTTATACACTTTATTTTAAAGAGCGTACACTACAACCATCAGCGGATCTTCAAAAAACAAAAGAAGTTTTTGAGTCGGTTTATCCTGGTGCAGGAAATGATTATTTGAAATGGTATCAAAAACAAACAACAAAATTTAAACGTGTGATGCCAATCTTGCAAAAACCATTTCCAAATATCCTTCATTTTTTACGTGCCGACGTATTAAAAGGCGCACCCGTATTACACCCCTTTCAATCGGTTTATAAATATTTATCAAAAATGATTCATCATGAAGATTTGATTCATACCTTATCATTTCAAGCAAAATATTTAGGAATGGCTTCATTTGAAGCACCATCTGTGTTTACCATTTTGCCTTATTTAGAGCATATGGGTGGCTTGTATCATATCGAAGGTGGCTTGAATCAGGTCAATGAAACCATGGCAAAACTTTTTGTTGAAAAAGGTGGTAAGCTACATTTAAATTCAAAAGTAGAGTCACTTTGGATAGAAAAAAACAGTGTAAAAGGGATTGTGACAGACCATTTAAAACAAGCCTATGATGATGTTGTATTAAATGCTGATTTTGCATATAGTATGCTTCATATGACCAAAGAAAAAGAAGTCAAAACATACAACCATCAAAAGATTCAATCCATGTCATACAGTGTTTCTGCATTTATG
>Ga0209138_1003330_pt1 | contig 11618 bp, 11 predicted proteins | sample SaaInl3SG_22_DNA_FD_184645 | JGI IMG/M metagenome (GOLD analysis project Ga0209138, IMG submission 184645) | Marine microbial communities from expanding oxygen minimum zones in the Saanich Inlet - ESP_153SG_22_DNA (SPAdes) (version 2) | ecosystem: Environmental > Aquatic > Marine > Intertidal...
ATGCCCCCTTTTAGCTGAGTTGCGCAGGGATGTGAATTGGGGCATTAGGGGCTCAACATGATAGCGATAACATAAAAGAGTTCTTTGCATGAAACGTGATAGAAATGTAAAAATCGTCGCCACACTGGGTCCGGCGTCAAATGATTATGACATGATCCGGGCCTTACATGAGGCAGGTGCCGATGTTTTTCGTCTGAATATGTCCCATGGGGATCATTCGGAGATTGCCGCACGCCATGCGATTATCCGCCAGGTGGAGCAAGATGTGAACAGCCCCATCGCGATCTTGGCGGATCTGCAAGGGCCGAAGCTGCGGGTGGGAACCTTTGCAAAGGGCGAAGAAGAGTTGCAAACTGGCGCATCTTTTCGTTTGGATTTACAAGATCTGCCGGGCGATATCAATCGCGTGACTCTCCCGCATCCAGAGATTTTTCAGGCGCTGGAGCCGGGAGCACGGCTTTTGGTCAATGATGGCAAGATTCGGTTGAAGGTGCAAAGCTGCGGCTCTGATTTTGCAGAATGTGTGGTTGAAGCGGGCGGGATGATTTCAAACCGCAAAGGTGTGAATGTGCCGGATGTGGTTTTGCCGCTTAAAGCCCTTTCTGTTAAAGATAGAGCGGATCTGGAATTTGCCTGTAATTTGGGCGTCGATTGGCTGGCGCTGTCCTTCGTTCAGCGCCCGGAAGATGTCTACGAAGCGCGCGCCTTGGCCAATGGTCGGGCTGCCGTTTTGTCAAAGATTGAAAAACCTGCGGCTGTGGCGGCCTTTGATGAGATTTTACGCGTCAGCGACGGGATCATGGTGGCGCGCGGCGATCTGGGGGTCGAGCTTCCGGTGCAGGCGGTGCCGCCTATTCAAAAGCAATTGGTGCGTAAATGCCGGGCCGCGGCCAAGCCGGTGATTGTCGCGACACAGATGCTGGAAAGCATGATTGAAAGTCCCATGCCGACTCGCGCCGAGGTCAGCGATGTTGCCAATTCTATTTATGAAGGCACAGATGCGATTATGCTTTCGGCGGAATCGGCTGCGGGCCTGTTTCCCATTGAAGCGGTTACCACGATGAACAATGTGGCCATCGAGGTTGAACGCGACCCAACCTATACGGCGATTTTAGAGGCCAGCCGGAGTGTGCAGGGCAAATCTGTGGCCGATAGTATTGTGGCGGCCGCGCGAGAAATCGCCGAAACTACGGATGTTAAAGCGATTGCATGCTTTACCTCGTCGGGCACAACTGCCAGTTTAACCGCGCGAGAACGCCCGCGGGTTCCGATTATTGCTTTGACGGCAAATATTAGTACGGCGCGGCGTTTGAGCCTGACCTGGGGCACGAATTGTGTGATCACCGGGCCTGTGGATCGCTTTAAAACTGCGGTTGTGGCGGCTGTACGGGCCGCAGTCAGCCAAGGTTTTGCCCAAGAGAGCGATCAAATCACCGTGACAGCTGGTGTGCCCTTCAACCAAGCTGGCACAACGAATATTTTGCGCGTTGCGCCTTGTGAGGAGCGGTTGATCTTCCGATCTGAACCGGACAGCTAATGGATTCAAATTTGGCTTTAATGATCGCCGGTGGCATTATTTTATCCATATTCGGTGTCATTAGTGCGCTTAATGCCTCGATTGAGGAGCGCTCCGCACGTTTGGGGCAGGGACTCTTTGTCTTAGGTATCGGGATGGTGGCTTGGTCATGGATCATGGCGCCCGATGGGCTGACTATTTCTGATATTCCGCAGGCCTTTTTGATCGCTTTGGTGGCTTTGGTGAAATAGCATTTACCGCTTGCTCTTGTAGGCATTCGCGCCTAAAAGCCAAGCTCTACCGCGAGACCGGCCGAAAGTGGCATGCCGAGTCGCGCGCTCACGTTCTAAAATAGGAGATCGAAATGCCCAAAATGAAGACCAAGTCGAGCGCCAAAAAGCGCTTCAAAGTGTCTGCGACCGGTAAGGTCATGGCGGCACAAGCTGGCAAACGCCACGGTATGATCAAACGTACTCGCAAATTCATTCGTGACGCCCGCGGCACGACCACTCTGTCTGCTCCTGACGCGAAGATCGTCAAGAGCTACATGCCCTACGACCGTTAAGGAGGTTTACAGAGATGTCACGTGTTAAAGGTGGGACAGTAACCCACGCCCGTCACAAGAAAATCATCAAAGCTGCCAAAGGCTATTCCGGTCGCCGGAAGAATCTTTACAGAACAGCGACCCAGGCAGTCGATAAGGCCAACCAATACGCCACGCGCGACCGCAAGGCCCGCAAGCGTAATTTCCGGAGCCTGTGGATCCAGCGTATCAATGCGGCATGCCGCAGCCATGACGAGACTTTGTCCTACAGTCGCTTCATCAACGGCCTGTCTTTGGCCGGGATCGAAGTGGATCGCAAAGTTTTGGCCGATCTGGCGGTCCACGAACCTGACGCCTTCGGCGCAATCGTGTCCAAAGCGCAGGCTGCGCTGGCCTAACTCAGCCTTCAGAAAACTAAGATGCAGCCTCGGAGTAAATCCGGGGCTGTTTTCGTTTTAGCTGATCGATATCAGTTATCTAGAACATTTTTCTAAAATTTTTGACAAATGAATTTTCGACGTTTAGCATTCCTTATATTTTAGTGAGTTATTTTGTCAGTCGTCAGACAACGAAAAAATGAAATTTTAAAATTGGATTTTTTATGCTTCGTTTTGCTTCCGCTCGTGCGCTATGCTTCCTTGCCTCTACAGCACTTGTTCCACTGAACGCAAATGCTCAAGACCTAGATCTGTCAGTCTGGTTGCACAGGGCATTGGCGCAATCCTCTGAAGCTCGACAGGCTCCCTTTGCCTTGTCTCTTTCCCCGAGCCTGAGCACTGCGATCGGCAATGCTACGGTGGCCGGCGTTGGGTTGTCTGTGGTTGGCGCCCTAGCCCTGCGCCAAACGGACCAAGTCTCGGGCGGCGGGGGAAGCCTGTCGCAAAATGCGCTTCCCGTGGGCGATTACCGCGACACGACGCAAGGGGTCTATGGCACTGAATACCGCTATAATGCGAATTTGGCTCAATTGAATGTTTTGCCGCTGAACAACTACGGCTACGACGGCACTGGGATCAATGTTGCGGTGGTGGATTCTGGTATCGATGCCAGTCACCCTGAGTTTCGGAATTCGACGATCTATGGCTATGATTTCTCAAATAGCGCAACGGGCTATGGTGATGATCAAAATGGGCATGGAACGCATGTTGCGTCGATTATTGCTGGTGATGCGGATGGTACCGGAATGCGCGGGGTGGCCTATGATGCCACTCTTTATTCTTATCGGGTAGATGCAAATGGGGACGGAACATTTGAAGCGCTCAACACCGATTCTCAAATTGCAGCTGTTGCGCGCCGCCATATCACGGACAATATTCAAGTCTCAAACAACAGCTGGGGCAGCAACGGGGCCGTGACCAGCTATACGACCAGCCAAGTGCGCAGCATGTATCGCCGTAGTATTGCGGCTATTGCTGATGCGCAGGCGGCGGGCACGCTCTTCGTCTTTGCGGCGGGCAATTCTGGCAATTCTGAGGTGTCCATAGATGGCGGATTGCCTTTTCACGCGCCTGAACTGGTTGATGCTTGGCTGGTGGTTGTTGCATCAGATGAGAATGGCGTGGAAACCGGATTCACCAATCGCTGCGGCGTGGCGGCGGCGTTTTGTGTGACGGCTCCGGGCAATGGTGTTCTGGCGGCCGATGCGGGAACCAATGGCTATGTCTCCTTGAGTGGCACCTCGATGGCCGCGCCTTTCGTCAGCGGCCTTGCCGCGGCTTTGATGGAAAAATTTCCAAACCTCACCCCAGCACAAATTGCCACAAGGATCAAAACCACCGCTTCGCTTGCGCCCCTTGAGGGGTTTTTCGGGGAGACATTGGCCAAAGACGGTGCCGCCGTGATGCAGGCCATCTTCGGTCATGGTTTGGTCGATTCCGGTGCCGCCGCCGCTCAGATTGGCAATTTAACCTATGCATTTGGACCTGACGTAAGCCGCGGTCAGGACTTGAGCCAATCAAAACTCTCCCTGCCAGCCGGCGTGGGACGCGATTTGGTCAATCAAATCATGGCAGATAATTTTGTGGTGTTTGATTCCTTCGACAACGCCATGTTCACCGTGGCAGGATCTGAGGTTTTTGATGCCGCGGCCGCGGGCTTTGTGCCGAGCTACGATGCAGGCTCGCTTGAAAATAATGCGCCAGGCGGCAGCGTTAAGGCCCGTCGTGCCCTCCAACCCCAGCCAAAAGACCAATTGATTTTCAGCTTTCTGCACCAGGGGGGGACCCCAATCACCTCGGATTATTGGCAGGGGATGGCGGCTCTCTTCGCTCCGCAACCTTTCGTGGTTCCTGCCACCAAGCTGCGCATGAGTTGGGAGAGCCGCCCATCCCCCATGGCATCTTTGACACCGTTTTTTTCCTTTGGAAGCGGTGCGATTAAGCAAGGTTCGGACCGATCGGTTGAGATTGGACTGGCCAGCAAGCTGCGGCTCGGCGGGGCCATGGATCTGATTTCGTCGTTTTCAGTTGGCGAGCAACCAATCAATTTTGGTCTGGACGATCAAAAGGATCTCATCGGCCTCGTGAAAGTCGAATTGGGGATGAACGCAACGCTCAACGCCGCCAATCGGTTTTTCCTGCGTTACGAACAAAGCCGATACTCCGATAGAGCGGCCACAGTCTCTGACTTTGGCATGTCCGCGGCACGGGCAGAGAGCTGGATGATGGGGATCGAAACCCAGCTGCCAGAGGCGGATTTGACCATCGGTCTGCGAAATGATTACGCTTTATCACAAGGAACTGTCTCGCTCATGACGCCGGGCCGCATGTTGAAGGATGGGACAATCCTTTATGATCACAAGTCATACGGTCTTGGCCGCTCTGTGAACCTGCGTCCCTTCTTGGCCGTGCAGCATGACATATACGGCGGAACATTGAATTTTGGGGCAGATTTTGGCTCCTGGGATAGGACAGATTTGGAGGGGATCGAATTAAGCTTTTCGCGTCAGTTTTAGCCACTGCTTTTTTGTTCAATTGCAGCACAGATCCGCAATCCGCTGATTTTAGCTTTGTGGAATGGACCATCACATCTGATTTTCTGCCGGAGGGGCAGCGCCTGACCGCAGAGCAAATGCGCGCGCTACAGGACCGACTGGATTTGCCTATCGCGTCGACGGGCATGGTTTACGCCAGCGACATCCTTGGCAACACCGCGATGGAAGGCGAATTGACGATTGAGCGCATGGACGCCAAGGGCGCGGAGGTGAGTCTGACCTATCAGCAGGGCTTGGCACTTGGGGCCACGGTGCTCAACCAACGTGTGATAATGTTGAACTTGCCAAAGGATGTTCCGGTTAAAAGCTTCAAAATTATTTACCATCCTCCAGCGGCTGCCAAGAAAAACCTCGGAGGAAACTGACGCTAAGATTGCAAGGAGCGCTCAAAATCACTGCATTTATTGTGCATCCCGCCTCTTTAGCTGTCCTTGAGACGTAGGGTTTCCTTGGGTTATTGATGTTTGCATTCGCTTTTGCGGTGCTTTTACCCTTGGCGGGTCGCTCGAATTCCATCATACGACGGTGATGATTTCGCGTTTGCTCAAAACCCTGTGGCAGCACCTCCGCTATATCCCGCTGCTGTCAGCCCTAACCATCTCCCGTGGTCGCGCCTTTGATCGCCGCGCTCAGGCTTTTGGGGGGTTGGTTGGTCTCCTTGTCCGATTTTTCCCTCTGGCACGCCGGCGCGTTGAGACTGAATTGCGGCGTGTCTATCCGAATATGCCGCGCCGGGAGCGGTTGGATCTGTGCCGCAATATGGGCCGCAATATGGGACGCACCCTGTATGAAATCCTGCATTGCAGCGAATTTCAAACCCTACACCACCGCAACACCGTGTCCGGCCCCGGGCTTGCCGCCCTGCAAAAGGCTCATGCCGAGGGCAAGGGGGCCATCATCGTCTCTGGCCATTTCGGCCAATGGGAGGCCGTGCGCTCCACACTCAAATCATTGGGGTTAGAGACGGGCGCCGTCTATCGGCCGCAAACCAACCGTCATTATGAGCGGCGCCTGTATTCGGGCATCGCCGCGGGCGGCAAGCCTATTCTGGCCACTGGGAAAATTGGCACCCGCGCCCTGGTGCGCCATGTGCAATCCGGCGGTTTTATCGCAATTTTACTGGATGAGAAATATCCCGATGGGGTACGTTTGCCGTTTTTGGGGCAACCGGCGCTCACGGCTTTGGTCGCGGCGCAATTGGCGATCAAATATGATCTGCCGCTGGTGCCCGCTTTCGGCACCCGCACCGAGGATGGCACGACATTCGCTGTGGATTTTGATGCCCCTATTCCCGCCACTGACAGCATCACGATGACCCAGGCCTTCAATGACAATCTGTCAGCGCGAATTTTGGCCAATCCCGATCAATGGTATTGGTTGCTTGGCCGCTGGCAGGGCGCTTAGGGGACCTCCTAGGGCTCTCACCCCCCGGCGCGGCCGGAAGTTTTGCGCAAGCGCCCTTGCTCGCGCCGCATAATCTCGCTAGCACGGGGCGCAATATAATTTGGAGGATCCGATGGATGATCTGCGCGAAAAATATTTAACCCTCATTTCAGCGGCGGCGGATGAAGCTGCCTTGGAAGAGCTGCGCGTTCAAGCTGTTGGGAAGAAGGGCGAGATCAGCCTGCAAATGCGATCATTGGGCAAAATGTCGCCCGAAGAGCGGCAGGCGGCGGGCCCTGCGCTCAATGCGTTAAAGGATGAGGTGAATTCCGCCCTGAATGCGCGCAAATCTGCCATGGCGGATGCGGCCTTGGAAGAGCGTTTGCGCTCGGAATGGCTGGATGTGACACTGCCGGGGCGATCAAGGCCGGCTGGGACCATCCACCCAATTTCCCAAGTTTGGGAGGAAGTCACCGCGATTTTTGCGGATATGGGATTTTCCGTGGCTGAAGGGCCGCAGATCGAAACAGATTGGTATAATTTTGACGCGCTCAACATGCCCGGCCATCACCCCGCGCGCGCCGAGATGGACACCTTCTATACCCACAGAGCCGAGGGCGATGACCGCCCGCCGCATGTGCTGCGCACCCATACCAGCCCGGTTCAAATCCGCTCAATGGAAAAAATGGGCGCGCCGATGCGGGTGATCTGCCCCGGTCGGGTGTATCGGGCCGATTATGATCAGACCCATACGCCGATGTTTCATCAGGTTGAGGGTTTGGCGCTCGACACAGATATTTCCATGGCCAATTTGAAGTGGTGCCTCGAAGAATTCGTGAAAGCCTTCTTCGAAGTGGATGATGTCGAGCTGCGGTTCCGCGCCTCGCACTTCCCCTTTACGGAACCTTCCGCCGAGGTGGATATTCGCTGCTCCTGGGCAGATGGGCAGCTGAAAGTGGGCGAGGGGGATGATTGGCTCGAGATTTTGGGCTCTGGCATGGTGCATCCCAAAGTCTTGGCCGCGGGTGGAATTGATGCCGCGAAATATCAAGGCTTTGCCTTCGGAATGGGCATTGATCGGATCGCCATGCTGAAATACGGCATTCCTGATTTGCGGGCCTTTTTTGACAGCGACCTGCGCTGGCTGCGCCATTATGGTTTTGCGGCGCTGGATAAGCCGGGGTTGGTCAGCGGGCTGAGCCGATGATGCTGATCGAAGGGGCGTCATAGCAGTGACCTCATGACCCGGATTTTGATTGTCGATTCCAATGGACCGGGATTGCCGTCCCTGGGGCCGGGCTTTGCTGCGGTCCTGACGGCACTTTCGCGGCACATCACTTGCAGCCTCTGCGCGCCCTACTTGGGGCAGGCCCTGCCCGAAGGGGTGTTTGATGGGGTGGTGTTGACCGGGTCCGCGGTGCCATGGTGTGTCGATGCACCCGAGGGGCAGGTTCTGCGGGACATCTGGGAACAAGTTGCCGGCTGGAAGGTGCCAATTTGGGGCTCCTGCAACGGCATGCAATTGGCCGCTTTTATGCTGGGGGGCCGTTGCGCCGCCTCGCCGCAGGGCGATGAAGACGGGCTGGCGGAGGCTATAACTCTAACCGACATTGGGCGCGTGCACCCTATGATGCAGGGGCGCGCCCACCAGTTTTGCGCGCCTTGCGTGCATCGCGACGAGGTGCAGCGCCTGCCCCATGGGGCGCGTCTGTTGGCGGGAAACGCCCATTCGCCGGTGCAGGCCTTTGCCTATGAAACCGCCGATATCAGCTTTTGGGGCACGCAGTATCATCCCGAATTTTCACTCGCAGAGGTTGCAGCTTGGCTGGCGGATCGTGGCAAATCACTGCCCGATACCGAAGAGCGGGACGGGCAGGGCGATCTAGCTCTTGCAACCCGGACCTTGGAATTGCAAAACTGGCTGGCGCATGTCACATCGCGCCACAGAACCACAGGGGCAAGTTAATGAAATTCACACTGTCTTGGTTGAAAGACCATCTAGAGACCCAAGCGAGCTTGGATGAGATCACCTATGCTTTGACCGACTTGGGTCTGGAAGTGGAAGGGGTTGAAAATCCAGCGGCTAAGCTGGCGGCTTTCACGATTGGCAAGGTGATCCAGGCGGAACAACATCCGGATGCGGATAAGCTGCGGGTCTGTCAGGTGGAGACCGCGAATGGTGTGACGCAAATTATCTGCGGCGCGCCGAATGCGCGCGCGGGCATTACGGTCGTCGTGGCGGCGCCGGGCGTATATGTCCCGGGCATTGACACCACCATTGGTGTTGGCAAGATCCGCGGTATTGAGAGCTTTGGCATGATGTGCTCCGAGCGCGAGATGGAGTTGAGCGACGAGCATGATGGAATCATCGAGCTGGAGTCGGGCGATGTGGGACAAAGCTACGCCGATTGGCTGGCGCAGAACGATCCGGCGCGCGTCGATCCGGTGATTGAAATCGCCATCACGCCAAATCGTCCTGATGCCCTGGGCGTGCGCGGCATTGCCCGGGATTTGGCCGCGCGTGGCTTGGGCAAGTTGAAAGATCGCGATGTGACACCGGTGCCAGTCGGCTTCACCACTGATTTCTCAGTCTCGATTGATGAGGATACTTTAGACGGTTGTCCGATATTCTGCGGTCGGGTTATTCGGGGGGTCAAAAATGGCCCAAGCCCAGAATGGTTGCAACAGGCGCTGCGGGCCATCGGACTTCGGCCGATCAGTTTTCTGGTGGATGTCACCAATTTTTTCACCATGGATCGCAACCGGCCGTTGCATGTGTTTGATGCGGATAAAATTGCTGGTAATTTACGGGTACACCGTGCCAAAGGCGGCGAAGAAATTGCGGCGCTGGACGAGAAAACCTATCAGTTTTCTGAAGGTCAAATGGTAATCAGCGATGACACGGGAGCGCAAAGCATCGCTGGCATCATGGGGGGGGCTGATACCGGGTGCTCGGACGATACGGTCACTGTCTTTGTTGAATCGGCCTATTGGAACCCGGTGCAAATTGCCTATGCGGGCCGCGGGTTGCAGATCAATTCTGATGCCCGTTACCGGTTTGAACGTGGGGTGGATCCTGCCTTCACGCAGGAAGGCTTGGAGCATGCGGTGCGCATGATCGTGGATCATGCCGGCGGCGAAGCCTCACAGCTGATTCAAGCGGGCGCGGTGCCAAATACCGAACGGGCTTTCAAGTTGGATGTTGAGCGGGTTAAGTCGCTTGTGGGAATGGATATTCCCGAGCGGATGCAGCGCTCCACATTGACAGATCTTGGGTTCCGTCTTGAGGGCGATATGGCGCATGTGCCAAGCTGGCGACCAGATGTGATGGGCGAGGCGGATTTGGTGGAAGAGGTGGCGCGCATAGCCTCCTTGACCAAATTGGTGGGCAAGCCCTTGGCGCGGGTGGATTTGGGTGTGCCGAAGCCGGTATTGTCTCTGTCTCAGACGCGCGAGCAAACTGCGCGGCGCATGATTGCCGCATTGGGGTATAATGAATGCGTGACCTATAGCTTTATTGACCGCAAATCGGCGGAGATGTTTGGCGGTGGCTCGGATGCGACCATGCTGTCTAATCCTATCAGCTCTGAGATGAGCCATATGCGCCCGTCACTTTTGCCGGGGCTGCTCCACGCGGCGGCGCGCAATCAAGCGCGCGGTATTGCGGATATGGCCTTATTTGAAGTGGGTCCGATCTGGCATGGCGGCGAGCCGGAAGATCAAGAGACTTTGGCCTGTGGAATTTTAGTTGGCCATACCGGTCCGAAAGATGTGCATGGCACCCGCCGCGCGGTCGATATCTATGACGCTAAAGCGGATGTCGAAGCTGTGCTCCAGGCGATTGGGGCCCCATCAAAGGTGCAGTTTCAGCGCGGCCTGTCTGATTGGTGGCATCCGGGCCGATCGGCCCGCATGGCGTTGGGCAAGACGTCTTTGGCCGGTTTTGGTGAAATTCATCCAAAAGTTCTTGCGGCTTTGGATGTGAAAGGCCCGGTCGTGGCTTTCGCAATACATACAAAAAATATCCCAGTTCCGAAGTCGAAATCGGCCACACGCCCGGCCTTGGACATCTCTGATTTGCAAGCGGTGGAGCGTGATTTTGCCTTTGTCGTGGATCAATCGGTGGAGGCGATCACCTTGGTGAATGCCGCCAAAGGGGCTGATAAGGTCCTGATTGACGATGTGCGCGTCTTTGACGAATTTTCCGGCGGCTCTTTGGCGGCTGGATTGAAGTCTTTGGCGGTGACAGTCCGGCTGCAACCCAAGGATGCGACTTTGAAAGATGCCGATATCGAGGCCGTGGCTGAAAAAATCGTTGAGAAAGTCACAAAAGCCACCGGCGGAAGCCTGCGCGGGTGACGCTTTGCTCTGCCTCGGCTCTCCTGTCAGGTTCGCAATCGCGTCGCGCATTGATGTGAGGCTCGTAGCCCGCCATCTCAAGGCATAACGCCTTGCTCGGTATTGAGGTGTTGTGATCACAGGTGTTTGGGCTTAGGGTGGCAAAATATCCTTTTTCTGGCGACCATTTGAGAGATTTGGCGAAGATATGAAACTAGACGCTACAGATCGTCGATTATTATCGGTTTTGCAGGTCAAAGGCCGCATTTCGAATTCGGATTTGGCCGATCAGGTTAATATGTCGGCCTCTGCCTGTCATCGGCGCGTCGGCCGTCTGGAGGCTGAGGGCTATATTCGCGATTATGTCGCGCTGGTGGATCCGCGCAAAGTGGACCGCCGCACGACGGTTTTTGTCGAGATTACCTTGAGCGGGCAAACGGACGAGGTCTTGGTCGCCTTCGAAAAAGCGGTGGCGCTGATTCCCGATGTCTTGGAATGTCATTTGATGGCTGGCAGCGCGGATTATTTGCTGAAAGTCGTGGCGAAAGACACCGATGATTTCGCCAAAATCCATCGTGCCTTTCTGGCCAAATTGCCCGGTGTCGCACAGATGCAGTCAAGCTTCGCGCTGCGCACCGTATTCAAAACCACCGCACTTCCGCTTTAGGCAACAAAAAACCCCCACTTAACGCGGGGGTTTCATGTGTTTCGGAGCGCGTAGCCCAGAGCAATGATTCACATCATTTACCCTTCACGTTCAGCTTTCTTACGCGCCAGCTTACGGGTGCGACGGATGGACTCGGCCTTCTCGCGCGCATTTTTCTCGGATGGTTTCTCGAAATGTT
>Ga0209138_1003335_pt1 | contig 11604 bp, 14 predicted proteins | sample SaaInl3SG_22_DNA_FD_184645 | JGI IMG/M metagenome (GOLD analysis project Ga0209138, IMG submission 184645) | Marine microbial communities from expanding oxygen minimum zones in the Saanich Inlet - ESP_153SG_22_DNA (SPAdes) (version 2) | ecosystem: Environmental > Aquatic > Marine > Intertidal...
TGCAGAGACTGTAATGGAGCGGGTAGAGGGAATCGAACCCTCATCACCAGCTTGGAAGGCTGGGGTAATAGCCTTTATACGATACCCGCAAGCTATTAATTTTTAACAAATTAATTATTTTGTCCTGAGCAGAATTCGGTTTATTTCCTGAGTGTCACAACTATGGCACAACCTAAGCGGAACAGAATGTGTGTCAGATCAAGGTTGCGGAGTGTAGTACCAACATTGAATCCAGTCAATGAGAGCGGGCGTGGCCACTGGGGGGGTACTCTGATATGTATATACTGCCTCTGCAACACACGGGTATTTTCTGTAAGGCAGGTTGCGCATTCTCGCCGGATGACAAATGATAATTTGAGCAGGAAGTAGATGTTCCAGACGGTTCGTAAATAATCAATTGGGTACTGATCTACAGCGTCGAGTACAACATCAGATCAGTTTTTGGCCAAGCTTCGCCCCTTTTAGGAGGGAGTTGTCCTTTGCTTCTAGGCTAGAGGAAGGGGTGTATGAGCGAATATATTGCAGTCCATTTCGAGAGTAGTCGTTTACGTCCGAAAATGAACAGTAATTCCCTTATTTAGCATCTTGATTAAGAGCTTTTGCTTCATCTAAATCAATCCTGTAGGTGACTCCCGTTTGTTCTAATAGCAGGCTCAGTAGCATGTCACCATCAACCAATTTTAAGGGCTTACCTTTGGCCCACTCTCTCGCATCCGATCCAAATTTTGATGTGGTGATTAACAAGCCGCTATTGGCACCCTCATGCGTAACCGTCCCATACAGATCTCTTACTGCAGCGGCATCCACGGTATTGGTATATCGTTTCGCTTGAAGCACTGTCTTTCCACCAGTTATTGGATGTGGGTCATAAATAACAGCGTCCACTCCTCGATCTCTCGATGCTTGGAAGGATTGTGCCTCTGCTTTATCACTGAAGTATGACTCGATGAGTTGTTTGACTAGATATTCAAAATCCATCCAGTCCAACGCTGCTAGGTTCATCGCTGGATCGAGGGCAGGTAGTACATCCTTACCTTTGATTACTCTCGGGTCATCTTTATCTAGTTCAAATGAAGGAGTAACGGTTGCGGGTTTTTCTAGCTGTGGAATTTTAAGTCCTCTTAAACTCCTGAAACAAAGTTCTGGATCTACTTTTTCAGGGACGAGATCGAGCAGAGCTTCTGTCGTTGCATGAAGAGTTGCGATACAGCCATTTTTGGTTTTGCCCGTCGCAGGGTCATCCCATGTGTGATTCGCATTGACTACGATCGTGTCGAATAAATCTTTAAATTCGTGGGCAATCACGTAAGCAGTCCTGATCATTAAGGAGGTCAGTGTTTGATCTATGTATTCCTTTTGTTTTTTTTTCGTTAGTAGCTTTGTGTTTCCATTTTTAAAGAGTTTTTCAACTAGTGTGGAGCTTTCGGGAGGGATGAAATGAAACTGACAAACACAAAGTTTGTCCTGTTTGGACGTTGCGACTCTTCCGAAAGGAATCAAATGCTGAAGGTGGTCTCGCATATTAAGCATATACAGCAAGACGCTTAGTGCTTCGGATGATCCGCCATGTGCGTCTTTAGCAAAACTGTTTAATATTTCCGTTTCTCGTCTCGTTTTAGCCCTTACGGATTCACGAGCTGACTTTAGCTCCACTAGGGTCGATTCGTAATTATTCAATTTTGAAATGGATTGGATTACTGTCGGCCAATCTTGATCGCCGTAGCCTCTTTTTGGAATATCTTTACGAACGGCCTCGTATATTCCTTTAACAACTTCTTCATTCAATTCTTTCAAGTCAGCAGGCAGCGCCGCAATTGGCGGTAATGCTTCTATTGGATCAATTATCTGAAGGTTTTCAAAAGTGGTAAATCCATCGGATAGCAAGAATCCTTGTGACCTGTAGTAGGTGTGGCGAAGGTACCGACTACCGTGATTGGATTTCGGTGCCTGAACCGAAATTACATAGTCTCGAGGTGCTGTCTTTTTGATTTTATAGCACTCTGGTTGGTCGGCGTGTTCGGGCAAGAGCAAGAACTCAGTCTTACTAAGGTGCATGCTGCTGAGGTTACTTACATTATATTTTTTTCCGAGTTGGATGCGTTCGTATTTATTTGGTACGAGGTCAATGGCGAAGTAGTTCCCTAGAAGACCTTCGCTGTTGATTTCATTACAGGTTTCAAGAAGTAAATTGAGACTTTTTGTAAGTTCTTTGAACGCCAGACACTTTTCGAGATTAGGTTTAAGAGCTTCCCACTCCTTCAGCTTGGCTTTTTTTCTCTGAAATAATATCAGCTTTTCTTTTTCCTTCTGCGCCTTCTGTTCCTGTTCCCGTTTTAGTTGCTCTTCTCGCTCTCGCTGCAATCGTTCCTCTTCCTCTCGCTCTCGCTGCAATCGTTCCTCTTCCTCTCGCTCTCGCTGCAGTCGCTCTTCCTCTGCCTTCCGCTTTTTTTCCCGCTCTATTTCCAGTACTTCGAGCTTCTTTGCTTCTTTTTCTGCATCAAGGGATTCGGCTAATTGTCGTTGTTCAGCCAACTGAAGGAGGCGCTGCTCCTGCTTGATTCGCATTTGCTCTCTGCGGGCTGCCTCTCTCGCTTGTGTTTCTTTTTTTTGTTGCGCTTTGAGCTTCTCTCTTGCTTCTTCCTGCTCTCTACGTTCTCGCTCCTCAACTTGTTCGTCATTGAGCGTTTTGAAGACTTTGTAGATACCGTAAATAATGATTAGCCAAATCAAAGCTTCCAAGTCACACCCCCTGACTGTTTTGGAGCGTTAGCAGTTTCACTTTTACGTGAAGCGCACAATTGATTTGCGAGAAGTATGAGTTCATTCCACATTGATCTTGGCGATCTTTCGGAGGCGAGCTATCAATTCTTTAGTCATCAATTTCTCAACGCATTCATCAATCCGTGATGCGTACTTTTTTTGTTGAGCCTGAAACTTCAACGCTTCAATGATCAGTTGCGCATCTGCTTTTGTCAGTTCAGGTGTAAATACAAACTTGCTCACAAATCACATTCCCATCGGCCAGATACCGGTTTGTTCTAAATACAACGTATCTGAAGCGGTGAGTTGTAGGAATACCATTACGAAAGTCAGTGTGATGAAAGCATGGGCTAAGGCCAGAAAAATCATTATGTGACGGAACCAATGGCTGCTTTTTTTGAAATACTCCAAGCATCCATTCCAAAGCCAACCTGAAAAAACTAGCCCGAATCCGGTAAGAACGAATGAAGCACTAGCCATCACAAATGTAGGTGAAATGTGCTGATAAAACCTCTCAGCAAACCTACCGGCCATAGAGAATAAAACTATCACCAGAAGTCCAACTGCCGCACTGCCTAAGAATCCAATCAAAAGATAACTGAATGGCTGCGCTCTACCGACTGAGATCCTGCTAAGGACTCTTGTATACTCAACCATCGGTTTTCTCTTTGAGACTCGGTTTGATGATTTCTACAGCGGGACTATAAGAGATAGCTATGGCTCCAGATTCTGATCCATAGTCGTCATACAACCTTCCAGATGCCGCAAACAAATTTCCGTCATCACATCTAGAAGTTGTACCCGCTGGAAAAGCGCACATGATCAACTCGCAACGTATCCCTGCTTTCATTAGATGATATGAGTTGAACACCATCGTTCCATCTGGAAATTTCCAACCAGAAACTTTGGGTAATTCAATATCCGATAAATTGCTATCGGTTATCAAAACACCAAGCACTGAGAGAGTTACTATTTGCAAGAATCTAAACATCGCTCTCGCCCCTCCTAATCAGTTCTGGAAATATATGAGATTGTCTTTGTTACGGGGCTGTATGAGATTTCTTTGGCTCCTGGCGACGTAGCATAGTTATCATAATAGTCACCAGTTGCCGCAGCTAAACTGCCGTCATCGCACCGTGAAATAGAACCGGAATGGTAGCCATGCCAGATTTGATCGCATTCTATTCCAGCATTTATTAAATCGTATTCATGAAAAACAGTCGTACCGTCCGGAAGTTGCCAGCCAGAAACTTTGGGTAAGTCTAGGTCAGAAAGGGGGCCGCCGGTGATCAGAACACCGAGCATCGCTATAACTGCTATCTGAAAGAACCTATACATTGCCATGACCTCACCAGATTTGTTCTATGGCAAAACTAACATATATTGTTTGAGCAGTGAGATGTAACCAGGGCAAATATTGATGTGCGAGCAGGAGCCGAAAATTAATTTTTTTTCATATGATCTAGAGAGGGTGGTCAGTGATCTTCTCAAGGATATTTATGCAATATTTAACCTTTGAAATGATCTGTGAGACCTGCGGGTTAGAGGAATTATTTGTTGATAAAAAACCTTCTCAATGCCCTTCATGCGGATCAAGTTCATTCAAAGAGGCACCATCGTTACATGATCGGAAATACAAGAATGAAGCCATCAAACCCATTACTGGAACTCTTGATGAACAGATCGCAGAGGTCAATCAGCGATTAGAAAAAGGAGGCTTCTCCAATACTGCATTTTTAAAATTGGTTGAGAAAGGTAGCAAGCTCGTTGAGCGGCGAAACATGAGGGATCACGAACATCCTGCGAGGGCAATTTTTGACCTTTCTCAAAGAGCTATTCCGTTCAGTGAGGACGTAAGTAAACACATCCCTGAGCAAGGTTCTCTGATTTACACGATTTGGGACGTTGAAGACAATTTGCTCTACGTTGGTGTGGCAGGTACTCAGAAAGAGATGGCAAGGAGAAACCCTCTACCACGAATGCTGTCTCATGCGTCTGGGAAGCGCAATGGCGATCAATTTTGTATGTCCATACACGATTTCTTTGTTGTTCCAGAACTCCTTGTATCGGGCGGGTATGATCCTTCTAGAGACAAGCTAGATGAACTGACTAGAGAGTTTATTCATCAGCATCTGTTCTATCGGTTTGCCGTATTCAACGACGAAGTTTCTCATATCGTTGTACGGAAACTACAAAGCCAAATCCGCAGAGGTGCTTTTGGGTTTCTCGTACCCCAATTGAACGGTATCAAAAAAAAATATTGAGATGAGCAAATCTTCAATTGTAAATTTCTTGGAAGGTAAGGGATCTCACCCTCGCTATGGAATAGTTGATCAAATTCTGATGCGTGATGATAGTTTTTGGGAGCGCAATCATGACTTTATTCAATGGCTCTTTCCATTAGACGAGGCTTCACGATCAGTCAGAAATGCCCCCGTTCTCACTCATGAATGTGTCGCTAGTATTCGGTTATCTGACGAAGCCAAAAAGAGCTTCCTAAAAGCTACAAAAAGGTACAAAGAATTTTTGGCTAGGTCCCAAAAATGGAGAACAGGATACGATCATAATCAGCTAAGGATATCTAGGGTCATTAAGTCTTTACGTTTGTTGATTAGTGATGAAGCAGCTAACAGCTTCAAGTATTGGGTAGCCGGTGAGTTGGGCGACAATATTGATAAGATTCATCCTGATGCACGAAAACACTGGCGTTTGGCCTAAAGCTAATCTGTTCATGTTGTTTGTGGAGGTAGGTAGAATGGTGGTGACAGAGCTCGCTTATCCGTATAGCCTCTGAATTAGGCGTGCAGAGGGGTAGCAAATGAAAGTGTCAGCCATAGCAGTAACAGTAATTTGCTTGGTCTTATCAGGCTGCCAAACTTTGGATGAGGTGCGGTCAGCTGGTCAAAACAAGTGTGGGCAGTGGGTTGGTTTGTTGGGTAACAAAAACTCTTGCTACAGTGAGTCTGAGATGCGTACCGCTCGTGCTTTGCGCCGTATGGAAGACAAGATGGATCAGATGGAAAGTGATCGCCGTTGGGATCAGATTCAAAATCGTTCTGATACAACAGTGCGTGATACCCCAGCAGAATACTGCAGAGGTGGTCGTGTGATGACTCCTTATGGATGTCGATATCGTTAATCGAGCCAACTTTTCGGACAAAGAAAGAGAGAGCCGGAAACCATGAGTCTGGGCACCAAGAGCTTGAGATTGATCTTGCTTGGATTGTTCAGCATGGGTTCTGGTTGCGCTAGTCTGGGAGCCGGCTAAGCTTTGGGGACTTACCTAAGCTCCAATTTTCAAGAAAGTAGTCAAAGCAGCAGCGAAGGCTCAATGCGGTTCGAGATGCAGTGACCGAAGTACTGAGGAACAAGATACCGAAGCTTTGCGAAATGAGGTGGATGATTTAGACCGCAAAATTAGGACTATGGAAAATGATCTCAATCTGCGGTGTGTTCGGGCTGGTTATGTTGCCTACTCCCCAGCCCTAAAGCGGTGCATGTAGTCATGAAATTGTTGAAGCACTTAGCAGTTTTAATTGGTCTCACTTTCACATGTGCATCGCAGGCAGGTGATCTTTAAGAACTCAGAAAGTATTACAAAAGCTGTCTTAACTTTGCCGGGCCTTTACTATCAGAGTGGGTTGAAAAGGACCCCGATCTGATTGTTAAAATTAGCGGACATCAAATTCTTGAGCCCGGTTTCATTCCCAAGGCCTCAAAACAAAAAATGTTTGTAGCGTTGGCGCAGTTGGCTGATACGGAGGTGACTGCGTCAGACAGAGCTAAACTTCGAGAAGAAGGTTTCCGATACCATTTTGATCCCAAAAAATTAAATTCTCAAGGGCTTCGCTCAATCGTATACAGAGGGCTCGCTAACTCTGAAATGCTCCAGAGTAAATTGAATGATAGCTCCTCACGACTGACATATAGAGAGGCTGGTGGTCCTGAAATGGGTGATGTAGACAAGTTTTTATCGTCGTTATCAGCTTCAGATCAGAAGACACTCATGGAGTGGTCGCAGACGATTATGGCAGATAGTCAGAATCTGCTCGTATATATCCAGCTTTTGCTGAATAACTACGGTATGGATCTTTAACGCCAGATTTCTCTTGTGATTGCCTGAATACTGGGCACATCAAGCAGTCCTTCATTTGCAATCCAATGTGGTGGTTCCATAAGCCACTCGGCTTCATATTCTTCCGCCCACATACTCATTAATAAATGAATTGCGACGGCTTTAGGGTCCGCATTTATGATCGGTGATGTGTAGCACAGATAGTCCCAATGCCATGTCCAAGGATGTCCGCCATCTTCGACCCAATTGTTCCAAAGAACCCATCGTTTATGTCGTCTACCCAGATATAAATTATCGAGACGACCATGCCATGGGTCCCAAGCCCATTCAGTACTACAGAGAAATTGAACATTTCTAGGGCTTCGTTGCGGAGGATTTTCCAGTTTTAGGTTGCCCCACACGGAATAAATCTCCATGCCATCAGGCTTTTTGGGAAGTATTGTGACTTCGCTTAGACGTTGCTGTGGGAGTGACTCCGGCGACATAGCCAAAACGGATTTATGTTTTGTTTTCATATTGTAAAACTCGCTTTAGTGCTTTAACCCGAAGGCACGGCGCACAATTTGAAAATTAAATGCCTTGTGACGATAGAAACATTTGCAGGTAGTCGAGTCAATAAACTGATCATCAGATATTCTTAGCGTGAAGCTATTAAGCTCGTAGCTAGAATGTGTGTCCATTGATGATCTAATAAAGTTGCAGCGGAGGTCAGAGATCTACATGAAATCAATTAAAACGTCAGGGAAAGTAGTTCTCATTCACAAAGACAATTGCCCTACCAAATGTAGGTCGTGGAACCCTAATTCCGATTCGGAAGCTGATTTCAACTTTACGTGTTTAAAAGAGCTATGGGATGAAAGTCACGATCAGTTTCGACTCTACCGATGCGAGACATGTGACACATATTATCTGTGGCACTGGCATGAGGAGATAGGCTGGGATGGGGGTGGCGACTCCGTTTCCATTTGTGCTCGGTCACTTTTTGATGCTGATGTTATCGTGATTAACTACTTTGAGGTTCATCAGCCTCGTCACGAATGCTATGGCGACTATCTCAAGTCTAGAATTATGGGCTACTGAGTACGGATGAAATTACGGACGCTCTTAGTTGGCAATTTGGATGGGTTCGACTGAGTGAAATAGGGCGTCCAAGTATTTATCGGACATCTTAAAATTGTAGCCTTGATCCTTGGCTCCACCATTCGGACGACGTGCGGTAGGAGGCGTTTCTTTGATTAAATAATGAACGGTGATGCAACCTGTTTCCAAAAGTATTGGCAGTGCGCTCGTGTCAGGTCCTTTTGTGTAGTGAGCTTCAGAATACCAGAAGGATTCGGTTGCTCTAGGTCCTCTTGCATCAGCAATGACTCTAACTGTCTCGCCATGTTTTTCTAATAATCTTTCTTTGAGTTTTGATAGTGCCCAAGTAACGTCGAATTCCTTAATCTCTTCAACAAAGGTAAATTGGTTGAGTCGGTCATCGTTGTAATCAACTTCAAGTTTCATCCCATATGAGTTAGGTTTCACTGCTCCAATTTCATGGTATAGCTGAACTCTGTTTCTGTCTTCGTTGAATCGTCCCCGTGCTTGCAGTATCTCGAAAGATCCTTTTAGGCGACTGAGATTCCAATCCGGTACCTGCGAGAAAATTTGTGTCTGTCCAGTTGCTCTAGAGTGGCGTCGAGCTGACTTCACTTCTATTCCGAAATAATCCGGTGCTTTATTGGAATTAGCTTGGATGCCCAGTAAGGTTTCCAAAGTGAAACCAACACCTGTGTCACCGGCTCTCATTGTTTGGATGTAGCCCTTGGCACTGATGTCCCTCAGCATTCCAACTAAATTATTGAAGTGAGGCGACTTGACTGTTTCTGTAACAGTCAGGATCGAGGTATCAAAAAGACCAGATGGGAGATCATCAATCCGAATTTCTCGTTTGACGAATAAATCTTGTAAATTGACCACCGAGCAGTTGATGACGAGTAACCCATCGTTGGTGGTTTTAAGCAACGCTAAAAGGTCACCAGCTTGAGAGTCCTGTTTGAGCTTTGAAAACCAAATCCGAGGGTCTCCAGATTTTGTTTGAGGTCTGTACAAAGAGCAATCGACGCTATCCCGGACGCCAGACCTCCCCAAAACCATTGAACGTACTACACGCTTATGATCGGGCCCCTGAAGTTGGCCATCAAAGTTGTGAATCCCCCAAGCCACCAATCGCTCCCTCACGATGTGGGTAGCATCCATAATGGATTTGTCGAGACCGGTAGCTGTGGGTACCAAAAAGGTTGGGTCTAATCCATGAGAGCGGAAAACTTTCAGGGTCTCTACTACGTCAACGTTAGATTGGGAGAGCATAGAGTTACGACTCAGCTAGATTAAGAATACCCATCAGGTGGGTCCCAACCTTTGATGCTAAACCGACCGGGACTGCATTTCCAATTTGCGTGTACTTTGGGGTCTCACGATCAAAGATGCCTGCACGTGGGTTTCCAGCTCTACGGATTCCACCGGTTGTTCGTTTGCCAGCAAATTGATACCAGTCAGGGAACATTTGAAGTCGAGCCCATTCTCTAACGGTAAATGTCCGAGGTTGTGAAAAGTGAACGTAGTCATCTGCCAGAGACGTTGCCGTTATGGATGGCCCGTTATCACCCCAGTATTTCGGCACCACTCTCTGTGCGAACTTTTTCGTTTTGAGCGATTCAGGAATCTCTCCCTCATTCTCAAGCATGTGTTTGAATTTCGTTACGATATGTGGAGAGTGCTTACTGTACTCTTGCTCGGTAAGTATCGCTCCTTGGCCTAAGACTTCGCCGTTGGGTAGAGTACGCAGCACTTTTTGGATTTCTGTTTTTGGTTCTTCTGCGTAGTGACTTGTTGCGAAATCCTTGGGGAAATTCTGTGTCAGCAAGGATGATGTCACCGATGGGTCGATAAGATCACTTAGCAGATCTATTGGATGAGGAGCGACTCCAGATGGCTTAGGTAGGAATCCGCACTTAATTGCACACTCCACATCAGCCTCAATATCTAATCCTGCCTGCAAAATTACATCTTCACGTATACCTACGAGGAGGACTCTTGGTCTATTCTGTGGCACTCCATAGTGTTTGGCGTGAACGAGAGCCCAGCGCACTTGGTAACCCTCGATTTGTCTAAAACGTGCCCGGACATCCTCCCAAATTTCACCTTTCCGACCTTCAGAAGTCCATCTTCCGGAAAGGATACCCTTCACGTTTTCAAACATAAAAATCTTAGGTCTGACGTTCTCAATAAAGGCTGCCATCTTTGCGTAAAGTTGGTTAGAAGGAAGATCTTTCTTTTCAACGCTGTATGACCGGCGATGTCCAATTCCGGAATAGCCCTGACATGGTGGACCTCCACAGACAAGATCAAGATTCGCTCCGTTCTCTTGATTAAAATCTAGTCCGACATCTAGATCAGTGAGCACATCCTTAACTTTGCTCACCGTCTTACCTGTTAGTTCATTGATGTCATTGAAGTGGAGTTCAGATACGTCACTAAAAACTCTATCTCCGAGCTTTGAATGTCGGTTCAAGAGATAAGAGCCAATTGCGTCCTTATCCAGTTCGCAGACTAATGCTGGAGAAAAACCGGCAATCTCCAGTCCCGTTGATAACCCACCGCAACCAGCGAATAGATCAAATACATATCGAGGCTTTGCTTTGTTCTTTTTCAAAAATATAAACTCAAGTAATCGGTTGATGGAATACACAGGAGGGGCCGAGAAGGTCGGCAACTCTAGTCTGTGTTCTTCCAAATTTAAAACCGAAATCATAGCATGTCGTCAATGACTAACACGCAGCCCTGATGGAAATGCAACTTTACGATTTACTGGACCATTCCTTAGAGGCTAGGACAAAATCTGATCTATCTACCATCCTTCTGATTTGCATACTCAGAGCAGCCGCTTCTCGAGCAGTGAAAAACTGAGGGAGATTTGATCCTCGTGTGTAAATGAATATATCTTTGCGTTCGCCATTTCTGGTGAGCTCGTGGCTCGTATCATCAATATGCCATTTAATTGAATCTGTAATTGCCATCGCTGTTCTTCTCTCGCACGTACTAATATATTTCAGGAATGCAGCATGGGAAGTTAGGTTGTCAACACTTCACTGACAAACGGGATAAGTGTTACCAGTACGCCCCCCATCTCCTGTGGAGCATCCGAATTATTGTTGTTATTGTCTAAGGTGTGGCTGTTCTGGGATAAATACCACGATGTCGTCTTTGATCTATCAGCATGTCAGCAAAGCCTGTGATGAATTGGCTGTGATAGTGAAACACTCCTTGTTCAAGCAAGGAGTTCTAACGAGAGCAATGTCCGATACGCAGATTGATCAACTGAGTGCCAGTGTCAGGATGTTGGTGATAGAGAGTTTACTGGCTCATGCTGTGCAACCCTTTACTCCAGTCAGTATCGCCAAGAGAGTCAATTTTTATAATGATGATAATCCTGAGTCTGTTGGGCTTTCTTTTAGAATGCATGTTGAGAAGGTGTATCCGACGTTGTGCCTTCTGGGCTATTTACGAAGGCATAAAAAGGGGTTCTACGACAGAGCTTTAAAGCGAGGTAAAAGAGAACTATTTACTCTCACTGACAAGTTACTTGAATTTTGTCTTCCACGAGACCTGCCTAGAGATGAATTCTCTAAACAGCTCTCTTGGTCACATGAGCTTTTGGTTCAGGCCGACACCATCCCGCAGCGACATCCGGTTCAAATTAGTCAGAAAGATCCTAAGACGGACGA
>Ga0209138_1003346_pt1 | contig 11570 bp, 8 predicted proteins | sample SaaInl3SG_22_DNA_FD_184645 | JGI IMG/M metagenome (GOLD analysis project Ga0209138, IMG submission 184645) | Marine microbial communities from expanding oxygen minimum zones in the Saanich Inlet - ESP_153SG_22_DNA (SPAdes) (version 2) | ecosystem: Environmental > Aquatic > Marine > Intertidal...
CTCCCTGTGTCGTAATATCTAATCCTTCTGGCTTGATACCGAAATGCATTTCCGCATCTTCTTCATTCCCTAAGATGATATCACAGTAAGAGGTTAATTCTGTCATTATCTTTTCGCGATCTCCATCATAGTTCCATAATTTGGCGCGATAATTTAAATCGGTAGAAATAGTTATACCCATGGCACTAGCCACTTTAACGGCTTCCAAACATGCATCTGCTGCACTTTGAGAAATAGCTGGGGTAATCCCTGTCCAGTGAAACCATTGTGCGTCTTTGAACACTTCGCTCCAATCAACCATTCCTGGTTCAATTTCTGACATGGCAGAGTGAGCACGGTCATAAACAACCTTACTTCCACGACTAACAGCACCGGTTTCTAAAAAATAGATCCCTAAACGGTCTCCACCATCTACAATATAGTCCGTCCCTACTCCACGCTTACGCATTTCCATACGCGCACATTCACCAATGTCATTTTTTGGTAAACGGGTAACAAATTCTACAGGAACATTGTAGTTGGCTAAAGATACTGCTACGTTGGACTCTCCCCCACCATAAACAACATCAAAACTATTCGCTTGCGAAAAGCGTAAAAAACCTGTAGGAGCTAATCGTAACATAATTTCTCCGAAAGTGACTACTTTTTTCATTTTTATAATTATTATTTTAATCTATTGTGAATCAATTTAATGATACATGATCTATGCACAAGAATTAGTTAATATCTCAAACTAAAACTTTTTCAAATTTGGGAAAAAAATTTGGTTAACCAAACTGGTATACCAAAAGTAGTGAAAAAACATTAACCCGCTTTAAAGATTCAATAAAAATTCATTACACACATAACGATTTGACTATAAAAGAAAAAACTGCGTAAAATCGAAAAATGATTGTACGCAGTTTATAAACTTATGGTTATGGTATATTAAATACCCAGTGCCTGTCCTCCACCAATTTGGATGGTTTCGGCTGTAATAAAGGCAGCATCATTGCTGGCCAAGAAAGAGACCACTGAGGCTACTTCTTGGGGTTGTCCTAGTCTTCCCAACATAATGTTGTTCTTCCATGAAGCAAATACTTCTGGCTTGGTTGACTTGATCTGTGCATGGAAAGGCGTATCAATGGTTCCTGGTGATACGGCATTCACACGAATGTTGTATTCTGCCAAGTCCTTGGCCAAAGCACGTGTTATGGCATGTACCCCTGCTTTAGAGGTTCCGTAGATTCCTGCGCCCGGTCCACCTGCATTCCAACCTGCGTTGGAGGTGTAGTTGATAATGGTAGGCAGATCTCCTTTCTTTAGAAAGGGAATCGCTGCTCTTGATGCAAAGAAGGTTGAATCAAGGTTTAAGGCCATTACAAAACGATAGAATTCCGTAGTCATTTCCTCAAAGCGTTGACGTCCACCCAGACCTCCTGCATTGTTGACAAGCACATCGATCTTTCCGTACTTCTCCCCTATGGCGGTGATATTGCTGTTAACGGCTTCTTCGTTGGTTACATCAAAACCATAGTATTCGGCAGTGATCCCTTCGGCGGTTAGTTCGGCTACGCGCTCGGCGCCTGCTTCGTCTTCTATACCGTTTAAGACAACCGTATAGCCGTCTTGGCCTAAACGCTTGGCTACTTCAAAACCAATTCCTCCGGTCGCGCCGGTAATTACGGCTACTTTATTGTTTGAATTACTCATTTAAATATGTGATATTATGATTAAGTTTATGTGATTTTATTTTTTTGCTTTTAAAGGTTCTATTCTAGGGCACAATAACCAAACAGCCAGTAGTGCTATTATCGCTAATGCGCCTCCTATTAAAAATGCGGGTGTATAATTTCCACCTGTCGTAATGAAAGTTACTAAAATTGTTAACCCGGCTGCACCAAGTTTAGCTGCCATACCAGCAAAACCTGAAAGTGTTCCTACAATTTTACCACTAAAAAGATCGCTCGGAATTGTTTGAATATTTCCGATGGCCACTTGAAATCCAAAAAGTAAAACGGCCATGATAATTACGGCATTCATTGCCGAATCAGGTGCTTTTAACAAGAAGAAACAAGGGATCATAATAAAACATCCTAGGGTAATTACCATCTTTCGCGTTTTATCTATCGACCATCCTGAAGACAATCTATTTTGTGCAATAAGTCCGCCAGCCCATGCACCTATCATAGCTCCAACGTAGGGCAGCCATGCCGAGAAAGCAATTTCTTTAACATTTAGTCCGAAGACTTCAGATAAATAAATTGGAATCCAAACAATAAAAAGCCACCAAATTGGATCAATTGCTGCAGAGGCAATTATAACCCCCCAACTTTCTTTATGCTGAAGTAATTTAGTCGTACTGGGATTATAACCTTCTTCAATTTTCCCCTCTTTATCCATTGTATAGTTTTGCTGCCCGGAAAGAATATATTCTTTTTCTTTATCCGACAACCATGGATGAGATTTAGGGTCCGATTTTACAATGAACATCCAAGGGATCAACCACAGTAAGCCTAATACGCCAACGACTATGAATATGGCTTTCCAAGAGAAGTAAATGGCAAGTAACCCAATAATGGGATAAGCAACAATACCTCCCATAGCAGCACCAGAATTGAATATTCCTTGCGCAAAAGCGCGTTCTTTAATTGGAAACCACTCTGCATTGGCTTTGGCAGCACCGGGCCAATTTCCCGCTTCTGCTATTCCTAATATTGACCTAAAGATTGAGAAACTAAGCATTCCTTGGGCAAATGCATGTAATATCGTTGCAATAGACCAAACACTAATTGAAAGGGCAAAGCCCATTCGTGTGCCTATCCAATCGAAAATTTTACCAAAAAGAGCCTGTCCACCAGCGTAAGAAAGTATAAACACTGTAGATATCGTTCCATAAATTGCCTTATGTCCATCTTCATCCATCTCTGGAAATAAATCTTTTGCTATGTCTGGCCATAGAGCACCAAAAGCTTGTCTATCGATATAATTTACAACTGCAGCTAAGGCAACAAGTCCTACTACCCACCATCTCAATCCGTTGATTTTCATATTTCTGTTTTAGGGGGTACTATATTTAGAGTACTGAATTATAACAGTACTGATACAGTACTTTAAAATGAGCCTTCATGGCTCCTTTTGCAGCTTCTGGATTTTGCGCTTTAATGGCATCCAAAATATGCTGATGTTCTTCGATCCCTTTGAAAGCAGTGTCCTTGTCACAGACATGGTGCTGCTCAAAATTATTGATGATCTCAGGAGTGATTTTTAACATAAAAGATATCAAGGTTGGATTACTGCTTGCTTTAGCAATGGCCAAATGAAACAATAAATCTTCTTCCACGGCATTTTCACCTTGATTCACTTTCTCGATGTATTCCTCTAGGGTGGTTTCCAAATGAAGTAAATCTTCTGTCGTTCTTCTCAGTGCAGCTAGCTTTACCCCTTTAAGTTCCAAAAAAATACGGGCTTCAACCAAATCTTTAAATGATGAAACTGGGAGGCCGAGAATATCGTCTATCATGCCATTCAAAGCAGTGATTCCAATATCAGCCACAAATGTCCCACTTTGGGGGATGGATTTGACTAAACCATAAAATTCAAGGGTGTGCAGCGCTTCACGAAGATTCGAGCGGGAAACAGAAAATTTTTCTGATAACATACGTTCAGAAGGCAATTTATCGCCAGGCTCTAAGTTTTTAAAATTAATCAAGTTTTTAAGCTGAGCTATAATCTGCTTCTGTACTTCTTGAATTCCGTTATCTATTAACATAAGTGAAATCTTTTAGGTTATATCATTGTAGGCTAATACAAAAATACATAATTCTTGGCTTTGTATTTAATCATGTGACACTTCTAGTTCGTAGTAATTCACACGAGCGAATGCTCCTTCATCTCTACTTTGAAAATAATTACCAGCCTTGAAGTAGTTCTCGAAAATACCCCACTTTTGCATATGAATACTATTGTATTCAATCGAGTAAAGATCATTGAAAACAATTTCCATTTTACCTTGAGATACAATCACCTCCAGGCTAAACTTGTCATGGCCAACATCTAAAGGAATTGTATATCCTTCATCATCACCCCAGGCCTTTTCATGCAGGAGTTCTTCATAGGAAGCATTGAGGTCTTTTACTACTTTAGTTTTGATACGAACACGTCCTTTGTCCCAGTATATTTTTAAAATGGGCGGTGCATTGTTGTCATCTTCACCAATCAAATCGCGCTGCTCGTTCGTTAAACGTCCATGAATTTGCATAACAATGACTTTATGTGGTTTTCCATTGGCATCGACAGAAATTTCTGGAACAGACAAAACACCACGCATACGACCTCCTTGTGCAAAGGTCCAGTTGACATTGTTTTCTCCCGGAACCATTTGTTCTCTTAATTCTGAACGCGAATACTTGGTATTGCGCGTGGTTGAATTAGTTGGCATTGCGTGAAAAACGATCGCCCCTTGCAAAGAATCTATATACATATAGGGTTTGGCTACATCAATAGTAGCAAAATGCTCCATCTCAGGCGGACTAATTTCAATAGGCTTACCTTTTTTGTTTGCCAAGGGTAGGGTCACTTTCCAATGACGCAAATCTATCTTTGGCAATAAATAATCTACTTCCTCTAATGAAGATGTCGCCGTGGTACTTCCGTCTGCTGGTGCAGCGGAAGTACTACTTTGACTAATATTAACTAAATCCATTTTAGTTATAAATCCATCCGTATCATTTCCTATTATGTCAAAAGCAGTGTTTGCCACCACATAATGAAAAGAAAAAAGAAGAATTAATATACAATAACTGAAAATAGATTTCATAGCACTAACTATTGTACTGGATAAACTTTCACGTTATCAATCCATCCTTGGTCCGTTTGATATCCGTACATCCAAATCGTAACTAGACCCGTTGATGGAGCAACAAATCGTGTTTTGATTTTAGTAAAGTTACCTTTTCCAAGCACCTCTTCCCCTACAAGCTTTGCTAGCGGAGTTCCGTTAGCACTCGCATATGCATCATCTCCATTAGGGAAATGTCCATCCAAAATAGATACAACCATTTTACCTTCAGCTTGGTTAGCATAAGAATACTCTAACCAATAATCACGTTCAGGTGAAATAGTAATGGCCTGCTTAGCAAAACGCGAACCACTCCCTTTTGAAGTACCGTCTTCATTCGCAGAACCACTTCTGTCGTATTTGGCCCCTCGGGTTTTAGAACTTGACTCACTACCGTTATAGTTTACGTATTCTCCGTCCGCACTTCCATTAAATGGGTTTGAACTTGCCGTAACACTAGAGAAGTAAGGTTTCCATGGTGCATATAGCAAAGTGGAGGAACTTTCGTTGAAACCTCCATATTGGATTTCTGGTGTAATTGCTGGTGCTGGTGGCTCAACAATAACTAGGTCAGCCGAATAGGTGTCTGAAACAAGTTTCTTATCTGAAGCAACTAGAGTAATTCTATAGGTTCCTACAGTGGCAAATTCATGCTCAGGATTTTTTTCTGTAGAAGCTGGACTTCCATCACCAAAATTCCACGTGTAATCTGTTGCACTTTTGGATGTATTGGAAAAATCATAGATAAGATAGTTATTCGATTCAATGGCATTAAAACCAGCCGAAGGTGGTGTTAAATCCGGAATAGAATCCGTATCAGGTAATTCTGTTTTTTCACAGGATACCACTCCTGCAAAAAGGAATGAAGCTGCTAACAATACCAACGTATTTGAACGTTTAGCTGTTAAATTCTTAAATGTTTTTTTCATATTATTCTGTTTAATACGAGAGTCTGACAAAGTCAAACTCTCGTTATTATTAACTTTCTTAGTAACCAGGATTTTGAGACAATAAACCGTTGCTTAAACCAATTTCTCTTTGAGGAATGGGCAATAAAAGGTCAGTAGCTGAGAATCCAGTCGAGAAGGTCGAAAGCACTTCTTGTGAAACACCAAAGCGAATTAAATCAAATAAACGTTGGTTTTCAAAGGCTAATTCAACTCTTCTTTCGTTAAGTAATCCTTCTTTGGTAACTATAGTCACTACTGTTGGAAGACCAGCACGGTTTCTCACCAATTGGAAAGAGGCTAAAGCTGCAGGATCAATTGTTTCATTGGCTCCAGCAAGTATAGATTCTACATGCATTAACAATACGTCTGCATAGCGCAAAACGATCCAGTCATTACCAGCTGTAGTAGGATCGGATCCTACAGGTAAATACTTGGTTACTTGGTGTTGTGTTGGCTGATCAGCGTCTACACGGAAAGAAGATGCACCTCTATTTCCGCCAAAATCATTAAAAGCAGCAATTACATCATTGGTAACATAGTTTACACCAGAAGTTCTCCCAACAGCATTCAACCACTCTGCAGAGAAGTTTTGACTGTCTAGACCATCTGCGATATAACCAATAGCAAAAATTGTTTCGTTATTATCTTCGTTATAAAAAACGTCGTCTAGACTGGCTTCGAGAGAATAATTGTTGCTTGCAACTACACTTTCTAACAAAGCACGAGCGGCAGCATAATCTCCTGTGGTCAAGTTAACTTTTGCTAACAAGGCCTGAGCCGCAGCTTGCGAAGCACGTGTTCTATAAGTGTTGTCTAGACCTGCAACAGCAGTAGCTAAATCTGATTTGATCAAAGCATAGATACTTGCTGCAGCAACACGCGTGTAGGTTACATCAGTATCTTGCGGAGAAATAACACTATCCACTAATGGAATATCTCCATATAAACGTACCAACTGGAAGTAAGCATACGCACGAACAAATTTAGCTTCAGCTTCGATACGGGTAGCCGCTGCGCCAGTGGCTACGTCAAGATTCGCTAAAACAAGGTTGGCACGAAAAATTACATTGTAAAAACTACTGTAATAGTTAGCAACAATACCATTGGTTGGTTCAACTGCATACTCTTCAAATTGAGCAGCTTCTCCTTCTTGACTTTTCGTACGTGTGTTATCACTACGCATTTCAGTAAGGTAAAACTCAATTTGTGTTGCCTTATTGTCATTTGTACTAGTGGAATTAACTCCTTGCAAACCATCATACATATTGATCACAGCTGTGTTCAACTCATCAACATCATTGAAGTAATTCCCTCCATTAACTGCTGATGTTAAGGCTGGCTCTAAATAGTCGCTTTCACAGGAAGAAATAAATACTCCCACAAAAAACAACGCTAAAATTTTTATATGTTTCATAATATCTGTTTTTTGTTTATTAAAATTCAATATTTAATCCTAAAGAAACTGTACTGAAAATAGGCGATCCAGCGCGTTGGTATCCATATGTAGTTGGCGATGTCGTATTGATAGATTCTGGATTGAATCCGGTATAGTTATCGGCAGTTTTATACAATAGATTTTGCCCTGAAACATAAAGTCGTGCAGAATTTAAGTTAAGGTAGCTCAACGTTTCAGCATTGAATCTATATCCCAAGTTCACGTTTCTCAATGCTACATATGAAGCATCTTGAATAATGTCATCAGTAAAAATCTTTTGCTTGATAAAGCCTTGATTTGGTGTAGTTGCTGTGTTGAAATCTTGGGCAGAGTTAAAGTGGTTGAAGATATACTGATCTCCCATATTACGCACTTGAGCACCCTGGCTAGCTTGAATCATGAAGCTTAGGTCAAAGTCACCAAACTTAAATTCGTTTGCAAAACTCCAAACTAAATCAGCATAAGGATCTCCTAAAATTGTCTTGTCATCATCATCAATTAATCCATCCCCGTTTAAATCTTTAACATATACGTCTTGCGCTTCTGCTCCAATTGGGTGATAAGGTTCTTTAATGTATTCCAACGGAATGTCAGTATCAACAACCCAACCATAGAAAGAAGAAATAGGATTTCCAACAGAGTTAATCCATTCTGCCGCACGTTTGCTGTCAACATTTTGAATTTGACCATCAGAATCTCCGAAGTTCAATAACTCATTGTCGTTAGATGACATCAAGAAAGTTGAGTTCCAAGAAAAGTTTTCTGAAGTAACATTCTTGGTGCGAATTTCAAATTCAATACCACTATTTTTCAATTCACCAATATTGACTAATGCACTGTTGAAACCAGTTGTAGAAGAAATTGGGTTATCGATCAATAGCTGATCACTTGTACGCTCATAGTATTCAATAGAACCAGAAATTCTGTTGTTAAATAAGCTAAAATCAATTCCAGGGTTCAATTCAATCGATTGCTCCCACTGTAAGCCAGAGTTAGCAATGTTAATTGGGTTAAATCCTGCTGCACTAGCTCCATCTACAACAGCTGTTGAAGACTCTAACAATGAAAGGTAAGGGAAGTTATCCACAAGAACTCCACCAGAAGTTCTGAAGTAAGGATTACCACTTACACCGTAGCTAAAACGGAATTTTAAATTACTGATAACAGCATTATCTTTTAAGAAGTCTTCGTTACTAACGATCCAACCCAAAGAAGCTGCAGGGAAATCTCCGTATTTAGAATCAGGACCAAAGGCAGAATACCCATCACGACGGAAACTAACCGAAGCTAAGTATTTGTCTTTGTAGGCGTAATTCACACGAGAGATGTAAGAAATCAAACGACGTGCGTAGTTAAACGAACTTCCCACTACAGTAGTAGGGTCGGCTGCAGTAATAGTTTGCAATAAATCGGAAGTGTATCCTTTACCCTCAGAAGATTCATATTCAGTATCCCACTTCTCAGCAGAAAAACCTAAGATAGCATTGATCTCATGTCCGTTAATCTCTTTGTCGTAATTAAGGAAGTTATCCGTAACAAAGTGAGTCGTGATTTCATTAGACACTTCGTAGGATGCTGCAGAGGCACCATTTCTGTTTGACTGAACACCTTGCCAGCGATCACGTTTTGTGTGTTGGAAATCTCCTAGTGCAGTTGTCTTGAAGGATAAACCCTTTGCAATTTTATACTTTAAGTATAAGCTTCCGTATAATTTGAATTTGTAATCATTACGGTCACGCTCAAGTACTTTCGCGGCAGGGTTAGTGTTCGAGGTATTACTAATGTCTTGTCCGCTTACTACAGCAACATTATTGGTCATATCCCAATCGTCAAACATACGCTGAAGTGCATAGTCACCTATTTGTGCGTTTGCATATCTACCATTATCACGTACACGGTTAACATTTTGAATGGTATTTGCATCCAAGTACAAAGGTAACCAAGGCGTTTGACGTAAAATATCGTGGGTTGAACCATCGAAACGTCTTCTATTAGAATACGAAGGACTCAAATTAATTCCAACAGAAAACTTATCGTTTAATTTGGTGTCTAATTTCAGTTTCGCATTATATTTTTTGTAATCATCTGTCAACAAAACCCCTTCATCGTGGATGTAGTTAAGTGCTGTACTGAACTTGGTTTTCTTGTTACCACCACGAACAGCAAAAGAGTAGCTATTGATAGTTCCACCATCAAAAATGATGTCTTGCCAGTCGGTGTCTACTCCAAGGTTAACTTTACGTTGCGTTCTATTAGAAAGTGTCCCAGTTTCAGCAAATTCTTCTGCAGCTTCATCAGCAATTGAGAAGTAGTAAGCCTCACTTTGACGCGCTTCTTTAAAACCTGTGTAGGTGTTGAAACTAAATTTAGTTTCTCCTTCTTGACCATCTTTTGTTGTAATTAAGATAACTCCGTTCGCACCACGAGAACCATAAATTGCCGCAGAAGCAGCATCTTTAAGGATTTCAAAAGAAGCAACATCGTTCATGTCAAGGTTACCAAGGTAATCGTTGTCCACTAAAAGTCCGTCAACAACTACTGCTGGATCAGAAACTCCGGTGATTGAACCTGTACCACGAATACGAATGGTTGGAGCAGATCCCGCTTCCCCTTCGGTTGCAGCGATATTTACCCCAGAAACTTGACCTACTAAAGCGTCGTCAACACGCGCTACAGCGATTTGATCCAAAGATTCGTTGGTTACTTTAGAGATAGAACCGGTAAGGTTAGATTTCTTTTGCGTACCATATCCAGTTACCACAATTTCATCCAATTCATTTAGGTCTTCTTCCAAGACCACATTAATGCTATCTTGACCAGTATATTGAATGATTTGTGTTAAATAACCTAGATAAGAAACCTCTAAGTTTTGATTGAGCTCTATGGAAATAGTGAAATTCCCATCAAAGTCAGAAGTTGTACCATTGTTCGTTCCTTGAACAAGAACTGTCGCACCAGGTATTGGTACACCATCTGCTCCAGCAAGAGTACCACTAATTTGTGTCTGCGCAAAAGATATTGCCATGCAGAATAACACCGAAAAGAGTGTTAGGTGAAATTTGATTTTCATACGTTGTTTAGTTAGTTTAAATTTTTAGTAAATAAATACATCTTTTTAAAAAAAAGATGATCGCACATAAGGCATCTACTGTAATCCTTTTCTTAGCTGGAAAATGGAGATACATTCTGGCGGTATCGTTATCAATTCATTAATTGAAGTGATTAAATTGTTTGGCTTAAAGCCCTTAACTTTGGTTTAAAAATTTGGAAAACCAAACTGGTGAACCAAACTGGTTTTCCAAAAGTAATCAAATTTTTGAATCTGCCTAGAAAATTTTAAAAAAATTATTTCATAAAATCTTCACGTATCGGACTGAATACATCGATGAGTTCTCCTGCTTCGATACAAATTGCTCCATGCAATACATTGGTAGGGATATAAAAATTATCGCCCGTACTTAGTCGTTGTGTTTCGCCATCAATGGTTACATCAAATACCCCAGAAGCTACGTGTGTTACTTGCGAATGGTGATGCTGATGCATGGGACCAATTCCCCCTTTATCGAAAGCAACATGGACCAACATGATTTTATCATCATAGCCCATTATTTTTCGCTTTACCCCTTCTCCAACGGTTTCCCATTCTTTGTCCTTTGTCAATAAAAAGGATTTACTTGTTCCAAAACTTTTCATAGTTAATTGTTTAATTGGTTTGAATAAAATAAGGTCCAGTCCATTGTTGTTCAACTCCATCGAGGAGAATAGAATGTAACTGGTTTTTGTTTTTGTTATTGTTGGCAAAATAAAGCTTGATAGAAGCCCCTTCTGCTAGATTAATGGATATAACACTGTAGTCTTCTGTTTCCATCAAAATGGATATACCCTTTATTTTTGATCGAGTATTTTTTGCCATTTCAGTTACTGGGCTATAGCTACCATGTGTTTCAATCGCATTGACAAAAAGGGTATTTGCCGCATTTTCTCTTCGAATGATAAAGGCAGGGTCGTCACGTAAATTGAACTCAGGATCGTTGGCGCCTAGTTTTGTAAACAAATAGGTATCTCCAGGCTCACTCGCCATACTAAGCGTATGAAAAGTGTTGTTGGAGAACCAACTCAACTGATCCAAACCGGATGTTGCTTTCGCCTGAGCCATTAGCCACAAATGTTGATATCCTTGTTTTTCCCCCAGCGGAGTGAGTGTTGTAAGAGGCTCCACGAAGAAATTATTTGACATAATTTGCCCAAAATAGTGATAGGGTAAGTCGTATCTATTCCCCTTAGTGGCGTCTACTTTAAAAACATCAAGAATCAAAGGGTTTTCAAATCGTTCATCTTCAACCATAACTAGGGTACGATGCATTTT
>Ga0209138_1003354_pt1 | contig 11553 bp, 15 predicted proteins | sample SaaInl3SG_22_DNA_FD_184645 | JGI IMG/M metagenome (GOLD analysis project Ga0209138, IMG submission 184645) | Marine microbial communities from expanding oxygen minimum zones in the Saanich Inlet - ESP_153SG_22_DNA (SPAdes) (version 2) | ecosystem: Environmental > Aquatic > Marine > Intertidal...
CCTGGAACAAGAGCAAATGGTTTAGATATGATAATAACATCGTCTTTTTCTTCTACTAGTTTAGCAAGAACTTCTTCTCCACTAGTAACTTTTAGTGATATAATATCGCCTGATTTGTATGGTGTTTCGATTAGCATTATAGTGAGTGTCCTGTTCCGTTATACCCAGTGTCATCAAGGTACTGTGTAAATTGATCATATCCGCCGACGTTTTGTCCATTAACAACAATCTGTGGGAATGTTCTTGCTGTCGGAAACATTTCCATAATTTGTTCTCTATCAAAGTCCATTCCTAGCTGTTTGTAGACGTACTTAAATTTTCTAGTTTCACAAAGTGATTTTGCTTTGTCACAAAAAGGACATTGCGGCTTGCCATATATTTCTATCATAATTTGAATCCTTTAAAGGTATCCTCAGAAATGTCCTGTTTGACTCCGCCAATTAGATAGCTCTCAACTTCAGTTTCCTGAGGGGCTACTTGTAATCCCGCAGAGCTCAACCAGTGTTGTGTCCAAGGTAGTGGGTTGGTGTTTAGTGGACGATCATAAATTGTTTTCATACCCAATGCCTTTAAACGTTTGTTAGCAATAAACTCAACATACGCATGAAGCAAATTAGTATTCAAACCAATCATTGATCCATCCTTAAATAGATAGTCTGCCCAACGCTTTTCTTCATCAACACACTGTCTCCACATGTCATACATTTCTTCTTCGCATTCTTTAGCAATCTTAACAAAGTCAGGATCGTCATCGCCCTTTGCCCAATGCTTTAGAATGTGTGTTGATAAGTTAAGGTGTGTTGCTTCGTCACGAGCAATAAGACTAATAATCTTAGCTGAACCTTCCATAAGTTTAAGTTCACCAAAAGCAAATGTACAAGCAAAACTTACATAGAAACGCAAGCCCTCTAAGATGTTTACAGTCATCATTGCTTTGTATAATGCTTTCTTCACATCATAGATTGTGCCTTTACCTTTATGGAAATATTGATCAGCAATTTCATTAAACGCATCGTATTCTTTTGTGACTGATTCGGCACGTTCGATAATTTTTTCATCGTCTAGAATAGTATCAAATACTTCTGCTGGATCAGGATACACATTTTTTACAATATGTGTATATGAACGACTGTGAATAGTTTCAAAGAAGTCCCACGCCACAATACAACTCTCAAGTTCTGGATTAGAACAATGAGGCAAGAAGCTCAAGCAAGGTCCACGTCCTTGTACACTGTCTAGCAATGTTTGATACTTTAGGTTACTAGTGAAGATGTGCTTTTGTTCCGGACGGAAATCAGCATAGTCGCCACGGTCTTTTTGTAGACTAACTTCTTCTGGTCGCCAAAAATAACTTAGCATAGTTTGATTAAGTTTGTCATACTCCGGATACTTGAATACATCATATCGTTGTGTGTTTTGGTCCGCTCCAAAGAACATGTACTCTTTGGTAAAATCCACTTTTTCTCTGTTGAATACTGTCTTACTCATTTTTGTCGTTTACCTTCTTTCCTGATCATATAGTTAGATGGCGCAAGCATCACAATGCTCATCATCTTGTTCATTTAGTGTTGTTTCGCTGTGACCATTCACGTGGCCATTCATACCATTAAGTTTAACATCATTCGAAGTATTGTCAACTGCTTTATCTTCCAAATCATCTTCAGCACCTTTAAAGTCATATGTGTTTTGATAGTAACTTGTTTTCCAACCCATCTTGTAAGTTGTTAACATGTCTTTCATCATAACACTCATAGGTACTTCGTTGTTTTCAAATTGTGTTGGATTATAACTCCAGTTACCACTAATTGCTTGATCAAAGAACTTTTGCATAACTGCTACTACATTGATATAACCTTCGTTACTAGGCATATCCCATAACAGCGTATAAAAGTTCTTTAGTTGACTAAACTGTGGAACAATCTGTTTAAGAGGCCCTTTTTTGCTTTTCTTAACGGACAAGTATCCTCTAGGTGGTTCGATTCCGTTTGTTGCGTTAGACACAACGGAACTACTCTCCGAAGGCATTTGTGCGGACAATGTGCTGTGCCGTAATCCGTATTCCTTAATGTCCTTCCTAAGAGCAGACCAATCATGATTTAATTTCTTTCCTGCGATAGAATCAACATCTTCTTTATATGTGTCAATAGGAAGGATGCCGTCAGCATATTTAGTACGGTCAAATGCTGTACAAGCACCACGCTCTTTAGCAAGATTATTTGATGCTTTTAACAAATAGTATTGGAAACTTTCAGTTAGGTCGTGGACAAGTTTCCAAGCCTCTTTATCGCTGTACTTCACGTGATGTTTAGCTAGGAAGTGTGCTAGACCTATGTAGCCAATTCCTAATGAACGTCGAGCTTTTGTAGATTTCTCTGCAGCCTTAACAGGATAACCTTGATACTCAATGATTTCCTCAAGTGCTCTAACGGCTAGATCACATAGTTCTTCAAGTTCAGCACTCTCTTTATTAAGTGTTAGTCCACCTACGTTGATAGCACTTAAGATACAAAGAGCAATTTCTCCATCCTCATCATCAATGTGTTGAATAGGTTTTGTAGGCAGTGTAATTTCTTGACAGAGATTACTCATATACACAGGATCTTTAAATGAGCTGTGTGTGTTACAGTGATCCACATTCATAATATAAATGCGTCCTGTTTCAGCACGTTCTTTTAAAAGAGCTGTGAATAGTTGTTGTGCGTTAATTTTCTTTTTACGAATTGATGTCTTACGTTCATACTGTTCGTACAACTCAGCAAACTTTTCTTGGTCGCTGTAAAATGCTTCGTACAATCCCGGAACATCATGTGGCGAGAAAAGAGTAATATCTCCCCCAGATAACAACCTTTCATACATAGTTTTGTTTAACTGAATTGAATAGTCTAGTTTGCGTACACGGTTGTCTTCTGTTCCTTTGTTGTTCTTTAGCACAAGGATGTCTTCAATTTCATAATGCCATAATGGGAAATGTGTAGTAGCACTTCCGCCACGTACACCATTCTGTGTACAGCTTCTTACTGTGCTTTCGTAAACTTTTAGGAACGGAATTACACCTGTGTGCGCTACTTCTCCGCCTCTGATTTTTGAATTAATTGCTCGTACTCGTCCCGCATTGATTCCAATTCCTGCCCTTTGAGCAATGTAATAACCGATCGCACTATTACTGCTAAAGATACTAGGCAGAGTATCATCCACATCAACAAGAACACAACTGGCAAACTGACGAATAGGAGTACGCACTCCAGCCATGACAGGGGTTGGTATGTTGACTTTAAAAAGTGAGGTCGCGTCATAATATTTTTTCACGTATTGTAAACGTGTCTCCTTGGGGTATTCAGCAAATAGTGTCGCCGCAATCATCATGTACATAAACTGCGGAGTTTCGAACATGTCCCCATTACTTCTGTCCTGACACAAATACTTATCAACAACTTGACGTAGGCCAGCATAGGTAAACTCTTCATTACGATCGTGCTTGATGTAAGTGTTTAACTTTTTTAATTCTGTTTCTGAATATTTTTCACGGATAGCTGGATCATAAACGCCACGTTTGATATTCTGATCGATAATATCTGAAAGAGAAAGATGTTCGTAGTGTCCATAAACTTGCTTGTGAAGTCCGTACAGCAACAATCGTGCCGCGGCAAATTGATAGTTTGGTGATTCCAAACTAATCAAATCATTAGCACTTCGAATTAAGATATTCTGAATTTCGTCGGTACTCATACCGTCGTAAAATTGTAAGTCAGCATTCATTTCAATTTGCGAAGCACTAACGCCCGTTAGTCCATCACAGGCTTCTTCTACTACGAAATGAATTTTGTCAAGGTCAAGTGTCTCCTGCCTCCCGTCTCTTTTTGTGATCAGAATCTCTTTTGTTTTGTTCATTTTTTCCTCTTTCTAATTTTTCTATCAGTGAAGTATTTAAATATTTCTAGTTAATATTTGACTACTTCTGGTTGTTAATACTGTCCCAAAGCAATATAGCATTTGGGGGCATCTTGTCCTTTGTTGTTACTGCGCCGTGATGTAGATTAAGCACATGCATATTGTCAACTACACACATGTATCTTGGTTCATCTCCTGAAACTACTGACGTATATAGCTCACATCTCGTTGTCTTAAAGCGAGCAGTTAAAGTTAAAGTATAACACATTCCAAGCGTAATAGCAAGAAGATCATAGTGGTTGTTGATTACCAATTTCCAGGGATCAGGCCAACTTCCTACATAATAAGGATCTAACACTTTTGAGTTGTATGGAGCCTTTGCCCAGAAACAGGCGATATCTTCTAAGGGTGTTTCAGATACTTCAATATGGTTGCGGAAGTCTCTCCAGGCTTTTAATCTTTCTTCTGTTCTAAGATCAAACACCGTAACCCACAAAGTAAGAAATGGTATCTGGAGTTACGCCGGCGTCTGGATTAACGTAATCTAATATCATAGTTTCACTTCCTGCTGTTGAGTCGCTCCTGTCTACTAATCTTACACTAAACGTTAGAGATGTTACATTAGAATCTCCATTGTTTGTTGTTGAGTATCTATCTGTGATAGTTGGGTTTTGTAAAGTATCACCAATTGTTATAACTATCTGTCCTTGTCTTGAACTTCCATTAGCAAAGTCAACAATATAATCAAGTGTTGTTTTTCTGTTCAGCGCCGAGAACATAGCAAGTGGTGTTTGTGAAAAGTTTACAAATAAGTTCTGTTTAATTTGGTCAGTTGTTGTTACTTTTGATCCGTTAAGTACTTCTGGATAATGTACTCTTTCATCATTAATTAAAACATCCGAGTATGCTATCTTCTGTCTATCAAAACTATTGTCATACACAACATTATTTCCATACTCTCCAAATATAATAATACTTCTTTCTGGATCGGTATTTTGATTAATATCGTTTCCGCAGTTTGTAATTACGTTTTGGTGAAACTTAAATCCTTGTCCGTAGTCTGCTTGTAATACACTACCGACTACTTCAACAAATTTATTATGATCAATATACCAATTACACTGTTGTCCTGTAATACCATTTACTTCTATAGCATAATAAAGATTATGAAATTCACTGCCACTAATACTAAGCTCACAACTCAACGCAGTAGTTTGTGTAAAATTAAATGCTCTATAAGAATTAGCAAATCTACAGTCAGTAAACTCAAGGCCTGAAAGAACAGTACCTACGTTGTTCGTGTTGCTCATGAACACCATAGCATCTGTAACAGAAGCATTGGCTACGTCGGTGTTGTTAGTTAAGTTTCCTTCAAATGTTACTCTATTAAATTTACTATCTTTTAGTCCACTAATATTAAAATGTCCTGTAGTAAATTTAAAAGTTAATCTGTCAATGATAATGTTTTGCGGTCTATCAATTGATGTCCAGTTTGCTGGAGCAGTACCGTTGCTTGATGTAACAGTAATACTAGAATCATTTACGATGATAACTGCGCCTACCTGTGATTCGCCTTCTAACAAAGCAAAACTTGGAATGGTAAGATCGTTAGCAATTAGATAGTGTCCAGTTGGAATAAAAAGTTGTTTACGGAATTCAGTATCAGAGTTTCTAAATAATTCATCAACAGCATTTTGAAATGCCGCAGTGTCATCAGCAATGCCATCACCGACGGCACCAAAATCTTTTACGTTAACACGATCGTCTAGTTTTGATTGTAGTGTTCTAAACACTGACTTAGTAATACTAGCATCATTTCTAGCAAACTTATAGCTTTCAATTAGGTTAAGCAAGTTATCGTGTTCTGTAAGTACTTTACTGTTTCCTACAGCAGGAGCACCTTCTTGTACACTGCCATTACCGATATAAAGCTCTTGTGTGTCTACTGCCCACGCTAATTCACCGCTTGATAGTTGTGGTACACCAGCTTCACCGTCTTTGCGGCCTCTGCGTACTTGAATTTTTGAGATTTGGACTACTGCCATCTAATTACTCCTAAACTTTTATAAAGTTATTTATCTGGCGCAAGACTATAATTTGTAGTATTCCTCTAACTTAGCCAACCACATATCCTCGTATTTGTTCCAGTTATCCGGAGTTAGATCAAACTGTTGATACTGTAAGTCACGACTACACATAAAGATATGTCCTTCACGTATTTCAGTACCATACACTTCGTTGTGTGCTAGAGCATAGGCCATAAGTTGTAGATAATAATCTTCTACCCATTCGGCTTTCTTTGGCTTGTTAGTTTGTTTATAATCGCAGATACTAGGATTACCTTTATACACTGCTACAAGGTCAGTTGTGCCTGAATATAAACCTGGATAGTAAAGACTCTGTTCCATACTCCAAATTTCATCTACGTGTTTAAGCCCATTTTCAATAATGACATCAGCCATTTTGTTTGCTTGAACATGTACAGGATTATTTCCTGGTTGACGTTGTTCGCCGACAACAAAACGTTCTAGGTTAGCGTGCATTGCTGTACCAACACCTGCGGCTTCTGTAGTAATTCGTTTGGCATTTTCTTCACCAACACGTTTACGCCATTCAAGCAAGTGTGTCATATCTTTTGTAGAACTTAAAATTGTAGTAACACTAGGAGTTTTTTCTCCGTCAGGTGTTAGGTATACTCGTTTGCGTGTAACAGGATCGTTGATCTGTTTCGCATTTTGATATTTAATTTTTTCCACAAACGGTGGAGGTGTTAGTAATTCATCCATTATTTTTTTCCAATTGACTGTGCTTATATTCACAGCATTGTAATAGTGTATACTAATTTATTGAGTTTGTCAAGAGCTAATGTTATTCATGGCAGCCGAAGCGGCTGTTTTGTTAACATTGTCTTGTGCTTTCTCACTATCTGTTTTGGCTTGGTCGCTGTTGCTGTCAGGAGCACCAGGAACATTTAATTCGATGCCATCAGCATTATAGTCATGTGTGAGAGATTGAATAAGTTGACTACTGTTATAAAGAGCATCAAATGTTTCATAATCGATAGGCTCTTGACTGGTCTTTTGAAGAACAGAGTTAATACCTTGCCAGTTAAACTTAGCAGGCTGAGACTTACTTTTTGAACGACCAATAAGAGTTTTAAAGATAACAGCTAATGCTTGAACATTGTTTTGATCGATTTCGTAAATTCTCATTTTAAATTTAAACTCTTTTTCATGTCACCTAGTGACTTTTCAATTTCTTTTACTTTTGCTTGATAGGTTGCTTGTAGTTCTGAATTGGCTTGTGCCATAGCATTAATTTCTGAAGCCGGATCGGACTGCTGGCTGCCGCCTGCGTTATCTGTTCTTCCGCCTAAACTTAAATTATTTGAAACAGTTTTCTTAACTGCACTTTTAGCTATACTGCTACCAGCTTGCTTGGCCATCCCGCCAATACCTTTAGCGGCTGATCCTACACCTCGTCCAATCATACTTCCGACTTTGCCAACACCACGTGCTAGTGCTCCGGCGCCTTTGACAGCCATGCTACCTAGTCGTGCCGCACCCATCGCGATTGCTGGAAGTATTTCGTCGATTTGCTCTTCAGTAAGATTAGGATTTTCTTTACGAATTTCTTCTCTTATCTGTTCAAGTTCATCTTTAGAAAATTGAACTTCGTGTAAACGCATTTAGCCAGCCAGTGTTCTTAGTAGTGCGTGAGAATGATCTACTGATTCACGTTGTGCTCTACCTGCTTCTTCTGCGCCACCTGCGGCAGGCTCAGCAGTTGCGAAGTCATCATCTTCAGCACCAGCATCAATATCCATTTCTGGTTCAGCGTTCATTTCATCATCGCCTGCTGGCTCTGGCATGTCTGGAGTTTCACCTTCTGGCTCAGCACCTAACATATCAGTTGGGCTCTCTTCACCTGTTAGTGTTCTTACTCCACTTGCTAGAGTTTCACGTGCTTGTTTTAAATTTTCTAGTGCGCTTTCAATAGCAGGTGCTACTGTTGAAACAAACATTTTACTTGCTTCTAAGCCCATCTCATCTCTAATACTGTCACTTAGGTCTAGCATTTGATCGTTTTCCATTGATGCTAGTTCTTCAATCCAACGGCCTACTTTATCAACCATTGTCTTAGCGGCAACAATCGCACTGGCTTGGTCCGTTGCGCTTTCATTTACTTGGGGTTCCATTTGTTCTCCTTGATCTTCTTCACTTGATTCAGATGCTTCTTTAATGCCTGGGTTTTGGTCTTCTCTAACAGCTAGTTCAGCATTTACAGCATCAAGCATCCATTGTGCTTTAGTATACGTTTCGTTTTCAACTGTTTCGTTGAACGTAGCACTTTGCTTAAAATTAAAAATTTGTGTGCGTAGTTTGTTACGCATATCTTCTAGATCACTGCTTTCGTATGACTCTAAATTCAGTTTTGTACCGAATACTTTTTCAACTGTTTCGTTGATTTTCTTCGAATCTAATTTTCTAAAAATATCTGTTGTTTTCATGACTCTCCACCCAAGTAATTTATAATGTATTTATTACTTATAGCGACAAACGTATCGCTTGAAATTTTGCGGCTTCATACTTATCTCTAGCATGTAGCATCCTAGCAATGTACAAATCCTCTTTGAATTCGTCTTTTTGCTTCTTTGCACGTATAAACTTGTCCTTAAACACACCGTAATCGCTTAGTGCGGCACCAAACTTTTGATCTGCTTGATATATTTTGTTTATCAAATGCGTATCTCGCTGTAATGCTATTAGGTTTGCTATCTTAATAGCACATTTGTTTAAGTGTATATTTTTATATATTAGTTCCATATTACTAGCATAATATAGATCTTTATACACTTCTCTGCTCACCATTAGGACACTGCCAATCAAGATGCCCTGATCAGTTTTTTGAGGTATGACAAAGTCTTTATTCGCAAGATCTTTATGTACCTTGTGAATTACCCTGTCTAATTTTTTTTGAATATTGTTCATTAAAAAAGGCCCTGTTAAGCCTTTATATTTAATGTAGTAATGTTTGGGATAGTGTTATCCTGGCATTTTCATTAAAATTACAACAACTGTTGAAATTAGTCCAGCTATTACTGTGCCGGTTGTAGTAATGATAACTTTGGATAAACTCTTTTGCCCGTGTACGATATCTGTATGAATATGTTCAACTTTTTGTTCTAGATTGGATAAGCGTGATTCAAGTTGACTATAACGCTCTGCGCACAGGTCTACGTGTGCTTCTAGGTTTTCTCTTTCTAATTTGGTTGTTTGGATACCAGCCATTTATTATATCTCCTGTTATCGCTCCGATAACAAATATTTGGTTATAAAAATAAAGTAAACTCTTAGTTGGCCTTTATTGTTGCCTGATATGCCTTTTGATAAATGTATTTATCAAACTAGTCTGTAAACTGAACTATTGTGTTTGGATTTTTGCCTTTTGTTTTGAACACTAACTGTTCAAACTCAACAGTATTATTTAGTCCAGTAATAAAAGGAATTCCGTCTATATCGTTTATTAAAAGTCCTACCGGATCGCTTTTAAGTAAAAACTCGTCATCTCTGTCAGTAGTAAAATCATACTGCCACCATTGTTTTCCGTCCTTGGTAATTTGTGTAGGAGGCGAATCATCAATGATAATAGCACGTAGCTCAATGGCTTGCCTAATACTATTAAAGTTGGCTTGCTGGCCTTGCTTTAGTAGATCAGGGTCGTCACGCAACGGAAGCGATTTAGTAATGTCAATTTGTGTAAGGATACTGTATTTCATAATCTGCTATTATTTAAGCAGATAAAAAAAGAGCGGAAAATTTCTTCTCCGCTCTTTAGTGTGCCTAAGCACGGTCCCTAAGGTAGTTAGGAATTATTATGCTAGGTCGTCACCAGTTAGTGTCAATCCAGTAATTGTTACTGAAGTGTCAGCGCCGATGGCATCTAGAATTGCAGCTTCCATTGAGCTGTAAGATGCAGCAACAACACCGTCATTGTCTGTGTTGTCATTGATAGCAACAACAAACTCAGTAGCTGACGGAACACCTACGATGTAAACTTCTGCGAAGCCTTGTAGTGCGTTAACTGCTTTAGCCATTAGTGACTGTGAGTCAGTGTAAGCGCCTGTTCCAGCTAGAACGCCTTTTGTGAAGTCAACTGCAGCTGAACTGTGAATAGCGGCAACTTCAATGAACTTAAGAGCAGGAGTTCCCAACTGAGAACCTGCTACGATTTTTTGATAATTTGGTGATACTACACCGAATGTATTAGCCATGATATTTTCTCCTTAATCATATACCCCTCTCCAGGGCTGTAATATCTAAGTATCCCATGATTCTTAGTACATGTATTTATCATTTTGGAAAAAAACTAGGCGTAAGGCGCTGTTTTTAGTCAGATCTGAATGGGGTCCAACGGTCTCTGGGTACTAATTTAACTTTTTCACCAGTTTTAACATATCCCTCACCGCCCGGTACACCTTTGGTATGTGTTTTAATATCGCCTTCGGTTGAGTCAAGTTCTTTGATAATCTCGTCTTTGGCTTTCATTATTTCTCTAACAAGGAAAAACATTGCGGACAGTGTATCGCCCATTTGTTGATTTATTTCTGCTATTTTTGCTTGCTTGTTTTGAGATACTTTACTAGTAGCTAACCAATCAAAGAAATGCTTTGGATCTAAATTGTTTAACTGCTTGTTACGACTCATCTGATTTATAAATGTATAAATGATTTGCCCAAAGTCTGAAAAGCCAGGACGCTTTTCTAACAGTTTAGCAATGTTACTTTGATTCTTATTTGCTTCAGCGGCAATCTTTTCAATGTTATCAGCACCAACAGCAGGCTTATGAGTTACATAAGTTTGTCCTACTACAAATACTTCAGGATTGCCTTTAAACATATCAACGTCTTTGATAGGCTCACCTACCTTGTCGCCAAAATGTGTGTATAATGAATGAACTGCTACTCCTACTTTACTTTGTTTAATACTTTCACCTATTTCACTTGCTGGATTAATATCATAGGTTGTTTGATTCGGAGTAAAACTTATTTTACCATCTTGAATACCTTTAGGCTTGCCAGGATGATATAACAAGTCACCGTAAACATAACCTACGAAACTGGCCGGCGTTGCTTTTTCAAACATCGGCCAAAGGTCTGCCATATCGTTAGCAAACTTAGGGCGCCAAGTTTCGCCTTTACCTCGACTTAAAATAAATTTTTCTAACTCTTCAGGAGAGTTTGATTTACCTTCTGGTCTTCCCCAGTTATTTTTGCCTACTAAATGAAAACTTCCATCTTCATCACGTCCCCAATAAACTGTAGGATTGCCGTCCCATTTAACAGCAACATCTTTAGCACCGGATGCTAGACTTTTTAAGATATCAACTGCCTTAAGAGCGCCGTTGGAAGGATCACTGAATACTAAATCTTCTAAGTGATTAAATTCCCTGCCTACTGCGGATTCTGTTAAAAATTCAAATGCTCTCATTTCTTCAACAACTTCTTTTGTCTGTTAGTAGTGTCCACATACTTAGCGTGTGGAACTTTTAAATTCTTTTTACCATAAACATCGCCTATAGTAAACTGCTTTCCAGGTTTATCAAATGCGCTGTATCTAATATCAACAACTTCTACAATCTTCATTTTACTAAGTCAATGATTGA
>Ga0209138_1003359_pt1 | contig 11545 bp, 10 predicted proteins | sample SaaInl3SG_22_DNA_FD_184645 | JGI IMG/M metagenome (GOLD analysis project Ga0209138, IMG submission 184645) | Marine microbial communities from expanding oxygen minimum zones in the Saanich Inlet - ESP_153SG_22_DNA (SPAdes) (version 2) | ecosystem: Environmental > Aquatic > Marine > Intertidal...
TTGTTCTTCGAAGTCCCGATATTCCATCGTTATTAATCGAGACAGGTTTTTTGTCCAATCGATCTGATGCCAAGCGGTTGTCGAGCTCTCGCGAGCAGGAAAAAATTGCTGGAGCAATTTTTGAAGGAATCAAACGGTATTTCGAGAAGAGCCCGCCCGCCAACACCTTTGTGGCTTGGCGCAAGCAAAATGCCGGTAAACGTGTGGTGATTGAAGTGAAGCGGGGTGATACCTTGTCTGAAATAGCGGCTCGTTACAATTTGTCACTACAAGCACTCAAAGAGCTCAATGGTTTGCGATCGGATGTGATTCATCTTGGTCAAAAACTAGAGGTCCCGCTGTCACCGCGGTAGCATGGCCCGATGAAATCCATGCAATTTGATATTCGGAACTTGCCCTTTGCTGGGACCGTGACCCGTTGGCATTCCGTGAACTGCCACCGATATCCCTCGGTCGCTGAGCACTCGTGTTTGGTCGCCTTATATGCCCGGGAGATTGCATCCCGAGTGTATCCTGACTTGTCTGCTGACGATCAAGTATTGTTGTACGAATTGGCCTTGATGCATGATCTCTCCGAGGTTGTGACGGGGGACATGCCGTCCCCGATTAAGCGACAGCTCAAGCAAGTCTTCCCGCCGGGTGAGTCGCCGATTGATCAACTGGAAGCATCGATTTGTCCGGATGCCGCTGCGCGTGAGCATCAAGCCAAAACGACTCGACCACATATCTATATTTGTATGAAGCTTGCAGACATTCTCGATGCGATGGTCGTGATTAAACAGGAAGGTAAGGGCCCAGTCGCTCAGCAGATTGAAAAGGAGCGTACAGGGGCTTTTGAGGCGCTTTTAGATTCGGCTCGGAAGTCATGCCCGAAAGGTGACTGGTCACGAGCTCATGAGGTGAGAGAGGCTGTGATGAGCCTGACTCACGTGCAAATTGATGAAATCTGACGCTTCAATCCATATTTTGTCGCCACGTTTAGCCAATCAGATTGCTGCCGGAGAGGTGGTCGAACGCCCTGCGAGTGTGGTGAAAGAGTTAGTTGAAAATGCCCTGGATGCAGGATCGACACAGATCGATATTGACTGTGAATCTGGTGGTATTGGGCGTATTCGGATCCGCGATAATGGTGCGGGAATTCATGCGGATGAATTGCCTTTGGCCTTATCCAGGCACGCGACGAGCAAAATTGTTGATCTTGATGATTTGGAAGCTGTCAGCACATTAGGGTTTCGGGGTGAGGCTTTAGCCTCGATCGCCTCGGTGTCACGATTGGATTTGATTTCAGCGGTCGAGGGTGAAGCAGGCTCCAAAGTCTCGGTCGAAGGCCGAGAAATGGAACCTTCGGTTGAGTCATCAGCACATCCTCGAGGGACCACAGTCGATGTGCGCGATTTGTTTTTTAATACCCCAGCGCGACGGAAGTTTTTAAAGACTGAGAAAACTGAGTTTGGCCACATTGATACGGTCGTGAGTCGCCAGGCATTGAGTCGATTTGACGTCGGTTTTCGACTGGTTCATCAGGGGCGCGTGACGCGACAATTGCCGCCTGCGTTGACTGAAAACAGTCAAATGGAGCGCGTCGCTGCCCTATTGGGTCGCGGTTTTATGGACGCCGCCTTGCCTGTTGACTCCAGTGCGATTGGTTTGTCTTTGAGAGGCTGGGCCTGTCGCGCGACTTTTAATCGAGCACAGGCTGATTGTCAGTATGTGTTCGTCAATGGGCGGATCATTCGGGATAAGTTGATTTCTCATGCCTTAAGACAAGCCTATCGCGACGTGCTGTTTCATGGCCGGCATCCTTGTTATTTACTGTATTTGGAGCTCGATCCCGCGCAAGTGGATGTGAATGTTCATCCCACCAAGCATGAAGTCAGATTCCGAGATTCGCGTCTGATTTATGATTTTTTACTGCGTTCCGTCTCTCGGGTTTTGGCAGAAGATCGACCGGATCAAGTGCTTGGTCAGGAGCAAGAGAATCCGTCTAACGGCATACAAGCCGAGGCTCAGCAGATTCAGTCAGGGATTCGATTTCCAGAGTCACGATCGATCGATAGTCTGGATGTACTCTCACAACTGACAAGACCAGTTGAGACCAGCCAGCCTCTTGAAGATGCCTCTCAGGAAATCCCACCCTTGGGTTATGCGATTGCCCAGCTACATGGCGTTTATATCCTCGCACAAGCCCGTGACGGGATGATTGTTGTTGATATGCATGCTGCCCATGAGCGAATCACCTATGAGGCGTTGAAGCGGGCTTTGGATGATCGGGGCTTGGTGAGCCAGCCCCTATTGATTCCGACCACGATGCATGTCAGTGAGCAGGAAGCCTCGTTGGTTGAAGAGGCGACGGAATTATTTGGTCAATTTGGACTGGGGGTCCAACGCGTGGGACCTGAGACAGTTCGGATTGAATATGTCCCTGCCATCTTAAGACAGGCCAGTCATGAAGATCTGGTTCGTGATGTGTTGAGTGATGTCGCTGAAGTTGGAACCAGTGATCGGATCGTTGAAGCTCGCGATCATTTATTGGCGACGATGGCTTGTCATGGTTCGGTCAGGGCGAATCGTCAATTAACGCTGTCCGAGATGAATGCCTTGTTAAGAGACATTGAACGCACCGAGCGGTCTGGTCAGTGTAATCATGGCCGTCCAACCTGGACGGCACTATCGATGCATGATTTAGACCGTCTGTTTCTCAGAGGCCGCTAATCAGTTGCCAGTGGCAAGAATGCGGATGACACCCTTTGGCTTTGAGTTGACGTTTTGGACCAGTGACGTCGGCTGACTGTACAGAGTGGTTTCTGAGCCAAAACTATCAACGACGACGGCGCGAACGCGGATGAGGCTGCCAACGTGCGCTTGAGCAAGCGTCATACTGTTGCCATAGACATCTGGAATGGACACCCATGACCGACCGTTGTCAGACATTTCCCAGGTCGAGCGAACATTCGCGATTCCGTCATCATCTGACAGATTCGACGTGTCGATCTGTAAACGCTGGCCTTTTTTCGATTGGCCAACAACCATCACTTCACCCTCGACAGGATCGTCGATGTTCTGAACCATGTTTGTTGCTGGCGTCACCAGTGTTTCTGTTGTACCAAAACCATCTTGATACGACACGATCGCTCGGTAGGCAAAACCCACTTCCGCTTGGTTTAAGCGAAGCAGTGCAGGGTTAACTGAGTTGGTTTGATACGGAGTCCAGCGTGCTGCATCAGATGAGCGTTCCCATTGATACGTGAATTGGCCGACACCGTCTTCATCGGAGATCCCCGAGACATCAATCTTAATGGTGTTGTCTTCGACTGAGGAGCCGCTGATGATCGGAAGTCCCTGTGGGAGATCGTTGGCATTTTGCACGGCACCTGTTGGCGCAGTCTCAATGACTTCCAGTGTTCCCTCGCCATCGACATACTGAATGACAACCCGTAATGAACTGCCGACATGGTTTTGCCGTGGTGTAAAGGATTGTGATACCGCGCCGTCGATGGTCTGCCATCCGCCGCTTGCAAGCTGGAATTGCCACTGCATGGTGAGATCGCCAAGACCATCTTCGTCATACAAATTCGAGACATCAATCACTAGAGGCTGATCTTCCATTGGACCATTGCCACCACGGTTACTCGCCTTGGCATCTGTTTTAACGCCATCGGCTTGCGCGGCGTCAGAGGAACTTGATCGTGTGCTGGTCGACGTTTGAGCAGCATTACCCGCGGGCGCAACATTGGTCTCTGCACCCTGGGTTGGGGTTTCTGGTTCCGCAACACGGGCAGCTTCAACCTGGTCTGCTGCAATGGCAGCTGCGGCCGCGGCGCGTTCAGCCTGCTCTTTCGCGCGCTGCGTATAGTTTGCATCCGCATATACAGCGGTCGAGGCGCATCCAATCGCGATTGCGGTGACTTGAGCCGTCAGGCGCTTCAAATACATCTGTGTCCCTATGGTCTAGATGGTTTTTTGGAAGAATGTACAGAACAGGATCGGTTTGGGCAACGATTCCTGTAGGAAGCGGTGAGAAAATCTGAGTTTCCAATGATTTCAACGACCTGCTTAAGATTCTACCGCATGGATGAAATTCGCGAGCAAGAATGTGACAAAATCATCGTGGGGAACACTAAGGTTCGGCAGAAACCTAGGTCCGGTGCGGGTTTGCGTAGACTTTGAGCAACCAAATCAGCTGACTATCCCTGAGTTTCAAGCGTGGCTTTTTCGGCAGCATCAGACAATGATCAGCAAATCGCGATTGTTTATTAAACTTTGGTCTAACAAGGAGGTGTCTTTGTGAATATCACTGTACTGGGATCTGGAACCATTGGGCAAAGCTGGTGTGCGCTATTCTTGGCTGCTGGTCATCGTGTGGTTGCGTACGATCCCAACCCAAACATGCAGCAGCAGATCTTGGATGTTATCGCCGGGGCGCAGTCAACGCTTGATGCCTTGGGTTATCCCGGCTCTGGGTGTTCCGAGTGCCTCGAATTTACAACCGATGCTCGAGAGGCGGTGAAGGGGTCCAGGTTTATCCAAGAAAATGCACCCGAAGATCTGTCACTCAAGCATGCGTTATATCAGGAGATTGAAACTGCTCTCGATTCTGACGCTGTTCTTTTGTCATCAACATCTGGATTGACTCTGGGTGAACTGCAAGATGGCTTGTCGAATCCATCGCGGCTGGTGATTGCGCACCCTTTCAATCCACCCCACTTGATCCCACTGGTCGAAGTCTTGGGAAATGATCTGACGAGATCTGGTTTGGTGCCTGAGGTTCTCGGGTTTTACCAGTCACTTGGCAAGGTGCCGATTGAGTTGAAAAAAAGCGTTCCGGGACATGTCGCTAACCGCTTACAAGCGGTGTTGTGGCAAGAAGTATTGCATCTCGCGAAAGAAGGTGTCGCCTCACTTCCTGACATTGACAAGGCCATTGCTAACGGCCCCGGGCTTCGCTGGGCAGTTTATGGTCCTAATCAATTATTTTCACTGGCGGCTGGAGACCAAGGGCTTTTAGGATTCATTCAGCACCTTGGTCCGTCATTCGAGAGCTGGTGGTCAAGCGCAGGACAGGTGACTTTTGATGACGACACTCAGCGTTTGATCGAACAACAATGTGTCGATGTCAATGGGCTAGATACAGAGGAGATGAAACGGCGCAGAGATCAAATCATTTGCCAGATCTTATCGATGAAAAAGGCGACCTAAGAACAAGATACTATTATGTGCGTCGTTACATTTATTGGCCGCTATTTAAGTAGCGTAGGGCATCAACGATCATAATCGTCGAGCCAAGTCCGACCATGATGAAGATCGCATTCCTCACTTTTTTTGGAAAATCCGCACTCACTGATGACCTCGTTCGCTGAGGGCTCGGCACGGGTTGTGTCATTGTCTTTCTTGACGCCTCGGTTCGGTTAAATACCACCCAGGCTTCAATCATCTGCTCCGCTTGAGCTCGATTATCAAAGAGCACTGCAGCACCCTCAATAGTCAGTTGTACCGAGCCGTCATCGCGTTCTTTCCACTCGCAATCCTTTGAGTTCTGCTGCCAGACGAGTTCTTTAATTTGCATGCGATCCTTCCCATAAGAGTTGTTGATCCAGATGTTGAACCGACTCGATACCCATTCCGAAGCAGGCGATTCGAAGTTCATCCATAAATTGTTGCATTGTCGCTATCACGGATTCGGTGGACTCAGTCGCAGGTTTTAAGAATCGACCAGCAATGCCAACTGAACTCGCGCCGAGACATAAGGCTTTGGCAACATCGAGCCCATGACGCACGCCCCCAGATGCCCAGCAACATTGCTTTGGAAAAAAGGATTGCATCATCTGCAAGCATTCCACGGTGGTATATCCCCATCCGTCAAACAACTGCTGATCGGAGAGCACCTGTTGAATGTCCGCATTCATAGCGATCTCGATATCGGCAAACCGCGTACCACCTCGCCCAGCCACATCAAGTACGTCGACCCCAGCATCAATGAGTGTTTTTGTGGAACCTGCATCAAGACCAAACCCGACTTCTTTGGCAATCACTGGAACTGGAGACCAGTCGCAGGTTGCTGCAATCCGTTCAATGACTCCAGTCCAGTTGGTATCACCGGATGCTTGAAACACTTCTTGCATGGGGTTGAGGTGTAAAATGAGAGCGTCTGCTTCAATCGGATCAAGAATACGGCCGAGATCATTCACATCGGATAAGCCAAGCAGATTCACTGCTCCGAAATTAGCAAATAAGGGCGATGATCCGGCGGCATCGCGGATGGATCCATTGAGGCCGCCGGTATGACCATCTTCAATGCCAACCCGCTGTGAGCCGACCCCCATTGCAATCCCCATTTCTCGACAGGCTTCGGCTAAACGTCGATTGATGGCTTCGGACTCTGTCGGCCCACCTGTCATCGAACTGACAAAAAAAGGTGCAGCGACTGAGTGGTCAAAGAGCTTTGTGTGGAGACTAATTCGATCAAGGTCAAGATCGGGAAGCGCACAATGCTTGAGTCTGATCTGATCAAAGCTGTTGATTTTTGCGGATTGTGATAACGCATGTTCGATATGACCGAGCTTGCGTGTGAGGTTATTCATGATGTTTTCGACCAACCCACTCGAGGAGACACATATGAGGTACTGTTAGCGCCGCAAGACCGATGAACAGCACTTGGTAGATGACGATATCCACCCGGTCAGCGTACCGCTCGACGTGCGATCCCGATACCGCGGCTATCGCAAGTGTGGTAATGGTGATGGTCAGCATGACGATATAAGCGGTGAGCCGCGTCTCTGGGCGCATCTGTCGAAATTCGGCGATGAGATGCCGGGGGCTATGAAACGCACAGAAATACACAACGAAATACCATAAAGGTTCCAGTGTCCAAGCGATGCCTGCGAGGAGGATCAACTCGAGCTTTCGGAGCGACGATAGGCGTCGGAGATCGAATGCTAATAAGAGGCCTCCTAACACACCCACGGCCTGTAGCATCATCAATGGAAAGGCAGACGAGGCTCCGAAGACAAGAAAACCAAAGATTTCAGAGACTTGGTGGGCGTGAGTCCAGGCGGGTAAGCCTAGAATGAAGGCGCCGTAGCCAAATCCACCGAGGCTGATTTTGGTTCGCCAATCCCGGCCAAAGTGCAGGCTTGAAATTAATAGGAATGCGATCAGTGAAAGGACTGGAGCAAGAATCCAAAGTCCCACCACAGCCGCAACGATCCCTGTGTATAGAACCAAAAATTGGATGATTGATCGCCAGTCATTGATCAGGCCATTGCGATACGCAACAACCGGATCGAGTGCACCATGGGGTAAGCCCACCAGCGAGATGAAACAAGAAGCCAAAATCAGACTTAGATCCATTGGTATTTCCCAATCAACGCACACGCAAAGGGCCTCAGTGGAGCGCTCCAAAGGATTCGGAAAACATCGCTCGGCGTCCGCATCATCATGAAACCGGCAAACTGATCGGCTGTCATCCGTCTGGCGATCGTTAGAAGGATCTCGGGAATGGAGTCAGGTCGTTGATCAATCAGATTCAGAAACAAGGTGTCTGCCCACTGGGTTGTGAGGGATGGATCATATCGCGTTGTTTGGTTATTGGTGATTAAATCGCGCGCCATGGCTTCACAGGCATAGCGAATTGTTCGGTAACCGTAACCGGTTGCATCTCGGGTCATGCCGCCGCGGGCACCGATCGGGATTCCAAGATCGGTCGCTTTAGATCGAAAGCCCATTGGGATGTGCGCTGACTCCGTACGGATTGTTCGAAAGGGATTCGTTGAAAACTCACGACTGAGATAGTCTCTGTTCATTGACTGCAGCGCAACAAGGTCTGCGAGTTTGGTTGTGAATTCGGTGTGTTCAATCAAGACGCGTTTTGTGCCAAGCGGTAGGACGTACACAAACCGAATCCCTGAGTCTGTCGCTTCGATTCGATTCATCAGTCCGACGGCTTCAATCTGATGCGGTCTCTGGAATTCAACTTCTGTTCCAGAAAAGCTCTGGATCATCCGAAATAAAGAGGGCGCGATGGGTCGACTGTCAAAAACATGTTTGGCTTTTGGGATCTCGTTGATGACCTCCTTGACCTGATGGATCTGCGGATGGCAGGCAATCAATGACTGACATTCGTCGAGTACGTGTTGCCCTGATCGTGTTCCATAGCGGAACCTCTGACCTGTCTGCGAAATGGTGAACTCTTCGGTACTGACTTGCCACTTGGATTGCGTGTATTGGGGATTTAAAAACGCATGCTCCTCATCGGTTAACCAAAAACTGAAGGTTTTTTGAGCCAAACGCTCGGGCTCGGGTTCGGAGATCAGTACTGGACCGGGCAGAACCTGGTGTCTGGCAAGTGAGGACGCTAAAGACAGTCCACTCAGGCCCCCACCAACAATATGTACCCAAGTATCCATGGGATTAAGCCCAATGCACCCCGGGCCGACGGTGAAGTCCTCGGTGCAGGTTTGAGTCATGGGCGCCTTGATAGGCGTGCAGACGCCTGCTGAAAAAGAAAGTCATCACTCCCTTGAAAGCGATTAATGTTTTTTGGGTTTTAGACGTGAAAGCGCGTCCAGCCCAGATATCAAATCCTCGGTCTGCGACAATCATTCCGATTTCTCGATAACTCAAGGCGGCAACTAAAATCGCGAGCCGCGGTTGGGCTGGCAAGAAACACAGACCAGAAATTCCAGATTCGTATCGAACATCGGCTTCGGTGAGTAAATAGTTGACCGCGTTGCGGATGCGGTCTGCATTGGATCCTGTGGCGCCGGCCACCTCACTCGCGCTCATCGGACCGATTAAGGTTTCTGGCAAATAGACACGTCCATTTTCGGCATCTTCTAAGACATCACGACAAATGTTCGTCAACTGCATGGCAACGCCTAAATCCACTGCATGATGCCTTGCGATGGGATTTGTGATTTCAAATAAATCACACATGAGCAAGCCAACAGTGCCCGCGACTTGATAGCAGTAGCGCATCAATTCCGGTTCTGAATGGAAATACACAGCATCTGTATCGGATAAAACGCCATCGGTCAGTTCGACTAGGGTATCTAGGCAGATTGCAGGCTCGATTGATATCGCAGCCTCCACAACTGGGTGTGATACATCTTCGTCAATCAGTGCCTGTTTGAGCGCCAATAGTTCATTTTTTGCCTGTTCTTTGTCATCCAAGGTGTCGGCAATGTCATCGATTTGTCGACAAATCGCATAGAGATTTGCAGCGGATTCGATGTGTTTCGCCGATAAAAATTGGCTCGCAAAGTGGAAGGTCGTTCCGTATTTTTTGAGTTGTTCTTTGCTCATCGTATTTCCTTAAACCACTTCGGGTTGATGAGTGGCTTCTTTGACCAGTCGTTCAACGACTTTCGCTGACGAGATCACGCCAGGCATTCCGGCGCCAGGATGCGTACCGGCGCCTGCTAAAAATAAGTTATCAAACCCTTCTGCTTTGTTGTGGAAGCGGAACCAGGCAGATTGAGTAAACAGAGGCGCAATAGAAAATCCAGCGCCCTTGTAAGATAAATAATCGTCAGAAAACTGGTCTGGAGTCATGGAAAACGGAGCCTGGATATGCTCCTTCAGACCCGGAAGTATGGTTCGACCCAGCGCATCGATGATTCGTTCTCTAAGCTTGGGTTCTTCGATGGCCCAGTCAATTCCCGACCCTTGGTGCGGGACGGGAGCAAGCACATAAAAACTATCGTGTCCGGATGGTGCAAATGATGGATCGGTGGCGGTTGGTCGATGCAAATAGAGAGAGAAATCGTCAGCGAGGATCTGGCGATGAAAAATATCATCTAACAATTCGCGATACCGCTGCCCCATCCAAATGGTGTGGTGGGCAATGTCTGGATATTGCATATCGGTACCGAAAAACAGCACATAAAGCCCCATCGACAGTTTGCTGTAATCCCTTTTCAGGCGGGTCGCAAAGGGTATTTGATTCTGTGGCAAGAGCTCTCGGTACAGATACATGGGATCACCGTTGAACACCGTATAGTCAGCAGTAATCACGTCATTAGAGTCGAGTTTGACTCCGGATACTCTGTTTTGGCTTGTTAGGATTTCAGAAACTGTGGCGCCGGTCTGAATGGTGATTCCTTGTCGAAGCATCAGTTGTTTTAATTGTGCAACCAGCGCTCCTGTGCCGCCCATGGCGAAGAAAATACCATAGGCACGCTCTAGATAATGAATGAGACCGTAGATGCTCGTGGTATCAAATGGAGATCCTCCCACCAGCAGTGGCTGAATCGAAAACGCTTGTCGTAATTTGTCGTTTGATAAGTGTTGGCACACCATGTCCCAAACCGATCGGTCACTGCGTAAGCGAGCTAAGTGAGGGATTTGCTTTGCCATCGTTTTGATTTGATGAAACGGTTGATGAGCTAATTCCGAAAAACCGATATCAAACATGGCCTTCGAATGCGTCACCAAAGACTCATATCCGGCCCGATCTTTTGGCTCGATCCGCTCGATTTCCAGAAGGGTCTCTTCGAGAGTTCCACCATAATTAAATTGATCACCGTCCGGAAAGACAAAGCGATACCAAGGATTTAATTCCCTGAATTCGATGTGGTCAGCACGCTTTTCACCGAAAAGCTCAAATAACTCATCAAATAAGAAAGGGGCTGTGATGACTGTCGGACCGGCATCGTGCTTGTAACCGTCGACTTCAAACACTTGAGCACGCCCACCAATTTCATCGAGGCGTTCGATGACATGGACGTCGAGTCCCAGCGCCCGCAATCGAAGTGCACTGGCGATGCCTCCAAAGCCAGAGCCAATGACGAGCGCACTGCCCGTCATGCTGCCGCCTTAAAGCTGGGATATTTTTGGTGTAATGCCTGGATCAGGACTTCAAATGCTTGAATGCAGAAGTCAGGGAGCATTTTGACGTTTTCCCGCGCATGATTCAGGTGCCACTCAAATCGCGACCGCAATACAGTTTCAGGGTCCGAGCCGTCGGTGATTTGATCCGCGAGAACCCAAAAGCCGTTCAAGCGATGGTTGAAGTCATCGGCCTTGTCCACGAGATCATCCGCTAACTGATACGCGACCCCGATAGATGAAGCACCCGCTAACACTCGGGTCACTTGATCATCTGTTCCCTCGCTCAAGGCTAACACCATGGCAATCGGAAGGCCGAGTAATGGGCCGCTTTTATGGCGTACGATTCGTTCGTAGTCGTCGAATGAAAGATGACTGTTCGGTGTCCATTGGCAATCTATGGTTTGACCGGCTGCCATGACACTAATTCCGCGAGACAGCATCGTGATCAACCTGGGTAATTGTTGGATGTGCGGTTCTGGGAGTAGAGCGAGCTCTTCAAAGGCTGCGCCAATTAAATCATCCCCGAGGCAAATCGCTGAAGACATCCCTGCGACGGTCCAGACTGCCGCTTGGCCTCGTCGAGTAGAATCCTCATCTTGCACGTCATCGTGAATCAACGACGCCTGGTGCAATAGCTCAACTGAGGCTGCGATGGACAGTCTGGCGGGCGCCGACAGGTTCTGTGAGTGTCCTGCGGCAAGCGCTAAGATCGCCCGAG
>Ga0209138_1003366_pt1 | contig 11534 bp, 11 predicted proteins | sample SaaInl3SG_22_DNA_FD_184645 | JGI IMG/M metagenome (GOLD analysis project Ga0209138, IMG submission 184645) | Marine microbial communities from expanding oxygen minimum zones in the Saanich Inlet - ESP_153SG_22_DNA (SPAdes) (version 2) | ecosystem: Environmental > Aquatic > Marine > Intertidal...
ATAAGTGGAAGCTTATACTGGGAGGTAAAATTAAAAAAGCCAAAAATAAATCTAAAGTTATTTTAATGAGTACAGAATTAAAACAGATCATAAGACAGGAATATGTAAAATGTGTGAAAGACCCAGTACATTTTATGAAGAAGTACTGTTATATACAACACCCTCAAAGAGGTAGAATACTCTTCCATTTATATCCTTTTCAAGAAACATCCCTAAAACATTTTCAAGAAAACGATTATTCAATCATACTGAAATCCAGACAGTTAGGGATTTCAACTCTTGCAGCAGGGTATTCACTATGGTTGATGTTATTTCATAAAGATAAGAACGTACTTACTTTAGCAACAACTCAAGCAACAGCAAGAAACCTAGTATCTAAAGTACAGTTTATGTATGAAAATCTTCCATCTTGGATGAAAGTAGGATACCAGGAAAAGAATAAACTAAGTCTTAGATTATCAAATGGATCTAAAATAACTGCAAAATCTTCTAATGCTGATGCTGCTCGATCTGAAGCTGTATCCTTACTATTAATAGATGAAGCTGCTTTTATAGATAATATTGCAGAGACATGGGCTTCTGCTCAACAGACACTAGCAACAGGTGGTGGAGCAATAGTGTTATCAACTCCTTACGGAACTGGTAACTGGTTTCATAAAACATGGATAGCAGCAGAAACCGGAGAGAATGATTTCCTACCGATAAAACTACCCTGGTACGTACATCCTGAAAGAGATCAGAAGTGGAGAGATGCACAAGATGCACAGTTGGGAGACCCTAGATTAGCAGCACAAGAGTGTGATTGTGACTTCTCAACTTCCGGCGATACCGTAATATATGGGGAACTTTTAGAATTCTATGAACAAAGCTTTAGAACAGACCCTCAAGAAAGAAGAGGAGTAGATAAAAGCTTATGGATCTGGGAACATGTAGATTATTCTAGAAACTACATGATAGTAGCAGACGTAGCAAGAGGAGACGGAAAAGACTTTTCTACCTTTCATATTATAGATATAGAAAACTGTAAACAAGTAGGAGAATATAAAGGACAGTTACCTCCTAAAGAGTTTGCACATTTACTAGTAGGAATAGCTACAGAATACAATAACGCTCTTCTAGTAGTGGAGAATGCTAACATAGGATGGTCTACTATTGAAACTATACAGGAAAGAGGGTATGCTAATCTTTACCACTCCCCTAAATCCGGCAACGTAACTGCAGATAGCTACTTCGATCCCCATGGATTAAATTCAAACATGGTACCAGGCTTCTCAAATACAAGTAAAACTAGACCTCTAGCAATAGCAAAACTCCAAGAATCTATTAACGATAAATCTGCAGTAATACATTCTAAAAGGTTACTAGACGAATTAAAAGTATTTGTATGGAGAAATAACCGAGCAGAAGCTCAATCAGGATACAATGACGACCTGGTAATGGCCTGGGCTATTGCAATGTATGTACGAGAAACCGCCTTTAGAATCCAGAAAGGAAATAGTGAACTTGCAAGAAGTGTATGGGATAATGTAACAAAGACATCAGCTCCTGATATGTTCTACATCCCTCAAAATACCACCAACCCTAACCAAATAGATGACGGGATGGGCGGTCAAGAAGATATTTCATGGCTCTATAAATAAGGGAAGTGGCTTTCTTTAATATTTATATTTATATTACATTCATAAAGCATGGCAAATAAAAGCATACTTGGCAGACTACAGAGATTATTCTCTACAGATGTTATAATTAGAAACGTAGGAGGTAATCAACTTAAAGTAGCTGATGTAAATCAAATACAAGTTGCCGGGGAGTTAGAAAATAACTCCTTCCAGAGTAGATATAGTAGTATACATTCAACTAGTCCTACTTCATTATACGGACAACAAGCAACCTACAACTATCAACAATTAAGACCTCAACTCTACTCTGAGTATGACGTAATGGATACTGATGCTATTATAGCGTCAACCTTAGATATATTATCTGAAGAATCAACCCTCAAAAACGATATGGGAGAAGTACTCCATATCAAATCTGCAGATGAAAATATACAAAAGATACTTTATAACCTATTCTACGATGTATTAAACATAGAGTTTAATCTCTCATGGTGGATTAGAAACGCATGCAAGTACGGAGACTTCTTCTTAAAATTAGAAATATCAGAAAAATACGGAGTTTATAACGCTATACCATTTACAGCATTCAGTATAGAAAGACAAGACGGATACGACGAAGATCATCCAATGTCTACTAGATTTAAATATAACCCAGATGGCCTAACAAGCGGAACAAGTGGATACTTTCCAACACCTGGAACTAATGATGAAAACGCCATATACTTCGATAATTATGAGATGGCACATTTCCGACTACTTTCTGATATCAATTATCTACCTTACGGAAGATCATATCTAGAACCTGCAAGGAAGTTGTTTAAACAATATACTCTTATGGAAGATGCTATGTTAGTTCATAGAATCGTAAGAGCACCTGAAAAGAGAATTTTCTATATGAACGTAGGAGGTATCGCTCCTGCAGAAGTTGAAAACTTTATTCAAAAAGCAATTGGTAAGATAAAGAAAACCCCGTATGTAGATCCTCAAACAGGTCAGTATAACTTAAAATACAATATGCAGAACCTCATGGAAGATTTCTACATACCGATGAGGAACGGAGACACTACAACTAAAATCGACACTCTAGGAGGACTCCAGTATGACGGTATTAGTGACGTAGAGTATTTACGAGATAAATTATTTGCCGCCTTAAGGGTACCTAAAGCATTTCTAGGGTACGATGAAAACCTAACAGGTAAAGCAGTCTTAGCAGCAGAAGATATTAGATTTGCACGGACTGTAGAGAAAATACAGAGGATAATGGTGTCCGAGTTGTATAAGATTGCATTCATACATCTATATACTCAAGGATATACTCAAGAACAGTTAGTAAATTTTGAACTTTCCCTAACTACTCCTTCAATTATATACGATCAAGAAAGAGTTGCACTACTTAAAGAGAAAGTAGAGTTAATGCAATCAATGACAGACTCTAAATTATTCTCCTCAGATTGGATATACGAAAACATATTCCATCTATCAGTTGAAGAGTATGAAGAAATAAGAGACCTAACTGTAGAAGACGCTAAGAGAAACTTTAGATTAAGTCAAGTTGAGAACGAAGGAAACGATCCAAACACTTCCGGTAAATCTTTTGGAACTCCTCATGATATAGCAACTGCATATGGAAAAGGTAGAGTCTACGATAGACCTGGAGACGTACCTACAGGATATAATGAAGATGAACCTGTAATAGGTAGACCAAAAGAGAGAGCAAGTCATATAGGAACTCAAGATGACCCGTTAGGGAAGGATAGATTAGGAAAAGATGCAATGAAAAATGATGACCAACAAGGTTACGGCAGAGATAAAACAAAACCATTTGCATTTGAATCAACGAAAAGAGAATTCTCTAAACATTATAAAACCTTAGAAACTCTCACCGATAAAAAAGTTAACCTTTTTGAAGGTAAAAACACGAAAGGCGGGCTCCTAGACGAGTCTCAAATAAGAGAAGACAAATAACACACTATTTATAACAAAGATACACTAGAAATGGCAATAGTTAAACATTCGAAGTATAAAAATACAGGGTTATTATTTGAACTCTTAGTAAGGCAAATCGCTACAGACACTATAAGTAATATTAATTCTCCTGCTATAAAAACTCTAAAAAAACACTTCGTAAACACAGAACTAGGGAAAGAGTATAAGATCTACGAACAGTTAAGTAACTTTAAAAACCTAACAGAAGTAAAATCAGAATTAGTAATATCCTCCCTTCTCGAAGCATCCCAAAAACTCGACCGGGTTGAAATTAAGAAACAAAGATACAACCTTATCAAAGAGATAAAAAAATCTTACGATGTAGAAAAGTTTTTCAAAGCGAAAGTTAATAACTATAAAATTTACGCTGCACTCAACAACTTGATTGAGAATCAAAACAATAAAGATATAACACCAGAAGATACTATTAATAATAAAATAACATTATTAGAACATCTCATAAAGGAACCTATTAAGACTAAAGAAGATACGTTGATGGAGGAGTATAAAGAATATCCAAAAGATGTTAAAATACTAACCCACCGTATTATGCTAGAGAAATTTAACGAAAAATACGATAACTTCTCACCAGATCAAAAAGAGATCCTTAAAGAAATAGTTACTTCGATTGATAATACTAGTAAATTACGTGATTTCTACAATAGTAGAATAAGTGAAACTAAGAAAAACATTACTGCTAAGTTACCTGAAATACAAGATGAAGTACTCGTAATAAAACTTCAAGAAGTTCTTAAATACGCTAAACCTATTGAAAAAACTAAAAAAGTTAGTAATGACGATATAGTTAACCTATTACAATATTCAGAATTATTGAATAATCTATAATGGAGAAAACACTAGAACGGAAAGAATGGCTAAAGAAGCAACTAAGAGAGATAAGTACCTCAGCAGCTGCCGGAGCCTATTCAACTCCATATGCGTTTAATCCGAAAAAAGGAGCTAAAGGAACAGCACGTAACTACTACTTAGACATGGGGTATAAATTAGTGAACCAACAACAATTAAGAAAGAAAGCTAAAGGGATAGAATATAAAGACCTTTGGAAATAGAACTAAACATCAATAACGTACCTATTTATTAATAATGAAAAGCTTACAAAACAATTACAACCTTATTAAAGAAGGGAAAGGCAATAAAGAACTATTCTTGAAACAAGCCAAAAGAGAGTTTCCTCAACACGTAACAAACGTATTGACTTTTAACCAAGCTGTAAGTAACCTAAAAGAGAGAGGTATTATCACTGAAACTATAAATAAGGATATAACTTCTAAAAATACTGAACCGAACTGGTTTAACATTTTCAAAGAGAATGTCAACGAAGCAAAAGCTACAGAGAAGAAAGTAACCAAGGAAGTATCAGCTCTAGAAGAAAAAAACTTCGATTATAAAGATGATAAAAACATGGATAACGTTATTGGAGCAGAGCTTCTTAACGGATTCTATGTTGAAATGAAAGATCCTAAAAATGTAGACAAAACCGTAGAGGAAGTTAAAGAACTTGTTACAAAAAATCTTGCTAAAGATTCGCTATATTACGTTAAAGATGGACAGTTCGGCATTAAAGGACTAGGCTATACTCAAGAAGAGCAGAAAGAAGCTAAAGGTAAGTACAAAGCAAGCGGCTACGGTGATATAACAGAAGGAACTGTTAAAAAAGCACCAATCAACGAAAACCAAGTAAAAGTTATTACAACTAAATGGCCTTATGTTGAGTTCAAAGACGGCGAAACTGTACATAAAGTAGAGTTTGACTATGGAGATATGATTGACGATCACGGCAATGAAGGTCAAGATCAATACTGGGTAGGTGAAGACGAGAACGGGCAAGAGTGGGAAGTCGATGTCTACGCAGATTATCGAGGAGAAGTTCAAGACGTACATTACGATACTATTACAAAAGCTTAAGATGAGTAACCTATTAATAGAGACCAACTTATTTCAACCTACCGTAGGATTAATCTCAGAAGGTAAAACCTCTAAGAGAGGACTTCCTTTAGTAGAAGGTATCTTAGCTACTGCCGAAGTTAAGAACGGCAATGGTAGATATTATCCTAAAGCATTATGGGAGAGAGAGATAAGTAAATATATGGACTCTGTTAAAGAGAATAGAGCACTTGGAGAATTAGATCACCCAGAAACTACAGTAATAAATCTAAAAAACGTATCCCATAACATAACAGATATCTGGTGGAACGGAGACCATATAATGGGTAAGATAGAGATACTACCTACTCCGTCCGGCAATATATTAAAAGCACTAATCGAATCCAATATTACAGTTGGAGTATCTTCAAGAGGTACAGGCTCTTTAAAATCCGGGGGATCCGTAATGGAAGTTCAAGACGATTTCGACCTACTATGCTGGGATTTCGTATCAACACCATCCAATCCAGGATCTTATATGCACGTAATTAAAGAGAGTGTAGATAAGAATATTAAAGACTATACTAAAGCCAACCAGGTAATCAAAGAGATACTCTGCAGCTTCGGAACCTGTCCAATTTAAAAATCATATAAAAAGTAGTTTTATCAATAAACTACCTATGTATTATAGTAAGTGTCACAGTAGACACCTAACACTATATGTACTATCCTCTAATATAGTACCGAAAATCAAATTTAAACCCTTATTGCACTTCACTAATAAGTGTATTCCCAAAACAGTATTAAAGGAAAATGGAAAAAAACCGAGATTTATTTAAAGAAGCTATTGCTGATGCAAAAGCTGTAAAAGAAGTTTCTATTGCCAATGCTAAAGCGGCTTTAGAAGAAGTTATTACACCTCGTTTAAAATCTATGTTCGAAAAAAAATTAACTGAAATGGAGGAAGAAGATGAAAAGCAAGAAGAAGGCTACAAGATGAAAAAGGAAAACTCTGAATTAGAGGAAGAATTTAATCTTGAAGAACTTTTAGCAGAACTCGACGAAGTTGAAGATGAAGAGGTTCATGAAGAAGAAGTAACTGAAGAAACAGTTAACGAATCTGAAAAAGCTCTAGAAGAAGAAACTATCGAAGAGGAAACTATTGAAGAAGAAGATGCTGAAGAAACTGAAGACGAATCTGAAGAAGATGAAGACGAAGAATCTAAAGTAGACGATATGGATGTAGAAATCGACTTTGACAACATGACAGAAGAGGATTTGAGAGCATTTATTGAAGAGGTAGTTGATGAAATGATCGAAGCTGAAGAACTTGAATTAACAGACATGGCTGATGATGAAGCTGAAGAAGTTGAAATTGAGGATGAAGCTGAGATGGAAGATGATGAAGTTGAAATGGAAGATGAAATTGCAAACTTAGAGCTTGAAGAGACTGCAGAAGCAGGTATTATCGAAAAGTTAGAAGAAGCAATGAAAACCATTAAAACTCTTAAAAGTGAGTTAGGCGAAATTAACCTCCTAAACTCAAAACTACTTTACTTAAACAAGATACTTAAAGAGTCAAATCTAAAAGAATCTCAAAAAGTAAAAGTTATCACTGCTTTTGATAAAGCAGAAACAGTAAAAGAAGCTAAAATAGTATTTGAAACTCTTAAAGAGAATCTTTCTAAGGCTCCTACAAAGGAAACTACAAAGAAACTAGTTAGAGAATCTAAAAACTTCGCTTCTTCTACTATCAGCGGAACTTCCCCAGTTAAAAAACCTGTAATGGAAGTTGATCCGATGATTCAAAGAATGAAAAAACTTGCAGGTTTACTTTAAAATTAAAATTAACAACCCTTAAATTAAATGTCAACAGTACAAAATTTATTAGAAAGTGCTAACCCATGGCACGACTTGCAATCTGACGCAGTTAGATTAGCAGGTAAATGGGAAAAAACAGGCCTTTTAGAAGGCATGGATAACGACATAGAGAAAAACAATATGTCTATGATTCTTGAGAACCAAGCAAAGCAATTAGTAGTTGAGCAATCTTCTACTGGAACTACAGCTAACTTTAACCCTGGTCAAGGCGAGCAGTGGGCTGGAGTAGCTCTTCCATTGGTAAGAAAAGTATTTGGTCAGATAGCAGCAAAGGAATTTGTTTCTGTTCAACCTATGAATCTCCCTTCTGGCCTAGTATTCTTCTTGGACTTCCAATACGGAACTAGAAAAAATCCATTCACTGAAGATACTTCAACTTATGGAGATACTTCTGCTAACTTTGGTAACACGAACACAGGCGGTCTTTACGGAGCAGGTAGATTTACTTACTCTACTAACCAATTCTCCGCTTCTGTAACTGCTACTGCTGAGACTGCATCTTTCGCAGAAGTTAACTTTGATAGTGCATTATCTGCATCACAAGCTGCAGAAGAAGTTAAAAAACTAAGCATCGCTAGTGTTGCTTCTGCTTTACCGGACTACGACGAAGAAGCTGTAAGAGGTTTCCTAGTTAATTCTGGATCTATAACAGATGCTAGAGTATTACCTGCTCTTACTAAAATCAACGGAGGTGTTATTGAATTCTACGTAAGTGCTTCAACTGCAGAACTAGACGCATTAGATGCATTCACAGTATTCTACAATAAGAAGACTGCTGATAATAAGAGAGGTGATTTCGAAAGCGGAGCTGCTACTGCAGTACCAAACGCTGAGTCTACTGCAGACATCGTTATCCCACAAATTAACGTATCTATGAGATCAGAAGGTATCATTGCTAAGACTAAAAAGTTGAAAGCACAATGGACTCCTGAATTCGCTCAAGATCTTAATGCATATCACTCACTAGACGCTGAAGCTGAATTAACAGCTGTAATGTCTGAGTACATTTCATTAGAGATCGATCTCGAGATTCTTGATATGTTGATTACTTCTGCTGCTGCAGGTACTGAGTACTGGTCAGCTAAAAACAACAACTTCATCAACGCTGGAGCATCAGCATTCGACGAGAAAGGCGCAGACGCTGGTGGGTACTACAACACTCAAGGTCAATGGTTCCAAACTCTTGGTACTAAGATGCAGAAACTATCTAACAAGATTCACCAAAGAACATTAAGAGGTGGTGCTAACTTCGTAGTAGTTTCTCCAACAGTAGCCACTATCTTAGAAAGCATTCCAGGATTCGCTTCTTCTTCTGACGGAGATGTAAGTAAATCTTCTTATGCATTCGGTGTACAGAAAATGGGTCAAATCAATAACAGATACACTGTTTATAAAAACCCATACATGAATGAGAACACTATATTGATGGGCTTCAAAGGTAGTCAATTCTTGGAAACTGGTGCTGTATTTGCTCCATATATTCCATTGATCATGACTCCAATGGTTTACGATCCAGATACTTTCGTACCTAGAAAAGGACTACTTACTAGATACGCTAAGAAAATGGTTCGTCCTGAGTACTATGGTAAGATCGTAGTAAACGGTCTTAATGCTCTATAAGACTTACTAATATAGTAATCTAAATAAGAAAGCCTGGACTAACCTCCAGGCTTTTTTTTATTATTTAATTTGGCTTTTAATACCGTAGATATTTATATTAAAGTAAAATACGTTATGACAAAGACCAGCAATCATCATACTGATGAGATGTTTAAGGAGAAGAGAAAGTTAAAACGGCCAATAAGGTTCGGAGTAACTTTAAATGAAGAGCAGAAGATAGCAAAATCTTACATGTTAGAGAACCCAATAACTGCAATTAGAGGGAAAGCAGGATCAGGTAAAACACTACTAGCAATACAAACAGGACTAGACCTACTCTTTAATAAACAGATAGAAAAACTAATTATTGCAAGACCTTACGTTACTGCAGGAGAAGATCTAGGATTCCTGCCCGGAGGTGTTGACGAAAAACTATCGTACTTAACCGCCCCGATGTATAACATTATGCACGACCTTATAGGAAAAGTAAAAACAGAAAAACTTACATCAGAAGGGAAAATAATCGTTTCTCCCTTTGGCTTCTTAAGAGGTAATACCTTCTCTAACTGTTGCGTTATAATTGATGAGGCACAAAATGCTACAATGAGACAAACAGAATTGATGATAGGTAGACTAGGTAGAAATTCTAAGATGATATTCTGCGGAGATATGTCCCAATGCGATTTACGTAATAAAAAAGATTCTGGATTTGATTTTTTTGCAAAACTAGAAATTCAAGTACCAGGAGTAAAGATCTTTAGCTTACAACAGAACCACAGACATGAGATAGTGGATCCGGTATTAGATATATTTACAACATATAGAGATTAGAATAAGTTGCAATTATAGAAGAAAGGTCTTATATTAAGAAAAGACATTATAGATTTATACAAATGGCAAATAAAAAATTAACTGAAGAAGAGATTAAAAATATAAAAGATCTCCAATTAAACCGGAACAACATTATCGTAGAGTTAGGTAATCTAGAAGCCTACCTTTTCGACATCTCTTCAAAGAAAACTAACCTACAAGAACAGCTTAGTCAATTAGCAGAAAGAGATCAAAAATTAGGTAAGGAATTATCTGATAAGTATGGAGATGGCTCCATTGATCTTGAAAAAGGAGAATTTATTCCTCAAGACTAAAAAGAAAGAGTGTCTTCTTAATATTGCCGATATTTATACCATATGGCAGCAGGAAGATACTCTTTTACCCTAGAACAAGGGACTACTGTAGATTTTGAACTACGTTACACAGATTCTGGATCTACCCCTATCGATCTTAGTGAGTATATCGGAAAAATGGAAATCCGATCCACATACTCAGGTTCAGGAGAAACGTACGCAACACTAACTTCAAGTTTAGGAGACACTTATACAAAATTAACAGATAATGCATTTCTTAGTTTCTCTGGTAGTAGCTTAGATAAACCGACAGCAAGCGGTAGTATCGGAGTTTATATCGGATATGAACTCACCGACGCTCTAGACTTTACAGGAGAAGCTTTCTACGATCTAGAAATTACTAACGGAGTCATTAGAACGAGGTTAATAGAAGGGAGAGTTTTATTATCTAAACAAACTACCGATTAATGGGTAATAACTACATAAACATAGTCGATAATGATTGCCCTACCGGTATTACTATCACTCAACCAGTAACTGAAATCGTTGAGGTAGTATCTACAGGACCTCAAGGACCTCGAGGACTTAAAGGAGACAAGGGAGATAGTGCACTTGTCAACCTAATAGCTACCGGTAGTGTAAGTGCTTCAGTACACCTTACAGGAGACATATTTACAGTAACATCTGCATCTGCAGACATATTTTCCGTAAACTACCAAGGAGTAGTAACTTTACAGGAACAGCTAGTAACTCCTACTGCCGTTAGAGGAGGTATATTTTTCTCCGGCAGTGGCGATTTTTTCCTCGGAAGTTAATATTTATAAACATATAATAGAAACATTTTAAAATAAAAACATGGCAGATTGGAAAAAAGTCATTGTCTCCGGTTCTTCCGCGGAGCTGGCAGGATTAACATTAGATACAGCGTTAACTGTAGCTAACGGAGGAACAGGTTTAACCGCTACCGGAAATAACAATTTCTTAGTTGGAGACGGAGCAGCATCATTAACTACAGTTGGAAGCAACGGTACTGGTACCGTAGTAAGAACAACTGGAGCTACTGGATTGACAGCATCTGGTTCATTTAGTGGATCCTTCCAAGGAGACGGCTCTGGATTGACAGGTATTACTGCCGACACTTTAGCTAATTCAATTGTAGACGGAAACGGTATAGCAGACTTTACCTTCAACGGCTCTGCAGGAGCTACAGTAACAGTAGAAGCTGACTCTACTACAGGAGGAAACGTAAAACCGGTTAATATTACTACAAATGGTGTAGGTTTTGATATTAGTACTATTGACGGTGATGGTTTAGGAACTTCCGGAGGCGAATTGGTAGTTAATGTAGATGATTCATCTATAGAGATTAACTCTGATTCATTAAGAGTAAAAGCCGGCGGAGTTACTAACGCAATGTTAGTAAACGATAGTATTCAAATAG
>Ga0209138_1003369_pt1 | contig 11526 bp, 26 predicted proteins | sample SaaInl3SG_22_DNA_FD_184645 | JGI IMG/M metagenome (GOLD analysis project Ga0209138, IMG submission 184645) | Marine microbial communities from expanding oxygen minimum zones in the Saanich Inlet - ESP_153SG_22_DNA (SPAdes) (version 2) | ecosystem: Environmental > Aquatic > Marine > Intertidal...
TACAGTAAGAGAAGAGTGAATCACTCTTCTGATCGAAATGGGTTTTGTACTGTAGAAAAATTGCGCTGCGGTTTCATTAAGCATAGTACTTATAGATTCAACCTGGTGATTTTACAACCCCCCACCCCTGAGAAATATTTTTTTATTTTTTTATTTTATAAAAGAAAAAAGGAATAGTATTTCTACTATTCCCTTCTCCCCTGACTATGACAAAGTCAACGCAAATTAATCTGCTCTTGATCCTGCGTAAGCTGTAAAGCCAGCAGCCTTAAACACTTGGGCACAAGCAGCCGCACCCTGCTCCTTAGTGTACATACACTGCGTACCTAGTCCGCTTGGGTTCCATATTGAGTAAGCACCTGTGTAGTCCTTGGTAAAGCCTGCTGCCTTCATACGCTTGCCCAGCTTAGTGTTGCCTTTAATGCCGTAGATGTTAACCCAAGCAAAGCCACAGTAGCCTAGCTCGCCATGCTGTTCAATGCTAGCCTCAGCCGCATCGCGAGCATGTTGCAGTGCCGCTGCCTTAATAGTCTGCAGGTCTTCTACAGTGTAGTCGTTCAGTACAGTAGTTGATGTGTTGATAGTAGTCATTTGCTATGCTCCTTAGCGTTAATGTATATACAGTATAGCACCTTTGTGCTGTGTGTCAACCCCTAATATTCGTATACAGTTGGCATTGTTAGGCCTTGGCCTGCACAGTAACGATCCAGTTCCTTGATCACCTTGCCATAGTAGTTGTACTTGTTCTGTGCTTGTGCACGGGAGATCTCTCCATCGCAGTGTAAGTTCTCTGGCGATAGATCTGCGTCCAAGCTGTTAGCTAGATCGTTTACTTGTGTTTGGCTTAGTGGGAAGTTGATCTGCGGTGAGTTAAAGAAGCTGCCCCAGCTGTTCTTCTGATCAATGTATGCTTGTAAGTTTTTCATAGTGTGCCCTCTTTGTTAACTTATACAACTATTATAGCATCGTTGTGCTAGTTGTCAACCCCTAATTTTAAAAATCCTGTGGATAACCGCGTGTTGTTTTTGCGCCACGCTTGGGGCTTACCACTAACACTTGCTCCTTGAGGAAGTCACGATAGTCAGCATCATCTGGCAAGCCTGCAATCCATTCCTCCTCTGTCTTCCACTCTACGGGGAACTCTTTAGCACCAAGGCCGTTCTCTGAGAACGCAGCCATTACGAACGCAACAGCATCCTGGACGCGGTCCAAGTCCTGGACTAGGTAGTCTGAACCACCTTTCATCTTCCAGTACGCATTGCCTGACGCGAACTTACCGTCCTCTGCGTGTGCGCCGTAGTTTTCAAGGAACTGTGTTGTGATTACGAAGTTTTGCATTTGTTTGCCCTCATTGCTTAACTGTTATATACAGTATAGCATCAATGTGCTGTGTGTCAACCCCTATTTGCAAAAAAACAACAGAAAAAAAAGCCCGGAGCATATTGGACGAGGGCACATCCTGCTCCGAGCTTTCACAGTGTAGTAGAGCGTGAGGGCATACGCTGTTCCACTACCTTAGTACCTTACAGCTCTAGCGGCTGCTTCGGTTGTTGCAGTCTAGGGACGAGGGCACATCCTTCGACTGTTCGAGCTAGTTCGAACGAGGGCACATTCGTTCTAGCTCTAGTTGGACAACACCACAGGGTGTGTTGCTGTCCTTACAGTGTTGCGGAGCACTATGCTCGACGCATCACCGTATTCTCTGCCATTGCTTCCCACTTGTTGGGGAACGCTTCGGCTAAGTCTGCTACCTTAAGAACTGTGCGCAATGATAGCTCACGCAGACGATTCTTGTTAATGTCTACAAAGTCCATGATGTCTGTCTTGACATCTTCTGACAGTTTACGATCATCCAACATACCATCTGCTACCACTTGCTTGATGCGCAGTACTTTGTCCTTGTCTGTATCGATAGTCAAGTCCATATAGTGACAGCGTGACTCCAATGCACTAAGGTGCTCACGTAGTTTGCCTTTGACTTTGTCGAACTTCAAGTTAGTGATAAAGATAGCACTAGCTTCAAACTTGAACTTGTCTGGCACACCTTCATTGCGCAGTTTGAATGAATCAGTGTTCCAGTGGATCCAACGATTCTTCTTGCTATCTAGTGCAGCTTTGAGAATATTCAAGCTTAGATCATCTTGGAAGATTGAGTCACAGTCATCAAACACAACTACTTTGCCTTTGTCTGCCATGTTGAACAGTTTGCAGTAGAGTCCGATTGGGCTCATAGCACCTTTGATAACTTCGTGTGTCTTGCCTGCTCCTAGTGTTTCCATAGTTGCATAGCGATCCAGCACTTCTTCTACACCGTGGCTTTTGCCTACACCCGGAGGGCCGCTAACGATCATTGCTCGAACGCTGCCTTTCTTGACGGCTTTGGTCATATCTTTGAGCATGTCAAACCGTTCGCGGATGCGCTCTACAATCTCAGCGTCTGACTCTTTGCGTTCAGTTGTCTTGACTTCTGCTCCGACCTGCTCGTAACCCTCCGGGCCTGCAACCTTGATCTTAATATTGCGATCTGGAAATCCGTTTACTGCTGCTCCATCTACTGTAACATAACCTCCTTTGTTACCTACCTTAAACTCTTCTACCATCGGAAACACAAGCCCTGTCATGTCTGTGTCTTTACCGCGGATCTTGTACGTGCCTTCTACAATGCGAATGTTTGTCATATCTCTTTGCCCTTTTGTTTAACTGTTATATACAGTATACTATCTTTTAAACGTTTGTCAACCACTATCTGCGAATAATTTTTGTATTAACTACCACACCGTAGCAGTTTGATTCTACCACTTCAGCATAGTTGCCATGACGGATTACTTCTTGATAGCACACCTTGTTCGCATCGTTCAGTCCAGCAGCATAGCCTGGGCGCCGACGTTCGTTCAATGGATTGTGCTGTGACCCGTACACATTCTCTACTCGTCCTACTTTGTCAGTTCGATCTTTGTAGATCTCGTTGAACACGATAACAGTTCCAAGGGCAATTAATACTGACTCAACATCGCCTGCTTTAGCCTGCGCTGGCATCATTGCCACGGCGCCTACAATTGCTACTGCACTCAGTGCACTTGAAGTAAAGTTGATTGCTGTTTTCTTAACGTTCATTGTGTTTGCCCTTTTCCCTAACTGTTATATACAGTATACGATCAAACTGCGGGTTTGTCAACCACTTTATGCAATGATTAGATAAACAATTCCAAGTATCACAATCACTACCGCAGGCGGAACCACTGTCCAGATCAAGCTGTGAACACACTGTTCCCAGAACCCAACATAGGTGTTGCAGTTGTGGCACTTCTCAGCAAAGAAGTTCTTATCCATCTGATGACAGTTTGGACACACACTCATCTTACCATACTCCGAACATTGCAGTAGGTTGCAGGAATGCTGCTACCCAAATAAGTCCCATACCAAACCATACCAACAGTCCACTCAATAGTCCTGTTTGCCATAGCACCAAAAGGATCAACAGCCTTAAGAACGTTCCCATCTTACTTCTTGTCCTTGCGTTCGACTACTACAGTCTTCTGCATCCAGCTAACAATCAACTCGCGATCTTCTTCTGAAAAGTCTTTAGCAGTTGTGCCAAAGGTTGCACCAAAGTGAGTAAGCGCAGCGCCTATGTGGCTTAGGTTGTTGAGTGTACGCAAGCCGTTGTCAGTGACTGCCTTAAGGCCAAACTCTTTACCGTAGTTCTCGCTGTAGTCCATCATTTCGCGACCGATAGCTGCCAGTTGCTTCTGCTCTTGTGTTGCTTCGAAATATGTGTTGTTCATGTGTTGCCCTCATTTCCTAATTGTTATATACAGTATACGATCTAAAGTTGGGTTTGTCAACCCCTAATTTGGAAGTCGACCATTCCAATCATCACATGGATCATCACACATTATTCGTCCTCCTGTTCACGACCTTGTGCAAAGTCCAACAAGTCTGCTGCCAATGCTGCTGCCTGTGCGCGAGTCAACTGCACCCAACTGAAAGGACCGCCTTCGCTCCAGCTGCCTACTTTGCTCTGTGTCAATTGCACACAAGTGCCTCGGTCGCTGCCTCCAAAGAAGCGTGTCATTGTTACGCCTTCTGCGTGTGTTTTCAATTCTGTGGACATCGTGTGCTCCTCTAATGTCTAACTGTTATATACAGTATACCATCTACTGTGAGGTTTGTCAACCTCTTTTTAATCTAAATCGCAGTCCCAGTAGGTACCATCGAATGTGGCATATAAGCCACCCAGCGGATAGTCTTTGTGCTCGAACAAGATGTATGGAGCGCCGTTGTAATCAATCTTCTGGCTTACGATGTTGACTTCGTCTAGCTTGAGGAAGCGTTCGCCTTCTAGCCCTGTTGTGTGTACTCTAATCATTGGATGCCCTCCGTTTGCCTAACTGTTATATACAGTATACGATCACTTCTAAGGTTTGTCAACCATTAAATTGCCACGGGGAGCAATTATTTTTAAACGAGGGCACATTCTAACAATCGCTTCAACCCGTGGCTAACTTGGCCTGCCCTAGAGGATTCGAACCTCTGACCCACAGCTTAGAAGGCTGTTGCTCTATCCAGCTGAGCTAAGGGCAGTTACTTGGTGGGCCCACCGAGACTCGAACTCGGAACCTACGGATTATGAGTCCGGTGCTCTAACCAATTGAGCTATAGGCCCTGTCTTTGGTGCTCCCTTCCGGACTCGAACCGGAAAGCCTTGCGGCGACAGATTTTAAGTCTGTTGTGTATACCAATTCCACCAAGGGAGCAAATTCTTTTTACTTATGCCCCATCATCCATTTCATATTCAAGTTCGAATTGACTTTCAAACTCTTCTACCTGCTGACAGAGATCATATACCATGCTGTCAATAACTCTAACAGCCGTTTCGTTCTGCTGGTTCTCAACTAAATGAGCAATGTGTTCCAGCTTTTGAATCAGTTCAAGTTCGTTTGTCATCTTATTGCACCCATACATGGTTAAACTTGGTAGGAAGGTTATCACAGCTGAAGATCTCATCTGTGTAGTTAACGACTTTGACACACTCATTTGTTTCATAGCTAACATGGACATCTGGCGCACTCAGTGCTGAGTTTGCTGCATATCCTAACCCTACTAACATCGTGCCTGCAAATGCTGCTGTAAATAGTGCTTTCATTGTCGTTGCCCTTTTGCTTAACTGTTATATACAGTATAGCGCCGAAGCGCCATACTGTCAACCCCTAATTTGCCTTATTCAGCAAATACTTTTGCTCGTGATCCGTAGACGTCACGTGCTGTCATGCTATAACGAAGCTTGCCAGTTGTAGCAGGCTCAGCCTTAACATTCAAGCCTGCGTCACGCAGCTCGCTTACTCGTGCAGTCAAGTTCTGAATTCCGAAACGTGCCTTTGCATCAGCAGCCGTAATGGTCTTGCCAGTACCGCGCAGGTAAGATTCAAGGAAAGCTTTTTGGTTTGATTTAATAGTAGTGAATGACATAATGATTTACCTTTTCAAAGTTTAGTTTAAAGTTTGCCTATCAACACTTTTTGCTCCAGTGTCTATATAGTATAGCACCTTTGCGGGATATGTCAACCCCTAATTAACAATCTGGATCGAAATCGTACCACTCTTGAGCCTCATCAACGTCAGGCTCTTCTTCCTCTTGGAAGCGCTCTGACAGCTCGTTACAGTCTAGCATATCAGCAACATCGTCTGTTGACATATAGCTCAGTGCCATGCTCAGCATGTCCTCTGCTGAAACAAGACCTTCTTCTACTAGTGCTAGTGCCGCATCACGTGAATTAAACATAGTTTGCCCTCTTTGTTTTCTAACTGTTATATATAGTATATGCTCACTTGCGGAGTTTGTCAACCCCTAATTTGCATATTCCACATTATTTTTGATGTCCCAACGCTCAAGCACAGGCAAGCCAAACTCGTCCTCGTCAACGCAGACATATGCCACAGTCTTCTTGACAATGCCGTAACGGTAGCCCTGATCGTTAACCAAACCGCCTACCCATATCTTATGTGGGAAGTCTTCGCAGAAGTTGAACGGATCATCGTTGAGGCTATACTCAAAATAGTTGCCGCGTTCCTTCTCTACGAAACGACCTACAGGTGCCTTAGTGTGAGTCCAAAATGCCATGTGCTGCCCCTTTGCCTAACTGTTATATACAGTATAGCAATGAATAGGGGATCTGTCAACCTCTTTTGGTAAAAAAGATCCCCTATGATATCAATGACTTACGCTTCTTCTTCGTTCTCTTCTTCCATTTCTTCGTCTTCCCACTCTGCAAGTTGCTCATCAAGTGCATAGTGGTCTACAAGATACTCTGGGATCATGTTGCGAACAGTGTCTGAGGTTGCACCGTCATATTCGTAGTGGTCGTCTGCACCTTCTGAATCCCAGTAGCCTACAAAGCACATACCGCTTTCTTGATAGTATGCTTCCAGATACACACCGTCCATGTCATCGCAGAACTTAGAGTAAGCGTCAATGGGCGGCGACCATGCTGAGTCGAACCATCCTTCGATAGTAGCAGTGCCGTCACCGTTGTCTGTAAACTCCAAGCCTTCGAGACTCACATCCCACTTGGTTCCCCAGCTAGATACTCGCCAGTCATACCAGTTGACTGCATCACCGTTAGAACCTTTAGTAGTGTCGCGGAGCTCTACGGGCATCGGAACCATTGCGTTGAGCAAGCCTCCGTCTTCGCCTTCTTGATTAGCGTCTTCCCACAGTTGCTTGATAGTCTCTGTGGAACCTTTGATTGTGATTGAGTTGTTGCACCAGTTAGGCATGATTAAACCTCCGTGTTGATGTCGACGACTTCAGTGTCAACGATGTCTGGGTGAGTCATGTTGTAGTCCATCTCTGAAACTACATCGCTGGGATCTGCATCTTCTTTGATCCAAATCGCAACCGTTACTTCAATGCGTCTGTATTCGTCCATTTGAGTTTGCCCTCTCATTTGTTTAACTGTTATATACAGTATAGCACCGAAATGCTATACTGTCAACCTCTCTTTAGCGGGGCCTACGCCTCCATTGCTTGTAGTTCCAGCAAGTCCTCTACACGATCGAACACGCCTGTGCCCGTGCTTACAATCCACTCACGGCCGTTGAAGACGTAAAAGTATTCACAGCCCATATGCGACATCTCAGTCTCAAACTCGTCGTAGTTGGCAAACTCTTTAGTCTCGCAACCTGTTTCGCCGCGATCGCGACCGTAGTATGCGACAACACCTTCCTGCGCATTGCCAAAGGTGTGCGGCTTGCTTGGATCAGGCATTGGCTCAGCTGCTAGCGAGCTCATGTCGCCCTGCTCAATCAAACGTGCAATCTTGTATGCCGCTTGATAGTTCTCTTGCAAGATCTTGCCGTTGTTTGAAACGTAGCCATCCCAGTGGCAGTATACTGCGCGGATGCCGTTTGATGTCTTGTAACCAATTGCTGAACGAGTTCCCATTGCATATGCTCCTTATGCGTTTGTTTAACTTATACATACAGTATAGCACCACTATGCTATACTGTCAACCTCTTTTTTATCTTTTTCTTCCAAATCCATCATAGGCTGCTCCTCAACGGTTACAGAGTATGCCTTGCCGTTCATGTCCCACACCATCATAGTCTTCTTGGTGCTGACAAAGTATCCACCCACTGGATGTAGGTCCATCTTGATTGGACCTACGGGCCCGATGATGCCATCTGGGTCACTTTTGATCATTGCCTTGCGGATCGAGTCTGCTATCTTATCGCAGTATGCTAACATGGAATGCCCTCCTAATCTCTAACTGTTATATATAGTATAGCACCACTTGTGCTAGTTGTCAACCCCTAATTTAAGAAATCTGCCTTTAATCTGTCCAGCATACGAACAGCTTCCTCGCGAGCTTGATCAACAGCTTCTTCTACCATGTCTGCTAGGTAGCCGCCAATGCCTGCGTCGATGTCGTCTTCTGGGCTGCATTCGCGAGCATAGCAAGAGCCTAGTGTATCACAGCCCATCTCCACGCCGTCATACATGGCCCGCACTCGAGCAATATAATGAGTGTCAAGGTATGCATCCAATCGGCGCTCCATCTCAGCAAACTCTTCTTCAGTCTCGTCAAAGCAATCGCGAACCGAACAGTCTTCGTAGGTCCAGTCTACAATGATGTCGAACTGATCAACTTTGAATGTCTTAGCGTGGTAAAAGTCTCTCATTTGAAGTGCCCTCTTCTTTGTTAACTTATATACACTATAGCACCGAAGCGCTATAGTGTCAACCCCTAATTTACTTTTTAGGCAATTTGTTTTAGCATGCTGGCAGTGACCTTCCACTTGCCCTGTGTTGGTGTGTTTACAATCACTGTCTTGCGATTGATCTTTTCCACAATACCTACTACAGTACGACCGCCGCGCCCAGTAAACTCTACAGCATCTCCCACTGTGAGTGAACGTGCTGTGGCTCGTGCGTTGAACGTGCGCTGGAGTTTGATTGCTTCAACTACTTGGTTGATCTCATCGTTAGTCATGTTGCGGATTGCAGTGATTGCGGTTTGAACGTTATTCATATCTAGTACCCTCTAGGTTTGTTTAACTTATACATACAGTATAGCACAGGTGTGCGCTGCTGTCAAGTGTTTTTTTAACAGCAGCGCAACTTTTTTACAATTGCTCTAGTGCAGCATCTATAATATTATGCGCACAGTTGTCTGTTGCAAAGCCCTCTTCTTCTGCAAAATCTATGCTGCTGCTACACATAATAGTGTCTGTAAGCACATTAATATTGTGCTGCTTAAACACTGCTACTAGTTGTGCTGCTGTGTATACTGCTGCAACTTGCACTTTGTTTACACTTACAACAATAGCTGCGTCTGCTGCGTTTAAAAATACGTAGTTTGTGTTTTGCATAATGTGCTCCTCATATGCTTGTTTAACTTATACATACAGTATAGCACACACAGCAGCACTTGTCAAGTAAAAAATGCTGCTGTGCGTAAGTTTTTTTATGCAGGCTGCATACTTGCAATAGTGTCTGCATAGTAGTGCAGCATGTTATACATGCACTCCCTAACAACAGTGTCTGCTGCACTGTTTAAGCAGGCTGCTGCTAAACTGTCTACTGTTGTGTGCTGCATGTAGTTGTCGTATAAAAATTGCATTTTATAGCAGTTGTCTGTTATGCAGTAGTCATTATTTTCTGCTACGCTGTCCTGTGCAGCGTGTGTAATTGCTTCTGCGTAGCTTGCAATTGCGCTTGCTACTACTTCTGCATAAATTGTTTGTTGTGTGTTTTGCATATTATAGCCCTCTATGCTTGTTTAACTTATACATACACTATAGCACAAGTTTGTGCTGCTGTCAACTAAAAAATTAACAGCAGCGCAACTTTTTTTAGTAAGCGTACATTACACGTAATGCTAGTGTGCTATAGTCTGCACTTGTGTTAAACGTTTGCTTTGCTGTTTTAGCAGCACTGTCGCACTCACATTCAAACTGCTCTGTAATGCAGTCCCTATACTCTGTGTCATAGCTACACAGTGCAGCTCCTGCGTCTGCTACTGTAAACGTTAAACGTGCATTGTCGTCTGCGTATGTATTATAGAGCATTTGCAAGTTTTGCATTACTTCTAATGCGTCTGTTAAACGTATAACGTAGTCGTCGCCCTCTGCTATGCTGTCGTTATTAAGTGTTGTTAAGCTTGCAAGTGTGTCTGCTAAAAATTGCACAATAAAACAGCGTTCTGCTTGTGTAAGCGTTTGCTGTTGTGCTTGTGTAAGCAGTGCGTAGTTTGCGTTGTTAACTACAGCGCAGTGTGTGTTAATTGTACATGTTTGCATAGTTTGCCCTCTTTGCAATTAAGTTTTAAACTGTACATACAGTATAACACAGTATGCACAGTTGTCAAGTGTTATTTTAAATTATTTTACATGCCCCACATGTTGTCTACTACAGTGTGCGTTTGTATGTATGCGTTTTCGTTTAGCGTATACACAGCAAAGTCCGTGTCGTACTCCGCATTAATTGTTGCAATGTGTGCAACAGCTTCGTCGTAGTCTGCAAACACAGCAGCGTTTGTAAGTGCTGCTTCGTCGTCGCCTGCGCCCTGTAGTTGTAGTATGTGTACGTTTTGCATAGTTTGCCCTCTTTGCAATTAATTGTTTATGTATACATAATAGCATGTACACACACAGTTGTCAACCGTTTTTTAAATTATTTTAGTACTAGCTTTGCCATGCTAGTACTTTGTTATTTTTTACAGTACACACACGCTTTTCCGTGTAGCCGTCATTTTTAATAAACAACGCACTGTAAACTTGTGCAGCGCCATCTGCTGTTAAGTTAATAAGTTGCAAATTTGTGTATTTGCCGTTTTTTACTTTAATGTTTTGCATAGTTTGCCCTCTGTGCTTTGTTAACTGTTATATACAGTATAGCACATTATACACAGCTGTCAACCGTTTTTTGCAAAAAGATTGCAAACGAACACAATTGTTGTGCGCACACAACGTTTGACAGCTTACGGACGGCTAGCAGCACTGTGCCGCAGGTGCTGCTTGTACTGCTGCTTGAGCAAGCTTAGATGCTGTGTTACGTACTCGTCAAACGTATAGGGCTGCTGCTGCCCGTGCGCAAAGTACTCGTCCCTATTAGCATAGTACTGATTGGTTACAAACACTCTAAACCTGCGCGGGCGTGTTGCAGCACTGTGTTGATGTGTCATAGTTACATGCTCCAGTAGGTTTCGCTGCTAGGGCTACAGTAGTAGGGAGTGTCGTAGCGTTCTTGGAACTCCTTGCCTCCCATTAGACTAGTGCGAGTCACATAGGTCTCGTGGATCTCATAACGCTCGTTCTTCTGCAAGCTGTCCTTGACCGACTTCTCCAACGTTGAACGGTTGTCTGTCGCATAGTCCCGCTTTAGAACCAGTCGTTCCCCACTCTTAACACGACGATCCTTGCGATAAATTTCTACAGTATACATAGTGATCCCTCTACGTTTGTTAACTTATAATACTAGTATAGCATCAATACACACAGTGTCAACCGAAATCTGCTGACCTTAGTTCCGCATGCTCTTCTAGTTCTTCCCACATAGCATACAAGTGAGCAGCTAGATCGCTCTTGACTGAATCCTGAAGTGGAAGACTCATGATCATCTCATCCAACTGATCAATAGCACGATCGATCGCCTCTAGTTGTTGTTGCATATGAATTCCCTCTAGTAATTAACTTACTCTACTAGTATAACACACTACTATACAGTGTCAACCTTTTTTTAAACCTATAGCAGCGGGGCCTTATACAACACACTAGTAGTAGAGTATGATCATATACTAGTAGTGTCAACACACATAGTAGAGCTAGAGTGTATACTAGTAGTAGAGGTTCGAGAGCAGCTAGTAGTAGTGTAGAGTATAGTTGCTGCTCTTATACTAGTAAGAGAACTATACTCAGAGTTGAAACTATACTAGGACTGTGAATCTAATGGTGTCTACAAGCTAATATAAGGTGGCTAGCAGCGGGGCCTATTGTGAATTAATGGTTTTCCACCATGAAATTAGA
>Ga0209138_1003387_pt1 | contig 11456 bp, 9 predicted proteins | sample SaaInl3SG_22_DNA_FD_184645 | JGI IMG/M metagenome (GOLD analysis project Ga0209138, IMG submission 184645) | Marine microbial communities from expanding oxygen minimum zones in the Saanich Inlet - ESP_153SG_22_DNA (SPAdes) (version 2) | ecosystem: Environmental > Aquatic > Marine > Intertidal...
TCAATCCACCAGCGCCAGCCAATGCCGCACCAAGGCCAAGACCGGCAAAGCCGGCTCCGCGAAGCCATTGGCGCCGGTTCATATAGACCTGTTCATCCGTTGCCGCTGATTCTGGCAATTCCCAGTCGCGTTTCTGCTTTATCAACATGTCAAATTTCCCATCTGTTTGGCCCCGCCCAATTGGCCTACCTGATTGAAACCAATGTGCTGTTGCCGAGCTATTATTCAAAATCTGCCTAAATTCTACCACTCACCCTGCTGGTACATTGTGGCATTAGTTTGGCGGGTTATTGCAACCGCGCCACGACATCACCGATCCTAGCCAGCGCCTTATCCAACAAATCATCCGCCGTGGCATAGGAAATACGGAACGCAGGCGACAGGCCAAAGGCCACACCCGGCACAACCGCCACCTCGCCCATTTCCAGAACAGCGGCGGCGAAATCACTATCGGTCTCAATCACCTGACCACCCGCATCACTGGGCCGCGATTTGCCAATTAACCCGGTAATATCTGGATAGGCATAGAACGCGCCATTCGGCATCGCACAGCTAACCCCATCCATCGCGTTTAATGCCGCCACAACCTTTTGCCGCCGGCGGTCAAAAACAGCAAGATTATCGGCGATGAAATCAATTGGCCCATCGAGCGCCGCGATAGCCGCATGCTGGGCAATCGAATTAGGGCTAGAGGTTGATTGTGACTGGATTTTCGCCATTGCCTTGATCAAATATGCCGGCGCCGCGGCATAACCAATGCGCCACCCCGTCATGCAATAGGATTTAGACACACCGTTCAGGGTCAACACCCGATCCGCCAGATCCGGCGCTATTTGGGACATGGTGGCAAAAACAAAACCGTCATAGGTCAGATGTTCATATAAATCATCCGACACCAGATACACATGTTCATGCCGGCGCAAAACATCAGCCAGCGCGGCAATCTCACTGGCCTCATAGCCAATGCCAGTCGGGTTTGACGGACTGTTCAGGATCACCCATTTGGTGCGCGGGGTAATAGCGGCATCCAATTGCTCAGGCGTTAATTTCATTCCGGCAGATGGCGGACAGGCAACAAAGACCGGCTGGCCCTCGCATAGCTCGACAATACCGGCAAAGCTCACCCAATAGGGCGCAGGGATAATCACCTCATCGCCCGGATTAATCGTCGCCATCAATGCATTGAACAACACCTGCTTGCCGCCAGTGCCAATTGTGATGTTTTCCGGCGCCACTTCGATCTGGTTTTCACGGGCAAATTTACGAACCACCGCGGCCTTTAATTCGGGAATACCGTCAACCTGTGTATAGCGTGTGTGGCCATCATGCATGGCCTTGATTGCCGCCTCGACCACATGCGGCGGAGTTGGAAAATCAGGCTCACCTGTTGCAAGGCCAATCACATCACGCCCAGCTGCGCGCATATCCAGCGCCATGCTAGCAATAGCGACGGTCGGCGATGGTGTGGTTCGGTTAATGCGATCAGAAATGATGTTTTTAGCGGGCGACATGAAAGGGCCTCCTCTACGGCGCCGGATTGCGCCTGCATTTTACCGTGCTTTGCGAGAACAGTGCAAGAAGAAGCGGCGTGGCGACATCCCCCAATCCATTAACCTGTCCTATGATGGGCCGATGGATGCGCTAGGCATATATGCAAACAAAGCAAGAATCGGGTCGCATAGTGTTTGGGCGCACCACATTCTATAGGCCAGTGCAAATCCTAGTTGTGGCAGGAGGCTATCATGAAAACACAGGCCCAAATTGACTATCAGCGCATCGAGCGTGCCATTGCCTTTATCACCGAGAATTTTGCTGACCAGCCCTCGCTTGGCGAGATAGCGGCGGCGGTGCATGTAAGTCCGTTTCATTTCCAGCGGCTATTTTCAAAATGGGCCGGTGTCAGTCCAAAGCAATTCATGCGGTTTTTGGCATTGGAGCATGCCAAGGACGCGATCCGGAATCATCAGGCCACTATATTGGATGCCGCCTTTGATGCCGGGCTTTCCGGCGCCGGTCGGTTGCATGATCTGTTTGTCACAATAGAGGGCATGACCCCTGGTCAATTCAAACAGGGCGGCTCTGGCCTTGCGATCAATTATAGCTATGCCGATACCCTGTTTGGTCCGGTGCTGCTCGGCGCCACCCCGACTGGCCTATGTCACATGGCGTTTGAGGATGCCCCCGATAAGGGTATCGCGACATTGCGCCAGAAATTCCCAAATGCCAGCTTTATCAAAATGTTTGACAAGCATCAGGCAGACGCCATCGCCATCCTCAACCATCATTGGCAGCACCCAAGTGAACACCGGTCCGCAGAATGCGAAAAACCACCGGCCAGCAAGAAGACAATCCGCCTACATCTCAATGGCAGCGCCTTTCAGTTAAAGATATGGGAAGCATTGTTGAAAATTCCGATGGGATCATTGGCCACATATGGCGATATTGCGACCCGTATTGACGCGCCACATTCGGCCCGCGCGGTTGGCACTGCGATTGCCAGAAACCCGATTGCATTGCTCATCCCCTGCCACCGTGTAATCCGGAAAACCGGCAATATTGGCGGCTATATGTGGGGACCAAACCGCAAACAGGCGATTATCGCGTGGGAGGCAAGCCAGTATTACGGCTAATGCGGGGCCAATACATACCCAAATACCTACCCAAATACATAGATAAACGATCCCGCCCTCTTCCCTCGCACGCTATCACGCCCTATCTTTTAGGAATGGAAAACAACAGTTCGACAAGTGAAGACGGCTCGGGTGATAGCGCGGGAGATGCGGCGCGCGCTAGCGGCGTTTCTGGTGCGCCGGATAATATGATTATCACCCGCCCGCGCCAGCCAGCGAATTTCGATCTGCAATCGGAATTCACCCCCGCTGGTGATCAGCCAACGGCCATCGCTGAATTGATCAGCGGCATCAAGAACGGTGACCGCGATCAGGTGTTGCTTGGCGTGACCGGCTCTGGAAAAACATTTACCGCGGCGCATGTCATTAAAGAGACCAAACGTCCAACCCTCATTTTGGCGCCAAACAAGACACTGGCGGCCCAGCTTTATGGCGAGATGCGCTCGCTCTTCCCCGATAATGCGGTCGAATATTTCGTATCCTATTATGATTATTACCAGCCAGAGGCCTATGTCCCGCGCTCCGACACCTATATCGAGAAAGAATCTTCGGTCAATGAACAGATCGACCGCATGCGGCATTCGGCGACGCGGGCATTGTTGGAACGCGATGATGTAATCATCGTGTCATCGGTATCCTGTATTTATGGCATTGGATCGGTCGAGACATATTCAACGATGACCGAAACCCTCGGTGTGGGCGAAGATTATCCACGTCAGGATATGTTGCGCCGCTTTACCGAATTGCAATATCGCCGTAATGACGCGAATTTTGTTCGCGGCAATTTTCGGGTGCGCGGCGATAATGTCGAACTGTTCCCCGCGCATATGGAAGACCGGGCGTGGCGCATTTCACTCTTTGGCGATGAGATCGAATCTATCTTTGAGATAGACCCGCTGACTGGTGAAAAAATAAAACCGCTGGAAAAGATCACGGTCTTTGCAAACTCGCATTATGTGACGCCAAAGCCGACCTTGCAGCAAGCCTGCAAGCTGATCAAGGAAGAGCTGAAACTCCGGCTGGCCGAGCTCAATGAGCAGAATAAATTGCTCGAAGCACAGCGCATCGAACAGCGCACCCAGTTTGACATCGAAATGATCGAGGCAACAGGTGCCTGTGCCGGTATTGAGAATTACTCGCGCTATCTATCGGGGCGTGGCCCTGGTGAGCCACCGCCGACGCTGTTTGAATATCTGCCGGAAAATGCGCTTCTGATCATTGATGAAAGCCATGTTACCGTGCCACAAATCGGGGCGATGTATAAGGGTGACTTTGCCCGCAAATCGACCCTCTCCGAATATGGTTTCCGGCTTCCGTCCTGCATGGATAACCGGCCATTGAAATTTGAGGAATGGGAAGGTTTCCGCCCCCAGACCATTCACGTCTCAGCCACCCCCGGCCCGTGGGAGCTAGAGCGCACAGGCGGCGTTTTCTCTGAGCAGCTCGTCCGGCCAACCGGCCTCATTGATCCTGAATGTTTTGTTAGACCGACGACCAATCAGGTGGACGATATTATCGCCGAAAGCCGTGAGGCCGCGGCCAAAGGCCAGCGTGTTTTGATTACCACCCTCACCAAAAAGATGGCCGAGGCATTGTCAGAATATATGTATGAAGGCGGCATCCGCGTGCGCTATCTGCATTCCGATATTGATACGCTGGAGCGCATTGAAATCATGCGTGATCTACGCCTTGGTGTGTTTGATGTGTTGATTGGCATTAACCTACTGCGTGAGGGATTGGACATCCCGGAATGTGCGCTTGTCGGTATTTTGGACGCCGATAAGGAAGGCTTTTTGCGCTCAAAAACATCACTGGTTCAGACCATCGGACGGGCTGCACGGCATGTCGAGGGGCGGGTTATTCTGTATGGCGATAAGATTACCGATTCCATGCAATATGCCCTTGATGAAACCAAGCGCCGCCGCACCAAGCAACAGGCCTATAACGTTGCGAATAACATCACGCCTGAATCGATCAAGAAAGACATCGCCGATATTCTCGACTCAGTCTATGAGCGCGGCGATCACCTAACGCCAGAGGCAGGCGGTAAACCGGGTGACCTTGTCGGCAGTAATTATCAGACAGTCATTGCCGGCCTTGAAAAGTCGATGAAAGAGGCCGCCAGTAATCTTGATTTTGAGGAAGCGGCACGTTTGCGTGACGAGATCCGCCGAATGGAGGCCGCCGAGCTAGGCCTTACGGCGCCGGGCATGCCGGTTAGCATCGCCCAGAATCATGGCTTCCCCGCCGGCACCCCCGGCGCGCCACCAAAAAAACGTGGCAGGCGCCGCTAGTGGCCCTGCACTACGCTAGTTCAGCTCGATAAAAACGCACAAAAACAATGGCTAATCTTCATCCCTAATCAAGCTATTTAAGTGGGGTTTTGCACAGCGGGTTATTTTCGCCACAATTCAGCAATGTTTTTTTAGATTTTATCGCAAAAATCACTATTTTTCCCCTTGATTAAAGTTAACATGTTGTTTTTATGAACTATTTCAAATATGCCTAAAAATTAGGCAATGCGTAGATTTTCCTATTAAATCAGGCATTGCACGCCGGAATAGCAGATTAATCCACATATTTATCCACAGGCGTTTGGGATAGTTTTTTGGCGTCACATTTTCAAACGATTCGGCTGATTCGCAATCGCGCCAATATGCCCCTACCCAGAGCTGGTGAAACCGCCTAGATTGGCTATATCAGACTAATTACACTAGAGATTTTACGCGGCACATGGACGAGACTGTAAACCTTCCTCCTGATATTTGGCGTGGTATTGGCTATCTTAAAGAACAGCTAAAGACCCTGACCAACGATCCCGGCGTCTATCGGATGACGAACGGCAAAGGCGAAGTATTATACGTTGGCAAGGCGCGTAATCTGGTCCGCCGTGTGACCAGCTATACCCAGCCCAACCGCCTATCTAACCGGATCATGCGGATGGTGAGCGAGACCGAAAAGCTAGAAGTCATCGTCACCAAATCAGAGATTGAGGCCTTATTGCTTGAGTCGAATCTGATTAAAAAAATGAAGCCGCGTTACAATATTCTCCTGCGCGATGACAAAAGCCTGCCGCAAATTCTGCTGACTGCCGATCATGAATTTGGCCAATTGACCAAGCACCGGGGGCGCAAAACCCGCAAGGGCGATTATTTCGGCCCGTTTGCCTCGGCTGGTTCAGTCAACCGGACGGTGGCCGACCTTGCCCGCGCCTTTATGCTACGCACCTGTTCTGACAGCGTCTTTAGCACCCGCACCCGTCCCTGTCTTCAATACCAGATCAAGCGTTGCACGGCGCCATGTGTTGGCCTCGTGACCAAGGCGGAATACAACAAACAGATGGGCCAAGCCCGCCGGTTTCTATCGGGTGGTTCGGCCGAGATCCAGCGGGATTATGCCAAACGCATGCATGATGCAGCAGAGGTTCTTGAATTTGAAACGGCGGCGATCTGGCGCAATCGTATTCGCGCCTTAACCGGCATTCAGGCCAACCAAGACATCAACCTGCCAAACTTGCCCGATGCCGATATCGTCGCCCTTGCCCGCAGTGGTGAACGTTCCTGCATTCAAATTTTCTTTATTCGGTCGGGGTCCAATTATGGCAACCGCCCCTATTTCCTGACCCATAATAGCGAAACATCATCTGGCGAAATTCTCGGTGCCTTTTTGGGCCAGTTTTACGAAGATAAAGAGCCACCCGTTGAAATCATCATGTCGGACGAGCCAGCCGACAAAGAGCTATTGGTCGAGGCATTGAGCGAACAGGCAGGACGCGCGGTAAAATTGTCCCGCCCCCAACGCGGCCCCCGAACCAAACTAACGGTGATGGCTAGCCGTAATGCCGAAGAAGCGCTGGCACGCAATCTGGCCAATACCGCCTCCCAAAAGAAACTACTTTCCGAGCTAGCGCACACCTTGGGCCTATCAAAGGTTCCAGAGCGCGTCGAGGTTTATGACAACTCGCATATTCAGGGCAAACACGCAGTTGGCGGCATGATCGTTGCGGGGCCTGAAGGGTTTAACAAATCGGCGTATCGGCGCTTTAACATTCGTGATGAGGGCAAACACTCAACCACACTTGGCGATGATTTCGCGATGATGCGACAGGTGCTTCACCGCCGCCTTGAACGCGCGTTAAAGGAGGACCCAGAGCGCATCTCCGGCAATTGGCCTGATCTCATTCTGATTGATGGGGGCAAAGGGCAATTATCATCGGTGAATGAAGTGATGGACGAGCTTGGCATTACCGACATTGATGTCGTGGCAATTTCCAAAGGACCTGACCGGCATGCGGGGCGCGAGCAATTCCACATTCGGGGGCGAACCAGCTTTACCCTACCACCACATTCATCGGCGATGCATTTTCTCCAGAGATTGCGTGATGAATCACACCGCTATGCGATTGGCACCCATCGGGCAAAACGCCAAAAGACTGAATTAACCTCTCCGCTGGATGCGGTTCCGGGCATTGGGCCAAAACGCAAAAAGGCGCTATTGGCGCATTTTGGCTCGGCCCGCGCCGTATCTGCCGCTGGGTTGAAGGATTTGCAGGCAGTTGAGGGAATTTCAGAAAAATTCGCCCAACAAATTTATGATTGGTTTTATAGTGGGCATTCGTAGCGCCATGTATCATAATGGACGGCAATCTCGTTTTGATATTTAATGCGAGACTTAACAGCATTGCTCTGGCTGGGAGGCCCAACAACCTATGATCTTTTCGATCAAGGCTATACCAAATTGGATGACAATCATTCGCATCCTTATGGCACCTGTAATCGCGGTCTTGATTTGGATTGACCGGCCGGATTTCGGCTATGCATTTGCCCTATATATCTACACCGCCGCCAGTGTCACCGATTTCATTGATGGCTATATGGCACGCCGCTTAAATGTCGTCTCACCCTTTGGCGAGATGCTGGACCCAATTGCAGACAAAATGCTGATTGCCTGCGCCTTGCTTGCATTGGCGCATGTCACCACTGTCGGCTGGGTGTTCATGGCACCGGCGTTGGTTATTATCATTCGTGAGTTTATGATTTCAGGCCTGCGCGAGTTCCTCGCCAAGCGGAGTTTCAGCGCGCCTGTTACCGGTCTCGCAAAATGGAAAACCACATTCCAAATTCTGGCGATTGGATTTTTGATCGGCGCGCCTGGTTTCCCCGGCTTCCCATTTGCTTTGGAAATTGGCCTTGGGCTCTTATGGATGGCGGCGATACTGACCATAATAACTGGCTATGGTTATGTTAGTGGGGCTGTGCGTCATGTCACCAATTGACGCGGTGCCGCCCTCACCCCTGTCAAATTACAACCGGCACCGCTTTGTTATTGGATTGGCTGGATGGTCGGGCAGTGGCAAAACCACGCTTGCCGAAAAACTAATAGCCGAATTGACTTCCCGCGATATTGAAATCGCCACTATAAAGCACGCGCATCACAATTTTGATGCTGATATTCCGGGCAAAGATAGCCACCGTCACCGTAGTGCGGGCGCTAATCAAGTTCTGGTTTCATCGACAAAACGCTCGGTGCTGTTCACCGAACATGCCCCATCCAAAGCCCCGACACTCGATCATTTGCTAGGCGCATTGCGGCCGTGCGACATCGTTATTGTCGAGGGATTTAAAGAAGAGCCAATCCCAAAGATTGAGATCTACCGTAGCATCGCCGATAACCCGTTGCTCTATCCCGGCGATAATTGGGTGATCGCCATTGCCAGCGATTCTGAGCTCCCGGAAACCGATGCCGGCGCATCCCGTCCCGCACCGCACCATCTTGACTTGAATAATATTCCGGCCATTGCCAATTTTATCTGCGACCTTGCGGGTTATAGCGGTGCGGCCGCGGGTGTTGGCTAATGCCTCATCCTGCGACCATCGCCCCTGATCTTGCCCGCTCCCGCCTGATTGCGGGAGCAAAATCGATTGCCGGAACCGAACTGATTAGGCTTGATGACGCCGATGGCCGGATTAATGCCGCCGATATCATTGCCCAAAACAACCTACCCGCCACGGCGAATGCCGCGGTTGACGGCTATGCTATTCATACAGCCTTTCTGCAAGACAATCCGGATTATCATTTTGAAGTTATTGGGCGCGCCGCCGCTGGCCATCCCTTCAACAAGCCAATTGCGCCAGGACAAGCTGTGCATATTTTTACCGGCGCGATCATGCCAAACGGACCTGATGCGGTCGCCATGCACGAGGATTGTACCACCTTCGATGACGCTGGGTCAGATACAAAAGTCCAAATCCACAAAACGTTAAAGCCGGGGGCGAATAATCGTCCCGCCGGTGAAAACATCGCTATCGGCGAGACTATTATTCCGGCTGGCAAACGTCTTGGCCCTGCGGATCTTGGCATCGCGGCGGCGGCTGGCATTGCCCAGATTACGGTTCGCAAACGGTTGACCATTGGTCTGTTATCAATGGGTGACGAGGTTATTGATGCCGGTGATGAGAATGGAACCGGACAAACAAGCCCCGCCGCGATTGGGCAGGTTTATGATTCAAACCGGCCAATGCTGGCCTCACTGTTGCGGGCCGATGGATATATTGTGAACGATTACGGCATTATTGCCGATGATCTAGCGGCGCTCACTGCCGCCTATAAAACCGCCTTGGACGCGTGTGACATTGTGATTTCCTCTGGCGGTGCGTCTGATGGTGATGAAGATCACACCCAACAAGCACTCCGCAATAATGATGCCGCGCTGGTATTCTGGCGATTGGCGATGAAACCGGGTCGGCCAATGGCGGTGGGTGCGGTTGGTGACAAGCGCATATTCTGTTTACCGGGCAATCCGGTTGCCGCCTTTGTTTGCTATCGGTTGATTGCGGCCCCGGCGTTTTTCACCATGGCGGGCGGCATAACATCGCCCATTATGCGCGTGGCGGTGCGGGCTGATTTTGATCACAAGAAACATGCCGGACGGGCTGAATATCTGCGGGTAAAGCTCGCCGCTGGTGATGATGGGGTTATGGCGATGCAATTATATGGCCGCCGCGGGGCGGGCGTTTTGTCATCCCTAACTGGCGCCGATGGGCTGGTTGAAATTCCGGTTGAAAACACCGGCGTATCTGCGGGAGACTATCTGACCTTTATACCATTTAGAGAGGCGGGGCTGTGAGTAGCAACGACATCACCATCAGATATTTTGCATGGATGCGCGAGCATACTGGTACATCGACTGAGGTTATCGCCTTGCCGGAGGGCGTGACCAATGTTGAGGAGTTGCTACCCTTTGTGACCAAGCAATCCCCCGGTCATGCCACTGCTCTTGCCGATATGCTGGCGGTCCGCGTTGCCGTTAACCGCACTTACGGTGATCTTAGCACGGCGGTTAGTTCTGGTGACGAGATTGCCTTTTTCCCTCCGGTGACGGGCGGCTGATATGTCGGTGACAATCCAAAACGAAGATTTTGACATAAGCCGTGAAAGCCGCGCTTTGCAGAATGCGTCAGTTGGCGCGATCGCGTTATTTGTGGGGACTGTTCGCTCGCAAAGTACCGATGACGCGGCCGAAACCATAGAGGCGATGACGCTGGAACATTATCCCGGCATGACCGAGAGCGAGATCGAGGCGATCGAAGCCGCGGCGCGTCAACGCTGGCCGCTATCAGGTGTCACCATTATTCATCGGGTTGGGCGGCTATTGCCAGATGACCAGATTGTATTGGTCGCGGCGGCGGCGGCGCATCGCCAAGATGCTTTTGACGCCGCCCAATTCATCATGGATTTTCTAAAAACCGACGCCCCATTTTGGAAGGCGGAGGAGCGCGGCGGTGTCACGACATGGGTTGATGCCCGCGATAGTGATGATACCGCCCGCAAAAAATGGGCGCTACCAGGTGCGCCCACTTCTTAAATTATGCCCAAAATCTATAGGCTGATGCGGCCCCGCACCAAATCCTCATAGCCATCAACCAGACTGCGTGAGGTTTCTGCTGGGGTAAATTCATAATCGCCAATGCGCGATACAGGCGTTACCTCGGCGGCGGTTCCCGTGAGGAAGCATTCTTTCATATTGGCCATTTCCTCTGGCTTGATATGACGCTCCACAACCTTCATCTGCAACGAATTTGCCAATTTGCTCACCGTTTGGCGGGTGATCCCGTTCAAAAAGCAATCAGCGATTGGCGTGTGAATAACGCCTTCATCATCAACAAAGAACACATTGGCGCCTGTGGCCTCGGCAATGTAGCCGCGGTAATCAAGCATCAGCGCATCCTGAAAGCCTTTCTTTTCCGCCGCATGTTTTGACAAGGTACAAATCATGTAAAGACCGGCGGCCTTGGCATGAACTGGCGCTGATTCCGGTGATGGACGCTTCCAATCGGCAATATCAAGGGTGATGCCCTTCATCTTTGTTTCCGGATCGAAATAGCTCGGCCATTCCCATGCGGCGATTGCCACATGCGTTGTTGTGTGCTGTGCCGAAATCGCCATCATTTCAGACCCGCGCCAGCAAAAGGCACGGATATAGCCATCAACAATCCCGTTCGCTTCAAGCACAGCCTGTTTTGCCGCTTCGATTTCTTCATCGCTGATTGGGATATCAAAATCGAGGAATTTACATGACGCGCGCAACCGCTCTGTATGCAGACGGCTCTCAAAAATAGTGCCTGAATAGGCGCGCTCGCCCTCAAAGACCAAACTAGCATAATGCAAGCCATGGCTTAACGTATGTGTCTTTGCATCACGCCATGGAATAATCTCTCCATTTAGATAGATGCTACCATCGCGGTCATCGAACGGGATTAGGGCCATAATCTTTTCTCCAGTGAAATTCACTACCAGATAAATGTTTGAATAGTTCCAAAACGGACG
>Ga0209138_1003388_pt1 | contig 11454 bp, 9 predicted proteins | sample SaaInl3SG_22_DNA_FD_184645 | JGI IMG/M metagenome (GOLD analysis project Ga0209138, IMG submission 184645) | Marine microbial communities from expanding oxygen minimum zones in the Saanich Inlet - ESP_153SG_22_DNA (SPAdes) (version 2) | ecosystem: Environmental > Aquatic > Marine > Intertidal...
TGGCGCGCGGGTGGGTTTCTTTATGCACCCGCACCAGATGCGCCTCGTCCACTTTGGTATAGCGCTGGGTCGTTGATAGGCTGGCATGGCCCAGCAATTCTTGGATCGCCCGCAAATCTCCACCATTGCCCAATAGATGGGTGGCGAATGCATGCCGCAATGCATGCGGGGTGACATGGCTCGGTAGGTCAAGCTGGGTACGCAAACCCTCTACCAAACGCTGGGCCGCACGGGCACCAAACGGACCGCCGCGACTGCTCACAAAAACCGGTGATTCTGGACCATTATCAAACGGGCATTGCCCCAGATAATCATCAATCGCCTCGGCAATAGCTGGCAATACCGGAACCTCGCGCATCTTGCCGCCCTTGCCAATTATCGATAGCCATTCACCAATCGGTGTGTCGGCACGGCGCAGGGATAGCGCCTCTGAAATACGTAATCCAGTGCCATAGAGCAACATCAGCAAGGCAAAATCCCGTTGCTTTGCCCAATCCGTGCCGCGCCGCTCAAAGATGGCGGCCAATAACGCTTTGGCGTCGGCTGATGATACGGCTTTGGGCACGGCTGGCTTTGGCCGCGGCGAGCGTAGCCAGCTCATATCGGCAACTTCAACAAGGCCGGTTCGCCCGCAATAGCGAAGATAGCTGCGTAATGACGACACCCGCCTTGCAATTGTCGAGCGGGCTAAATCGCGCTGGGCCATGCTGGCTAGCCAGCCCCGAAATAATGGTCTTGTAAGGGGGCCCGATGCGTTTTGGCTGCCCGATGGGTTTTGGCTGGCAGCGAAGGCCGAAAAATCATCAAGGTCATTTTCGTAGGCGGCAAGGGTGTTGTCGCCATAGCGTTTCTCGTTGCGAAGCCATGCAAGCCATGCTTGGCGGTGCGACGACTGGATCATCGCTGGCCCCTATGCATTATTATCACTTGGATTATCAACCGGATCATCACCCGGATCATCATCCACATCGTCATCATCACGGACACCGCGCGTGGCAATTTCAACGCGGGCGGCAAGGGTGACGCCGACCATTTCAGCCAACAGGATCAATAGATCGCCGCCAAGATCAGGTGTAAAGCTCGTCTTATCCTTGCCCGCCAATAGCAATAAACAATTAGACACAGGTGACAATAGCCGGTCCGGTAATCGGATCATGGCAATTGATGGCGCCGGCGCCTGCAACAAGGATAGCGCGGCCTCATTCGGTGGGCCTAAAATCATTGCTTTGCCATTAAGCGCGGCATTGATGCTGGCCTCGTCGGTTTTGGTAAAGCCGTCACTATCCAGCATGCTATGCGGTTGATAGGTCACCAGATGGCATTCTTTAACATCGAAAATAGCCGGAAAATCTTGCTCGACCACCTCACATAGGCTGGTGATGTCGGCGCTCGCCAGCAAGGCCAGTGTCGCAAGATGGAGTCGCCGCCAGCTCGCCATATTTTCTGCAGCCACATGCAGAATCGAGCGATTGGTGGCGCTCATCTCCTGCGCCTCTTTGCGCGCCCGCCGCGCGATGGCGGGGGTGAGATCAATAATATTCCCAAACGGCGCCGTCATGGAAACAAAGCCATTCTCAGCCAGAAATTCAGGATGGGCATTCAGATATGCCAGCACCGCTTTGGCGCTGGGCTCATCTCCCTCTGATTCTTTGCTCATGGCTTTGTTCCAGTGGTTGTTTTCGGGGCTATTGTTGGGGTTCGTGCCACTCCCTACAGGATCGACTGGCCGGTCTTTTTCCAATCAGCCAGAAACGCATCAAGGCCTTTGTCTGTCAGCGGATGTTTGTATAGGGCACCAAGAATTTTTGGCGGCAATGTCACGACGTCTGCGCCCATTAGCGCGGCGTCAACAACATGCTGGCTGCTGCGAACAGAGGCCACCAGAACTTCGGTGTCATAGCCGAAATTATTATAGATGGTGCAGATCTCTTCGATCAAACCCATGCCGTCCTGTCCCAAATCATCCAATCGTCCGACAAAGGGTGAAATGAATGTAGCACCGCATTTCGCCGCGAGCAGGGCTTGGCCCGGGGTAAAGCACAAGGTCACATTGACGTTTGTTCCAGCGTCGCTAAGGGCGCGGCATGTGCGCAATCCATCTTCGGTCAACGGCACTTTAACCGTTACATTCTTTGCCAGTGCGGCGAGCTTTTTGCCCTCTGCCATCATCGTATCAAAATCGGTCGCTGTGACTTCGGCGCTAACCGGCCCTTCAACAAGCTCACAAATTTCGCTAATGGCATCCAGAATATTCCGGCCAGATGCGGCGATAAGGGATGGGTTCGTGGTAATACCATCAACAAGACCGGTTGATGTGTATGCTTTGATTTCGTCGATATTGGCACTGTCGAGAAAAATTTTCATGTCTGCTGGCTCTCACTTCCGCAATAATGATGTTTGTGCTTTTATCGCACGGTTGCACTTTATCGCAAGAGCGATAGCAAATCCACCGGCATAGGATAGCCCGACCGGGCTTTGTCATATAGAGGATATCCGAAGATTGTAATGAATGTTGCTACATCAAACGGTGATCAGACGATGACGGATAGCGCCGTAAATGCGCTTCGTGTGGCGGTGGCTGTGCCGGTTGCTGATGCCTATGATTATGCGCCGCCGCGCTCACATGCGGAATTGCCACGTGGAACGGTGGTCCAGGTGCCATTTGGCAACCGGCTGGTGCATGGCATTGTATTGGGGCCGGGGGGCGGCGATATTGATCCAGCGCGGCTAAAGCCGATTGCGGCGGTGGCGCCAATTATCGGTTTGGATCCGGTCTTTGTTGATTTTATTGAACATACGGCACGGTGGAATTTCGCCAGATTGGGCGGCGTTGTGAAAATGGTCCTCAGCCAGCCCAAGGCCCTCACCCCGCCGCCAATGCAAAATCTCTATAGCTTGCCCAAAATAATGCCGGACGGGGTTAAATTAACCACCGCCCGACAGCGCGTTTTGTCCTTATTGGAGGGCGGTGTTGGCCGGATTGGTATTGAACTGGCGCGCGATGCGGGGGTTAGTGCGGCGGTGATCACCGGTATGCAACGGCAAAATCTATTGCATGTAGATCAGGTGTCGGCAGATCAACCGCCACCGCCGCCACATCTTGATATTGCTGGTCCAAAACTCACCGATGACCAGATTGCTGGCGCAGAGCAATTCTCGGCGGCGATTGGCAAGGGCTATAAAGCGTTTTTGCTCGATGGTGTAACCGGTTCAGGCAAGACCGAAGTTTATTTTGAAGCCGTTATCGCCGCGATCAAAGCTGGCCAGCAAGTGCTGATTCTCTTGCCTGAGATTGCTCTATCCGCGGCGTGGCGACAACGTTTTGCCGCCCGCTTTGGAAATGTACCGGTTGAATGGCATTCCGACATTGGCGAAGGCCGCAAACGCCAAGCGTGGCGGTTTGCGCTGGATGGCCAAGCCAAGGTCGTTGTTGGTGCGCGCTCTGCTCTGTTCCTGCCCTTTGATAATCTCGGCCTGATCATTGTCGATGAGGAACATGAACACGCCTTCAAACAAGAAGAACAAGTGATCTATCACGCCCGTGATATGGCGGTATTGCGGGCGCGGTGCGAGGCCTGTCCGATTATCTTGGCGACGGCAACACCCTCGCTGGAAAGCTGGGCCAATGCGGGCAAGGTTAGTGATGGCACAAAGGCAAGTGGGCCGCCGCGCTATCATCATGTGGTGCTGGCCAATCGGGTACAGGGGGCAACCATGCCCACGATCGAAGCCATTGATATGCGCAAAACCCCGCCGGAACGTGGCCGGTGGTTGTCGCCGCCATTGGTAAAGGCAATCGAGGATAGATTGGAAAAGGGCGAGCAAAGCCTGTTATTCCTAAACCGCCGCGGCTATGCCCCGCTGACACTCTGCGGTGGGTGTGGGCATAAGGTGACCTGCCCTAATTGTGACAGTTGGATGGTGGCACACCGGTTGGCGGGGCGGTTGAAATGCCACCATTGCGGCCATGAAACGCGTCCGACAAACAAATGTAACGCCTGTGGTCAGGAAGATGTCATGCAGGCTTGTGGGCCGGGGGTGGAACGCCTGGGTGAAGAGGTGTTACAGCGATTCCCCGATGCCCGCTTTGCGGTAATGTCCAGCGATACGGTGGGGTCGCCAAAAATCGCTGAGGCCTTTATCCAATCAGTCGTTGATGGCGAGGTTGATATCATCATCGGTACCCAGATGGCGGCAAAGGGCCACCATTTCCCCAAACTAACGCTGGTTGGGGTGGTTGATGCTGATCTTGGTCTTGCCGGTGGTGATTTGCGGGCTGGCGAGCGCACCTTTCAAATGTTGTCACAGGTTAGTGGTCGGGCGGGGCGCGAATCGATTGCCGGGTTGGCCATGCTCCAGACTTTGGAGGCTGAAAACCCGGTGTTGCAGACCATTATTTCAGGTGATCGGGACCGGTTTTTAATGCATGAGGCCGCCGCGCGGAACGCCGCTGGGATGCCGCCCTTTGGCCAATTGGCGGCGCTTATCCTCTCATCACCGGACGAACAACGCCTATTCGCCGCGCTAAAAATGCTGGCGGCGTCACGCCCCTATTATGAGAATGTTGATATTTTTGGCCCTGCCGCGGCGCCGCTGGCCTTTTTGCGTGGCCGGTATCGTGGGCGTTTTCTGGTTAGAACCCACAAATCAGTAAACATACAAGCCGTTCTGGCGGCGTGGCTCGGGCCGGTTAAATTACCAGCAGGGGTAAAGCTGCAGGTCGATATCGACCCCTATAATTTTCTCTAGCGGCCTAGCGGCATGGTGAGGCAGATAACGGGGCAGAATTTTTTACCCTAATGCGGCATTTTTCACTGCTTGGATGCTTGCCTTTCCCGCATGGCTATGATACCTCCACATCGTTATAAATACAGGCCGTGCGCTAGGTGGCGGGCGGCAAACAGGCCACCTGTTAAACCATATCTTTTAGGATGAGGGTAATTCGTTGAGTTCAGGCGCTAAAGGTCTTGCTGGCCGTTATGCGGGCGCATTATATGCGCTAGCAAGCGACGCTGGCAAAATTGACGCAGTGGTAGCGGACCTAGTTGGGTTCGCTAAACTGGTTTCAGAAAATGAAGAATTGAAGATGGTGGTGGATTCGCCAGCTATCTCATGGACGGAACAGACCAAGGTATTGACCGAGGTTCTGGAAAAAGGCGGCGCTGAGCCGCTTACCGTCAAATTCATTGGCACGGTAGCGGCCAATGGTCGGTTGCATGCGCTTCGGCGGGTGATTGATGCGTTCCTAGAGGAACATGCGCATCGTCGCGGCGAAGTGTCAGCCGAAGTGGTTTCAGCGGTAGCTCTCGATGCAAAGCGTCGTGCTAGCGTGGAAAAAGTTGTCGCCTCTCTGGCTGGCAGCGATAAATTATCTCTTTCGATGCGGGTAGATCCATCTCTAATTGGTGGGCTGGTCGTTCGTATCGGGTCTCGAATGATTGATACGTCAATCAAAACCAAACTTAACCGGCTGGAGACAGCCATGAAGGGTGTTGCGTGATGGATATTCGTGCGGCTGAAATTTCAGCGATCCTCAAGGAACAAATTGCCAATTTTGGAAGCGAAGCTGAAATTGCCGAAGTCGGGCGTGTCCTGTCTGTTGGTGATGGTATTGCTCGTGCCTACGGTCTTGACGAAGTTCAGGCCGGTGAGATGGTTGAATTCGAAAGTGGTATTAAGGGTATGGCCCTTAACCTTGAATCGGACAATGTCGGTATTGTTATCTTTGGCGATGACCGCTCAATCAAAGAAGGCGACGTTGTGCGCCGGACTGGTTCGATTGTGGATACGCCAATCGGCAAAGGCTTGCTAGGCCGCGTTGTTGACGCGCTTGGTAATCCAATTGACGGCAAGGGCCCGCTTAAAGACGTCACCCGCAGCCGGGTTGAGGTAAAAGCGCCGGGTATTATGCCGCGCCAATCTGTGCATGAGCCAATGCAAACTGGTCTAAAGGCTATCGATAGCTTGATCCCAGTTGGTCGTGGCCAGCGTGAATTGATCATTGGTGACCGCCAGACCGGTAAGACCGCGATTGCGATTGACACCTTCATCAACCAGAAGCCTGTTAACGAAGCGGCTGGTAACGATGACAAAAAGAAATTGTTCTGTATCTATGTAGCGGTTGGCCAGAAGCGGTCGACAGTTGCCCAGATTGTTCGCTCACTCGAAGAGCAAGGCGCGCTTGAATATTCAATCGTGATTGCCGCAACAGCGTCTGATCCTGCACCGATGCAGTTCCTTGCTCCTTACACTGCCAGTGCAATGGGCGAATATTTCCGCGATAACGGCATGCATGCGCTTGTTGTGTTTGACGATTTGTCAAAGCAAGCGGTTGCCTATCGCCAGATGTCACTATTGCTTCGCCGTCCTCCAGGACGTGAAGCTTATCCTGGTGACGTTTTCTATCTGCACTCACGTCTCCTAGAGCGTGCGGCGAAAATGAACGAAGCCAATGGCTCAGGTTCTTTGACTGCTCTGCCAGTGATTGAAACGCAGGCTGGTGACGTGTCTGCCTACATCCCGACTAACGTGATTTCTATCACCGATGGTCAGATCTTCTTGGAAACAGAATTGTTCTACAAGGGCATTCGTCCAGCGGTTAACGTTGGTCTGTCAGTGTCTCGTGTGGGATCTGCGGCCCAGATCAAGGCGATGAAGCAGGTTGCTGGTTCAGTTAAGCTTGAGCTTGCGCAGTATCGTGAGATGGCCGCCTTTGCCCAATTCGCCTCAGATATGGATGCGTCAACACGGGCATTGCTGGCGCGCGGTGCACGCCTTACAGAACTGCTAAAGCAGCCGCAATACAGCCCGATGAAGGTTGAAGAGCAGGTTGTGGTGATTTTCGCTGGTGTTAAGGGTTACCTTGATGCAATCGAAGTTAGCGACATTGGCCGTTTTGAGGCTGGTCTTCTGGATCACATGCGTTCATCTGCACAGGACGTTCTGGAAACCATTCGCAGTGAGCAGAAGCTTTCAGACGATACTGAAGCCAAGCTAGCCGCGGCAATCGAAGCATTTGGCAAGAGTTTTGCCTAACATTTGGTGAGCTGGCGGGAAACCGCCAGTTTAACGACCAAATAACGGAGTTGGTTTATGGCATCTTTGCAAGATCTGAAACTGCGGATTAACAGCGTTAAATCCACACAAAAGATTACGTCTGCCATGAAGATGGTGGCGGCAGCTAAGCTTCGCCGCGCACAGGAATCGGCCGAAAAGGGCCGCCCTTATGCCGAGCGCATGCAACAGGTAGTGGCGAGCCTTGCTGGCAAAGCCAACCCAGCGTCTGCGCCCGCACTGCTCGTTGGTAATGGCAAGCAGGACCGTCATCTTTTGGTGGTTATCTCTGCTGACCGTGGCCTTTGTGGTGGCTTCAACGGATCAATTACGCGTCAAACACGGACCGAAGTGGCGCGGCTACAAGGTGAAGGCAAGACTGTCAAACTATTGATGGTTGGCCGTAAATCTGCCGATGCGCTACGCCGTGAATTTTCTGATCTGTTTATTGATAATCTTGAGGGCATTCAGGGAACAAGCGTATCTTTTGGTGATGCGGATTCAATCGGCCAGACAATTCGCGACGGTTTTGCCGCTGGCGAATTTGATGTGTGCTCAGTGATCTTTAACCGGTTCAAGTCGGTTATCTCACAAGAAGTCACAATCTCTAGCCTAATCCCAGCCGATGTTAGTGGTAATGAAACCGCAGATGACGCAAATAGCGTTTCATATGATTACGAGCCGGAAGAAGAAGAATTGCTGGCCAGCGTACTGCCCCGCAATATTTCAACCCAGCTTTACAGTGCATTGCTAGAATCGTCGGCCTCTGAATTGGCCGCCCGGATGACGGCAATGGATAATGCAACACGCAATGCGGGTGATCTAATCGATCGTCTAACATTGGTTTATAACCGGACGCGCCAGGCAACTATCACCAAAGAGTTGATCGAGATCATCTCTGGTGCCGAAGCCGTCTAACGAAATTTGAATTAACCTAGAATAACCCACAGGGGCAATGAGGCCTTTAACGGGTTTTAGCTTGGAGTAACAGGACCATGGCAAATAACGCAGTTGGTAAAATCAGTCAGGTAATCGGCGCTGTCGTTGATGTGCAGTTTGAAGGCGAGATACCGGCAATTCAGAACGCATTGGAAGTTGATAATAACGGCCAGCGCCTTGTTCTTGAGGTTGCCCAGCACCTTGGCGAATCATCAGTTCGTACAATCGCGATGGACGCTACCGAGGGTCTGGTTCGCGGCACTGAGGCAAAAGATACTGGCGCGCCAATCACTGTACCAGTTGGTCCAGAAACACTTGGCCGTATCTTGAACGTTATCGGTGAGCCGGTTGACGAAGGTAAGCCAGTAAAGGCAAAGAAGCATTACCCAATTCACCGCGCTGCGCCTGAATATGTGGACCAGTCAACTGAGGCCGAGATCCTTGTAACAGGTATTAAGGTTGTTGATCTGCTCGCACCTTACGCTAAGGGTGGTAAAATTGGTCTGTTCGGTGGTGCCGGTGTTGGTAAGACCGTTTTGATTATGGAATTGATCAACAACGTGGCCAAGGCGCACGGTGGTTACTCTGTATTCGCCGGTGTTGGTGAGCGTACACGTGAAGGTAACGATCTGTATCACGAGATGGTTGAATCAGGCGTTATCAAGACTGATGGCCCAGGTTCAAAAGCCGCCCTCGTTTATGGTCAGATGAATGAGCCTCCAGGAGCGCGTTCACGTGTTGCTTTGACTGGTCTGACTTTGGCTGAATATTTCCGTGATGAAGAAGGCCAGGACGTGCTGTTCTTCGTTGATAACATCTTCCGCTTTACACAGGCAGGTTCTGAGGTTTCAGCCCTGCTTGGTCGTATCCCTTCTGCGGTGGGTTACCAGCCAACGCTGGCCACTGATATGGGTGCGTTGCAAGAGCGTATTACCACAACAACCAAGGGTTCAATCACCTCGGTTCAGGCGATTTACGTTCCTGCCGATGACTTGACTGACCCGGCACCTGCGGCTTCATTTGCGCACTTGGACGCGACAACAGTTCTGTCACGCCAGATCGCTGAGCTTGGTATTTACCCTGCTGTTGACCCGCTTGACTCATCATCACGTATGCTCGATCCACGCATTGTTGGTGACAAGCATTATGAGATTGCACGTGCTGTTCAGGAAGTATTGCAGCAGTACAAGTCACTACAGGACATCATCGCCATCTTGGGTATGGATGAATTGTCTGAAGAAGATAAGCTGACTGTGAACCGCGCTCGTAAGATCCAGCGTTTCCTATCACAGCCGTTCTTCGTGGCTGAGGTGTTCACTGGTTCACCGGGTAAGCTGGTTAGCCTTGAAGACACAATCGCTGGCTTCTCAGGCATCATCAATGGTGACTATGACTATCTTCCAGAGGCTGCCTTCTACATGGTTGGCACAATCGAAGAAGCAGTCGAAAAAGGTAAGAAACTCGTTCAAGACGCTGCTTAATAGCGGCGTCTCTGACGGGCTGAAAAGGAATTGGTCGGATGGCTGAAACTACACAATTAGAGTTGGTAACCCCAGCGAAAATCATGGTCCAGAAAGCTGCGCAAATGGTTGTGGCTCCTGGCTCTGAGGGTCTGTTCGGCGTATTGCCACGGCATTCGCCATTGCTGGCCGATCTAACACGCGGTGTGGTTGAGGTGCATGAGAATGGCAAAATCATCAATCGTTATATGATTGATGGTGGCCTTGCTGATGTATCGGGTGAGAGTGTTACTATTCTTGCCGAACGTGCCGAGGATCTGGACGCGGTTGACGCGGCAGAGGTCAAGACACGCGCCGAAAAGGCAAGTGAGACCGAGGCTGATTTCCTGAATGCGGTTCTAGCGGCGATCTAGCCACCTAGCCGGTTTAGCCAAAAATTACAGAGCAATGCGCGCCGCTAAGCAATTAGTGGCGCGAATGCTTTTAGGACATTTTCATAAACATTGCGTTTGAACGGTACGGCCAGCTCGATGAGCAGGGATGGCTCTAGCCATTTCCACTCGCAGAATTCTGGGATCTCGGTATTGATATCAATATCGGCATCGCTACCGTCAAAGCGAAGTGCCATCCATTTCTGTTTTTGGCCCTTATATTGCCCATGCCACAGCCGGTCGGCCAATGGTAGGGGAATATCGTAATTGAGCCACTCGTCATGCTCTTGCAATAGGGTCGCGGCGTCGGAGCCGATTTCTTCCTTCATTTCACGCAGACATGCGGTGATCGGGGTTTCGCCCAAATCAATACCACCTTGTGGCATTTGCCATGCCTCGGCGCGGCTATCCAGCCGCCGTCCGGCAAATACCAGATTGTCTTTGTTCAACAGGAAAATGCCAACGCAGGGCCGATAAGGGCGCTCGTCATACGGGATATAGGGGGCCGTCATGATCCAGACCGCATCGCACCAAATACGGCCACGCCTCTAATCAGGTCAAGCGCCCGGGCAAGTTGGAAATCAATTTTAGACAGATCAGGCTTTTCAGCCGGAGCCGCGTCTTCGCCTTCACCAGCTTCCTCACTATCGGCGCTGGAATCCAATGCCCCGCGCAGGTCTTCCTCGCGGGTTATGCCGCCCTCTAGGGTTTCAATGCGGGCCAGTGCAACCTCGATATCAGGGGCAACGCCCTTGGCCTGAATAGAGACACCTGACGGGGTGTAATAACGCGCGGTGGTTAACCGGATCGCGGCACTGTTGGACACGGGCACAACGGACTGGACCGAACCTTTGCCGAATGAACGTGTGCCCAATAGGATCGCACGCTTGTGGTCTTTTAGGGCGCCCGCAACGATTTCAGATGCAGAGGCGGAGCCCGAATTGATCAACACAACCATCGGCAGACCGCGGGCAATATCGCCCGGCTTGGCATAGACATGGCTGCCTTTGCTGGCGCTACGACCGCGCGTTGAAACGATCTCGCCTTCTTCTAGAAAGGCATCAGATACCGAAATAGCCTCGGTGAGCAAACCACCCGGATTGTTCCGCAAATCAAGCACGATACCCTTTAGCGCATCGCCTTCGGTTTTGAAGAAATCGTCAACCGCCGCCATCAGGCCGGGGGTGGTCTGTTCAGAAAATGTGGTGAGGCGCACATAGCCAATGCCGTCATAAATTTCTGAACGGACTGATTTAATCTTAATGAAGTCACGGATGACGGTAACGTCGAATGGCTCTTCCTGACCGCGCTGAATTTTCACCGTTACTTCAGAGCCAACCTTGCCGCGCAGACGCTCAACAGCATCCGAAAGCGCCATACCAATGATCGATTCATCATCTACCGCAATGATATAATCCTCTGGCTGGAGACCGGCTTTGGCGGCCGGCGTGTCATCAATTGGCGAGACGACTTTTACCATGCCCTTATCAACGGTAATCTCAATGCCAAGCCCACCAAAGCGGCCCTTGGTCTGTTCTTGCATATTGTTGAAATTATCCGTGTCCAAATAG
>Ga0209138_1003397_pt1 | contig 11436 bp, 7 predicted proteins | sample SaaInl3SG_22_DNA_FD_184645 | JGI IMG/M metagenome (GOLD analysis project Ga0209138, IMG submission 184645) | Marine microbial communities from expanding oxygen minimum zones in the Saanich Inlet - ESP_153SG_22_DNA (SPAdes) (version 2) | ecosystem: Environmental > Aquatic > Marine > Intertidal...
TAATATAATTGCATTATAATCATTTTACCCCCCTTTTTTTTGAGGGTATGCTCTTTAAAAATGCCTTTTTAAAAATACATAGCCTTGTTTTTGAATATTTAATTTATACATTTGACCCTTCATTAACTAAAAGAACACACATTATGAAAAAAATTATTTTTACATTTTTATTAGCAGCTAGTTTTATTGGAACAGCTCAAGAAAAAGAAGAAAAAACATTTTCTTTAAGCGGAACTATTGATACTTATTTTAGAGGAAATATCAGCGGAGGTAATTATGACACAGCTCCAGGTAGCTCTTTTGCCAATCAGCCAGGTTTTGCTTTGGGTATGATTAATTTAGTTGTTGCATACGAAGGAGAGAAAGTTGGTTTTGTTGCAGACATGGTATACGGACCAAGAGGAGTAGATGCCGTTTTTAACTCTGTAGGAAATTCATCAATTGTGAATCAATTATATGCATACTGGAATGTAAGTGATAAAGTAAAACTTACGATGGGTAACTTTAATACTTTTTTAGGGTATGAAGTAATTTCACCAGCTGCGAACTTTAACTACAGTACTTCTTACTTATTCTCTTATGGACCATTTAGCCATACTGGATTAAAAGCAGATTTCACGTTATCAGAAAACACTTCTTTGATGTTAGCGATTATGAATCCTACAGATGCTACAGAATTCAACCCAACAGGGAACTATGCTTTCGGAGCTCAATTAGGTCTTTCTGGTCAATACTTTAACTTCTTGTACGACTCAGGAGCTTATGAAGTAGATTTCACAGGTGGTTTTGATGTATCAGAAACATTCTTTTTAGGTGTAAACGCAGCCTACTTTTCAGGAGATGAAGCTCCAGGATTCTATGGTGCAGCATTATACCCACAAATCGCAACTTCAGATTCATTTAAGATTGGGTTAAGAACAGAATACTTTGTAGAAGATGGAGATTTTGGAGCAATCGGAACTGGTGTAGAAGACTCTAGTGTATTTGCAACTACTTTAACAGGTAATTACACTATAGGTTCTTTAACAATCATTCCAGAATTAAGATTAGACTCTGCTTCTGAGGCAGCATTTGTAGGTGACAAAGCGTTAAGCTCTTTTGCTCTTGCTGCTGTATATTCTTTCTAATTAATTCTCTGAAAAAGAAAAAAGAAAAAAACCTACGAAGTTCAGACTTCGTAGGTCATCTAAAAAGAATTTTAAAACTAAATAAATATGAGCTTGTTTATAACAATAATTCAAGAAAAAGCCGCAACAACTGCAGAATTAGCAGCACAAGTTGCGCAAATAAATGGAGACATGGGAATGCTATGGATGCTAATTGCGGGAATCTTAGTTTTCTTTATGCAAGCCGGTTTTACTTTGGTAGAAGCTGGTATGACTCGATCTAAAAATGCAGTAAATATTGCAATGAAAAATATCCTAGACATTTGTGTAGGATCCCTTTCATATTGGCTAGTAGGATATTCTTTAATGTATGGAGACACTTCAAACGGATGGTTTTTCTGGAGCGGTTTATTCCAGGGAGAAGGAGCCGATTTATTCTTCCAGACAATGTTCGCAGCAACAACTGCTACAATAGTATCTGGAGCTATTGCAGGAAGAACAAAGTATTCTACATATATTATTTTCTCAATCGTAATGACAGCAATGATCTATCCAATAGCTGGTGGATGGGAATGGAACGGTGGATGGTTAAATGATCTTTCTATCATGCCTGCTGAATTTATTGACTTTGCTGGTTCTTCAATTGTTCACTCTGTAGGAGGATGGGCTGCATTAGTTGCTGCTTTTATGGTTGGTCCAAGAATTGGAAAATATGTAAACGGAAAAGTTATGCCTATACCTGGCCATAACCAAATATTAGCAACTTTAGGAGTATTTATCCTTTGGTTAGGTTGGTTTGGATTTAATGGTGGCTCTCAATTAGCATGGGGAGGTGCTGATGCAATTGGCGCATCTAATGTTGTATTGATTACAAATTTAGCAGCAGCAGCAGGTGGACTTGGTGCACTAATAACTACTTGGATTTGGTACGGAAAACCAAACTTAGCACAAACTTTAAATGGTGCTTTGGCTGGATTAGTTAGTATAACTGCTGGATGTGGAAATATGACAGCTGGAGGAGCTGTACTCGCAGGTTTAATTGGAGGTATTATTGTTGTATTCTCTATTGAATTTATAGAAAAAAAATTAAAAATTGATGATGCTATTGGAGCCGCTTCTGTTCACGGTGTTGCCGGTGCTTGGGGTACTTTAGTAATTGGACTCTGGGGTGTAGATGGAGATACTGCTATTGGTTTATTCAATGGTGGCGATGCTTCTCAATTAGGTGCACAAGCAATCGGAGTTTTAGCATATGCAGCATGGGCAGTTCTTTTATCTTTTGTTGTTTTAGGAGTACTAAAGGCTACAATTGGATTGCGTGTTAATAAAGATGTAGAAATTGAAGGCTTAGATATTTCTGAACATGGTTCTATTGCATATCCAGGAAAAAGAGAAAGAGAAATTGAAGGTGATAAGTAAAAGAATTTACATTAAAAAATAATTATTTTTAACAAACCTGTGAAATTTAATTTTTACAGGTTTATTCTAGTTTTATGAATATAACAAAATTAATCCTATGGATTGTAGTTCTTTAATTTTTAATATCTTTTTTTTATATTCATCGTAAAAATATTTTCAAAAGTTGTTTTTTGTTAAATTATTTTAAGATTATGGACTACTTTTACCAGATTATAAAGAAAATAAGGAAAAATACTACCATATAAATATTTAAATTCTAACATAAATAAATCATTACCTCTAAAAATTGAAGGTTTAATTTACAGATTATAATCACCTTATTCTAAAACAATTTAATTTAAAATATCATGAAAAAAATCGAAGCGATTATCAGAAAATCGAAATTCAGCGCCGTGCGAGATGCACTGCATGAAGTGGGAGTCAACTTCTTTTCTTATTGGGATGTTACGGGTTTAGGAAACGAACAAGAAGGACATGTTTATAGAGGAGTTAGCTATAGCACAAGCGACATCCAAAGAAGATACATCTCAATAGTTGTTAATGATGACTTTGAAGCCATCACCATAAAAACCATCATAGATGCTGCAGGAACAGGAAATGTTGGAGATGGGAAAATTTTTGTAAGCGACATCAAGGAAGCTTACAGAATTAGAACAGGCGAAAAAGGCGGAGAAACATTAAACTAAACTTTTACAAAATTAAATTATGGAATTACTTACAATTAATAATGTATGGATGATGCTGTGTACAGCACTGGTTTTCTTTATGCATTTAGGTTTCGCTTTTTTAGAAATCGGATTGACAAGACAAAAAAACACCATCAATATCTTATTCAAGAATATTTTTATCATTACAGTTGGGCTCTTATTATATGCCTTAGTTGGATTTAACCTAATGTACCCAACTTGGGGCGCTAACGCTTCGGGTTATTTAGGTGATTTTATTTTCGGAATCTCCGCACCTTTAAAAGACGGTGCCTTAGATTTGGCCTACAATGAGGGATACACATTCTGGACCGATTTCTTATTTCAAGGAATGTTTGCAGCCACTGCAGCAACGATTGTTTCTGGAGCTGTTGCTGAAAGAATGAAAATCTTACCTTTTATGATTTTTACAATTCTATATGTAGGATTGGTATACCCAATCGCCGGATCATGGAAATGGGGAGGTGGATTTTTAGATCAATTAGACACGCCTTTTTATGATTTTGCAGGGTCTACGTTAGTACACTCTGTAGGAGGATGGGCAGCTTTAATAGCCGTATGCTTACTTGGTTCTCGAATTGGAAAATTTAAGAACGGAAAAATTCAAGCAATCCCTGGTCATAATATACCACTAGCCACCGCTGGAGTTTTAATCCTTTGGTTGGGTTGGTTTGGATTTAACGGAGGTTCTGTATTATCTGCAGACCCTGGTGCAACCTCTTTAACCTTGGTTACCACCTGTTTAGCTGCTGCTGCAGGAGGTGTGATTGCTTCATTAGTTTCTACCATCATGTACAAAAACTTAGATTTAACCATGTTTTTAAACGGAATCCTTGGTGGTTTGGTAGCTATAACAGCAGGTGCAGATCAAATGTCGCCAACAGATGCCATTTTAATTGGTGGAATTGCTGGTGCATTCATTGTATTTGCCGTAAGTTTAATTGACAAATTAAAATTAGATGATCCTGTTGGAGCCATAGCAGTCCACCTAGTATGTGGAATTTGGGGAACCTTAGCTGTCGGTATTTTCGGAAACCTTGCTAGTGGATCACAATTTTTAAGTCAATTATTAGGAATTTCAGCATATGCTATCTTTTGTATCATTACTTCCTTTATCATTATTTATACCCTAAAGAAAACCATCGGTATTCGAGTGAGTGAGAAAGAAGAATTGGAAGGATTGGATGCACATGAACATGGAATGGACGCCTATCCAGATTTTAGATTGAACGAACACTAGGTTCGAATAAAAAATAGCTTTTTAAAGCCTACAGGAAGAAATCCTGTAGGCTTTTTGTGCTTTTTATGAATATCACAAAATAAAATGCCTTATTTATGATTATTTCATTTTTCCTATCTTTTTTCCGTCATCTCAATAAAAACAAAATCAAAACACCTAAATCATTGAATTATTTTCAATAAAAATACTAATTTTACGAAAATTATTCAACAAAATGAAACAACAAGGCCTCTATTTACCTGAATTCGAAACCGCCAATTGTGGTGCTGGTTTTATCTGTAATCTTAAAGGAAAAAAATCGAATAAAATCATTCATAATGCTTTAGAGATTCTTGTAAAACTAGAACATAGAGGCGCAGTTAGCTCGGACGGAAGAACAGGGGATGGCGCAGGAATTTTAATTGATATTCCACATGATTTCTTCAAACGTGTTTGCAACTTCGGTCTTCCAGCTCCAAAAGAATATGCTGTTGGAATGGTTTTTTTACCAAGAAGTTCCAATCAAAGTAACTTTTGTATTGCCGCTTTTGAAGATGAAATCAAAAAACAAGGTTTGCGCATTATTGGCTGGAGAGATGTTCCTGTAGATACTTCTAGTATTGGTGAAATTGCTGCAAAATCAGAACCTAAAATAAAACAAATTTTTGTCGATAAGAATGATCAAGAACTGTCCGACTTAGCATTCAATGCCAAATTATTTGCTGCAAGAAAAATTGCAGAACACATCATCTCAAAATCTAAATTATCACAAAGAGATTATTTCTATTTACCAAGTTTTTCAACCACAACCCTCATTTACAAAGGACTTTTAATTCCTGAAGACATAGGGCGCTACTATAAGGATTTAAAAGAAGAAGATGTAGTAACAAGATTGGCACTAGTACACCAGCGCTTCTCCACCAATACATTTCCTGCTTGGAGTTTGGCACAGCCGTTCCGATACATGTGTCACAATGGAGAAATCAATACGCTACGTGGAAACGTGAATCGAATGAAGGCGCGCGAGGAAATCATGAAAAGCGATTTATTTGGTGAAGACATCAAAAAAATATTTCCAATTGTAAGTGAAGGACAATCCGATTCTGCTTCCATGGATTTGGTTGTAGAACTGTTATTGATGACAGGGAGATCTTTACCAGAAGTCATGATGATGTTAGTTCCTGAAGCATGGGAAAAACACCAAACCATGTCGGAAGATAAAAAAGCATTCTATGAGTACAACTCCTGCATCATGGAACCTTGGGATGGTCCTGCCTCAGTTCCTTTTACCGATGGGAATTTCATTGGAGCATTGTTAGATCGAAATGGATTAAGACCTTCTCGATATACCGAAACCAAAGACGGTTTTGTCATCATGTCTTCAGAAATTGGTGTGGTAGATGTAAAACCAGAAAATGTAAAAAGCCATGGTCGTTTAGAGCCAGGAAAAATGTTTTTGGTAGATATGAATGCTGGTAGAATTATTGAAGATGAAGAAATAAAAAATGAAATTGTTTCTCAAAAACCCTATAAAGAATGGGTAGATACCCATACACTTCCACTTTCTGAAGTACCTTATACTAATAATACTTGTCCGATTGAAGCAACAAAGTACGACACACGTTTGCGTGTTTTTGGATATACCTTAGAAGACATTTCTACTGTAATCAATCCCATGGCAACACAATCCAAAGAAGCTTTAGGTTCTATGGGAATCGATACGCCACTGGCTGTACTTTCAGACAAACCGCAACTGCTCTACAATTATTTCAAGCAACTTTTCGCACAAGTCACCAATCCACCTTTAGACGGAATTCGTGAAGAAATAATTACCGATATTAGTTTGGCAATTGGGGGTGATCGTAACATTTTTGATGTCATTCCAGAACAAGCAAAAAAATTACGCATTCAAAATCCAGTCATCTCTAATGATGATTTAGACAAACTTAAAAACCTAAAACATCCCGACTTTAAATCGGTTGTGATCCCAATGTTGTATCCGATTTCAAAAGGAGTTAACGGATTGGAAAAAGCATTGGATGATATCTTAGTTGCCTGTGAAATGGCTATTTTCGAAGGTGCCAATATCATTATCCTTTCCGATAGAGGTGTAGACGAAGACAACGCTCCGATCCCTGCATTAATGGCCTGTTCCTATGTAAATCACTCGTTAAACAAAAAACAAAAAAGATCGAAGTTCGGAATTGTAATTGAATCTGCAGAGCCAAGAGAACCGCATCATTTTGCAACCTTATTTGGTTATGGTGCCAGTGCCATTAATCCCTACTTAGTCAACGAAATCATTCGTGACCAAGTAAAGACAAACGTGATTAAAGGAATAGATGCCGAAGTTGCTGTTAAAAACTTCAACAAGGCGATTGGAAAAGGAATTCTGAAGATTATGAATAAAATCGGAATTTCTACACTCCACTCCTACCGTGCTTCTCAAATTTTTGAAGCTTTAGGATTAAAGAAAGCATTTGTTGGAAAATATTTCCCAAACACTCCGACTAGAATTGGCGGAATTGGATTGGTCGTTTTAGACAAGGACATTCAGAAAAGATTTCAGAAAGCGTTTAAACTAGAAAGCTTCAAAGATGCACTTCCTTTAGAAATTGGTGGTGAATATCGCTGGAGAAGAAATGGTGAAAAACACATGTTTAATCCAACAACGGTTTCTAAATTACAAGAAGCAGTGCGTCAAAAAAATGTGGATAGTTATCAGATCTATGCTGATGAAATTAACAACCAGAATAAAAATTTAATGACCATTAGAGGCTTGTTTGAATTCAACAACCTCGACCCAATATCAATAGAAGAAGTAGAACCTTGGACAGAAATCGTAAAACGATTTAAAACAGGAGCTATGTCCTATGGATCTATCAGTCAAGAAGCCCATGAAAACTTGGCCATTGCGATGAATCGAATTGGTGGAAAAAGCAATTCTGGTGAAGGAGGAGAACATAAAAATCGTTTTTCAAAAGAAAAAAATGGCGACTGGAAAAACAGTGCTATCAAGCAAGTAGCCTCAGGAAGGTTTGGAGTTACTAGCAACTACTTAACCAATGCCAAAGAGATACAGATTAAAATGGCACAAGGTGCAAAACCAGGTGAGGGCGGACAATTGCCCGGAGAAAAGGTATTGCCTTGGATTGCCGAAGTTCGAAATTCGACACCTTATGTGGGGTTAATATCTCCCCCACCGCATCACGATATTTATTCGATTGAAGACTTAGCTCAGCTTATTTTCGATTTAAAAAATGCCAATCGTGAAGCAAGAATCAATGTGAAATTAGTCTCCAAAGTAGGCGTTGGAACCATTGCTGCAGGGGTCGCAAAAGCAAAGGCAGATGTTATTTTAATTTCTGGTTTTGATGGTGGAACTGGGGCTTCCCCACTCACCTCTTTAAAACATGCAGGTTTGCCTTGGGAATTAGGTCTGGCAGAAGCACAACAGACCTTGGTTATGAACAATCTAAGAGGGAGAGTCGCTCTAGAATGTGATGGTCAATTAAAAACAGGAAGGGATGTTGCCATTGCAGCCTTATTAGGTGCAGAAGAATTTGGTTTTGCAACCGCACCGCTTGTAGCCTCGGGATGTATTATGATGCGTGCATGTCACTTAAACACCTGTCCTGTTGGAATTGCAACCCAAGACCCTGAACTTCGTAAGAATTTTAAAGGGACTCCAGAACACGTGATCAACTATATGTATTTTGTTGCCGAGGAGTTACGACAAATCATGGCGAGTCTTGGTTTTAGAACCTTGAAAGAAATGGTGGGACAAACCCATAAAATAAATGCAAAGAATGCAGTTCAGCATTACAAAGCAAAAGGAATTGAAATTGCTGCTATATTACACCAACCGGAAAGTGAAGCAACCACAACCCTTTCAAATTCAGAGAAACAAAATCATAATTTAGAAAATGTATTGGACATGCAAATTCTAAACGATGCCAAATCAGCAATCATTAATAAAAAAATAGTCAATTTATCTTATCCAATTCAAAATACAGATCGAACATTAGGAGCTATTATTAGCAACGAAATCTCTAAAATACACGGCGAAGATGGTTTACCAGAAGATGCTTTATCTTTAAATTTTAAAGGATCTGCTGGTCAAAGTTTTGGTGCTTTTTCTACCAAAGGAATTACTTTAAAGCTAGAAGGAGAAGCCAATGATTACTTAGGGAAAGGTTTATCTGGCGCCAAAATAATAGTAAAGAAACCCAAAGAAGCTACCTTTGTTGCTGAAGACAATGTGATAGTTGGAAACGTTTGTTTCTATGGTGCTATTAAAGGAGAAGCCTACATCAACGGAATTGCAGGAGAACGTTTTGCTGTAAGAAATTCGGGGATTACAACTGTTGTAGAGGGGGTTGGAGATCATGGTTGTGAATACATGACCGGTGGAAAAGTGGTTGTTCTAGGAAAAACAGGTCGAAATTTTGCCGCAGGAATGAGTGGTGGTATTGCATACGTATATAATAAAAATAATGAATTCTCTGACTATCTGTGTAACTTAGAAATGATTGATTTGGACACCTTAGTTGCTGCAGACTTTGAGGAACTGAAAGCAGACATCACCCAGCATTATGAATATACAGAAAGTACTTTAGCAGAAAAATTACTTCAAAATTGGGAAACCGAGAAATTGAACTTCATTAAAGTCTTCCCAAAAGATTATAAGAAGGCATTAGAGCGAATTGCAAGAGAGGAACGTACAGAAAAATTAACAGCTTAATAAAAAGACATGGGAAAAATAGGAGGATTTAAAGAATTCAAAAGACAGAACGAAACCAATTTAGCTGTAAAATCGCGTATTCAAAATTACAAAGAATTTACGGTACCCTTGCCAGAAAAAGCGCTTAAAAAACAAGGATCTCGCTGCATGGATTGTGGGATTCCATTTTGCCACAGTGGATGTCCATTAGGCAACTTAATTCCTGACTTCAATGACATGGTACACAAGGGGGAATGGCAAAAGGCTTCCGATCTTTTACATGCCACCAACAACTTCCCAGAATTTACAGGAAGACTGTGTCCTGCTCCTTGTGAACAAGCCTGTGTCTTGGGAATTGTAGACAGTCCTGTAGCCATTGAAGACATTGAAAAAAGCATTGTAGAAAAGGCCTTTGCAAATGGCTGGATTCAACCCATCTTGCCAGAAAGTAGAACCGGTAAAACAGTTGCCGTTATTGGCTCTGGACCTGCTGGGCTAGCTGCTGCACAACAACTTAACAGAGCAGGTCACAGTGTAACTGTTTTTGAAAGAGATGATGAAATAGGTGGCTTGTTAAGATATGGAATTCCAAATTTTAAACTGGAAAAAGAGATCATCGACAGAAGGATTACTATTCTAGAGAAAGAGGGGATAATCTTCAAAACCAATGTGAATGTGGGTGGCAATTATGACCTTAAAAATCTAGACTATTTTGATGCGATCGTTCTTTGTGGTGGCGCTACTAAAAAAAGAGCTTTGCCTATTGACGGAGCAGATGCAAAAGGTGTTGTGCAAGCGATGGATTTCTTAACACAACAAACCAAGCAACTGTTCAATAAAGAAGTTGATGGCCCCCTTTTATCAGCAAAGGATAAAAATGTAATCGTTATTGGTGGTGGAGATACCGGATCTGACTGTGTGGGAACTTCCAACAGACAAGGTGCAAAATCGGTCACCAACTTCGAAATTATGGAAAAACCACCCGAATTGAGAAGCGAAAAAACGCCTTGGCCTTTTTGGCCTTTGCAAATGAAAACAAGCTCTTCACACGAAGAAGGTTGTGATCGCAACTGGTTGATAAGTACCAAAGAGTTTATTAAAAATGCTAAAAATGAATTGATTGCTGTAAAAACCGTGGAAGTATCTTGGACTTTTAAGCCAGGAGAACGCCCTGTTTTAAATGAAAAACCAGATTCTGAAAAAATTTGGCCGTGTGATATGGTCTTATTGGCTTTAGGATTTACAGGACCTGAGACTTCATTGAGCGATCAACTAGGCTTGGAACTCGATGCAAGGAATAATTACAAAGCAAAAAAATACCAAACGAATGTACCACATGTATTTTCTGCTGGAGACATGAGAAGAGGACAATCTTTAATCGTTTGGGCTATTTCTGAAGGAAGAGAAGCTGCCAAAGAAATAGATACCTATTTATCTTCTGAATCGTTCTTGTCCTCAAAAGGAAAAGGTGATTTACTTTCTGCAAATTAACAACACGCAACACATCAATAAAAAACCCCTACTAAATTAATAGTAAGGGTTTTTAAAGTATTTTAAAATGGGATTAATCTATACTTTTACCGTCTTTGAATTTACCTGTTAACTGACCGTTTTCGTTTTAATGTTCAGAAGACAAAGAAATACCGTCTTTATAGTTTTCTTTATAATTTAACTGACCGTTTTCATCATACCATTCAAATAATCCATTCTTCTTGCCATTTATATAGTTTGCTTTATATTCTAACTGACCGTTTTCATAATACGTTTCATATAAACCATTCTTCTTGCCATTTATATAGTTTGCTTTATATTCTAACTGACCGTTTTCATAATACGTTTCATATAAACCATCTTCTATTCCGTCTTTAACGTTTATTTTAAATTGTAACTGACCGTTTTCATAATACGTTTCATTTTCAACTTGTTTTCCGTCTTTAAAGTTGTTTTTATATTGTAACTGACCATTTTCATAATTTTCAAAGATTTCCCCAGTAAATGGCTTATCCTTGTAATAAGTTATTTCTTCTCTTACCTCGAAATTTGACTTCTCTTTTTTACCGTCAATACTTTTAGTACAACTTGCAAATAATATAAAACAAACTAATACTGTAATGCTTCTTTTTAATGTTTTCATAATGTGGTGTGTTATGTTTTCAAATATAATTAATTTCTAACAACTGAACTTATCCAATTTTAGCAGATTTAGTTCTATTACAAGGTTCACACAATAATTGAATGTTTCTGTAAGTATTTGCACCACCTTTT
>Ga0209138_1003398_pt1 | contig 11436 bp, 12 predicted proteins | sample SaaInl3SG_22_DNA_FD_184645 | JGI IMG/M metagenome (GOLD analysis project Ga0209138, IMG submission 184645) | Marine microbial communities from expanding oxygen minimum zones in the Saanich Inlet - ESP_153SG_22_DNA (SPAdes) (version 2) | ecosystem: Environmental > Aquatic > Marine > Intertidal...
GGCCTTTTGGAGAGCATTCCGGTCCCCGGTCAAATTGAGCCGGGCGGCGAATTGGGGTCGATCCCCGGGCTGGTGCCGTCACTCAAAACAAACTTCAGTGGCTGCCGCTTTGCCAACCGATGTACCCGCGCGCATGAGGCCTGCCAACAAGGCGCCGTCGCCCTGCAAAGCGCCTCGGACAGTCAGGCCTATCGCTGTGTTCTGCCACTGGCGGACTTGCGCGATGGCACTTCCAGTCTGGCGGCACGCAAAACGGGCGACGACAGCTATGGGTCTGGTATCGACATGGGCTCTAAGCCACTTTTGAGCGCAAAAGCCGCCGTATGCACCTTCAAGGTTAAACAGGGGATGTTCTCAGCGGCCAAACCGCTGCGAGCTGTCGATAACATCTCGCTTGATCTTCGTAAGGGGGAGGTTGTTGTGGTTGTCGGCGAATCTGGCTGTGGGAAATCCACACTGGCCCGGATGCTCTTGGGTTTGCAGGACCCGACGGCAGGTAAGATCACGCTGGAAGGCAAGGACATTGCGCAGCTGTCGAATATGGAGAAATCGCGCAAGCTGCAGTCGATTTTTCAGGATCCTTATTCGTCGCTCAATCCACGCCGTACGATTGGCGAGATCATCCGTCGCCCCCTGAAGCTGCATGGGGTCGGATCGCTGGCCGAACAACAAGGAAAGGTCGAAGCGATCATGGAGCGGGTCGGGCTACCGCGGAATTTCTACCACAACTACCCCAACCAGCTCTCAGGCGGTCAACGCCAGCGCGTCGCCATCGCGAGGGCGCTGATCCTAAATCCTGAGATTGTTGTCTGTGACGAGCCAACCTCGGCGCTTGATGTGTCGGTACAAGCGCAAATCCTGAATCTGCTATTGGAACTGCGCGCGGAATTGGGTTTGACGTATCTGCTGATCACTCATGACATGGCCGTGGTCGAGCATATCGCGACCCGTGTTGTCGTCATGTATCTAGGCCGCGTGGTCGAGGTGTCGGATACTCGTACTCTCTTTGCCGATCCAAAGCATCCCTATACCCGCGCGCTGTTGAAATCTGTGCTGACACCCGAGCCCGACGCCGGGGTGCCAAATGTCGATCTGGGCACGGCCTATCCTAATCCGATAAGTCCACCTTCCGGCTGCACATTCCACCCACGCTGTGAGTTCGCATCAGACATTTGCAAGGCAAAGGTCCCGTTGCTGGAGGCGTTGTCCCCAACCCATGAAAGTGCGTGCCTCATGCTTGAAAAGGAATTGGCATGAAAGCCAAGTTTGCTACACTTTCAGCAGAGGGGCAGATTGATCCTGTCAGCCTCACCGCCGATCTGGTCCGCTGCCTAACAGTCACGCCCGCCGAGGGCGGCGCGCTGCAACTGCTGGACGACCTGCTGAGCGCCTATGGCTTTGACTGCACTCGCGTAGATCGCAACGGCATCCCGAACCTTTGTGCAATCTGGGGCAAAGGGAAGAACGGGCGCACTTTTGGCTATAACGGACACACGGATGTCGTGCCCATTGGTAACCGGGATGACTGGACCTATGATCCTTTCGGCGCTGAGATCCGCGACGGCATCCTTTATGGGCGTGGTGCCACCGACATGAAGTCCAGCGTTGCCGCTTTTGCTACGGCAGCGATCGACTTTGTGGAGAGCACGCCGCCGGACGGGTCCGTCATCTTGGCGATTACAGGGGCCGAGGAGACCGCCTCTCCTGATGGAACGCCCGCCATTCTGGACTGGATGGAAGAACGGGGCCTACAAGCTGATCACTTCCTTGTCGGAGAGCCAACCAGCCTGAAAAACATCGGTGATGCCATCAAGATCGGTCGACGCGGCGCGGTCACGGTCTATCTGACGGTGACGGGCGTGCAGGGCCACTCCGGTTATCCGGAAAAGGCAGTGAACCCGTTGCCTGCGCTCGTAGAGTTGCTGCATGCCTTTCAGGCCGAGCCGCTCGACCAGGGCACTGAGAACTTTGCGCCGTCCACCCTTGCGATAACGACTGTCGACACGGGAAATCCAGCTCACAACGTGATCCCAGCGGCGTGCAAAGCCACTGTGAACATCCGGTTCAACGACACATGGACGTCCGAGGAAATTCTGGCATGGGTTTCAGCCCGGACGGATCGCATCGCGCAAGAATTCGGCGTTCAGATCAGCAGCACGCATCGCCTGTCGGGGGAATGCTTTTTCACGCCACCGGGGAGGTTCTCGACGCTGATCCAGAACGCTGTCCGGCAAGAGACAGGTCTTACACCAGCCCTGACCACCTTGGGCGGAATTTCGGATGCGCGGCATCTGGTCAATCACTGTCCCGTGGTTGAAGCTGGCCTGACTGGGGAAAGCCTGCATAAGGTAGATGAACATGTCTCAGTGGAGGAGATCCACGCGCTGAAAGCCATCTACACCCGCATCCTGCATGATTATTTCAACGGGGCTCCTTTATGAAGACCACTCTTGCTCTGACCGGCGACAGCATCTTGCAACGCCGTCTGCAAAGCAGCACCGACCCGGTCGTCAAACCTTTGTTTGACCTGATCCGAGGGTGCGACGCCGCCTTCACCAATCTCGAAGTGCTGCCAAACGACTATGTGGGCGATCCTGCCTTCGATAGTGGCGGGTCGCATTTTGGCGCGCCTTCCTGGATCTTGGATGATCTCGTAGAGGCTGGTTTTGGCATGTTCTCGACCGCGACCAACCACACACTGGATTATTCGATCAAGGGGCTGGAATACGCGCTTGATCAGCTGGACAAACGCGGGCTTTGCCACGCTGGCGCGGGCCGCCACCTGGAAGAAGCACGCCGTGCCGCGTATTTGACGACACCGAAATCTACTTTTGGTCTCGTGGCTTGCGGGTCGACATATACGAAAGGGCAAGAGGCCGCCCGCCAAACCCATGCGATGCAAGGGCGACCCGGGCTCAATCCGCTATGGCCCGACAGTACCTATGAGGTCACTGCCGACCAAATGGCGGTGGTGCAGAACATGGCAGAGGGTCTGGGACTTGAAAAGTTCCGGCAGCTCCGCATTGGGACGGGCTTCGCCTTTGATGCGCCGGAAGGTACATTTCCGTTCAACGGCATGAATTTCCGTATTGGCGAAGAAACGCGCCACGTGCGTCGCCCCAATGCAAAGGATCTGGCAGCCATCATCCGCTGGGTCGAAGAGACCAAACTTGCGTCCGACATCGCCGTAGTAAGCATTCATGCCCATGAGCATGCGACTGAAAAAGACGAACCCGCAGATTTTATCGTCGAATTTGCTCATGCTGTGATCGACGCTGGTGCAGATTTGGTAGTGGGTCACGGACCGCACTTGCTGCGAGGGATGGAAATCTATAAGGGTAAGCCGGTCTTCTACAGTCTTGGGAATTTCATCGGACAAAACGAAATGGTTCGCATGCTGCCCGGCGAATCCTATGACCGCTTCCGCGTCGATGACGGGCTTACGCCGATGAAGCTCTACAAAGAGCGGACACAGGACGACCAAAAGGGCTTTCCCTCGGATAGCCGCTATTGGGATACAATCGTGCCGGTTTGCCATTTCGAAGATGATTGCCTCATCGCGATTGATATCCACCCAGTGTCGCTGGGCCTTGGCGAAAAACGCCACCTTCGCGGAAGGCCCCGTCTGGCGCTCGGTCAAGATGCGGGTGAGATACTTAGTCGCTTCGCACGGCTATCGAAGGTCTTTGACACAGCCCTCACGATTGATGGCCATTCGGCACGATGGTCAGGCTGACTATCCATTTGAGCCACTCTATTGCGCGGCGTTTGATTGATCTCTCATGCTCGGGGAAATGTCGCTGCGTTCAACACGAATGGCTGTTTCTTTCGCTGCTCGGCGGTAAGGAATTTTTTGCTCAAGCCTCATTTTTTGTGCTGCGCGCGCCCGCAACGACTTCATACCCACATTGCAATTGTAGGGTCTTGAGCAAATCCTGCCCCCGCAACCAACTTAAGCCCGTAACTTCAAAGAGTTACGGGCTTTTGGATTCTTGGGGTATGTGCCGAAATGGTCCACTGGAATCACTGTGGAATCATGAGGGGAGGAACTCCTTCGCAAAGTGGCGTCCGACATGCCGAAATTGCAGCACAGTTCCTTCACCGTTACACCGGCTTCATGTTCTTTCAAAATCCCGATAACTTGTTCGTCTGTAAATCTATGTTTCATTAGTACTATTCTATTGAACCATCTTCAGCACAGTCTTGTATCGTTTTCTTGCTGGTACGAAACGACTGAATAACAAGAAGGGCAGCTCCGGTGAAAATCCCGGTATCAGCCAAATTGAATGCGGGCCAGTGGTACACGCCAATGAAGAAATCGAGAAAGTCCGTTACGGCGCCGACTCGTATCCGATCCAGGAGGTTTCCCAAAGCGCCGCCGATGATCAGAGAAATCGCTGCACCATCAATGGCGCGCTCGGCATTCCAAAGCCAGACAAGAAGGAAGCCGACGATTACCACGGCCAGCGAAGACAACACAATTGGTCCCCAAGTTCCGAGGTCGTTCAGGAGGCCGAAGCTGACCCCACGGTTGAACCCCAACGCAAGATTGAAAAAAGACGAAATGGGAATAACGTGCGGCGGATTCGAGAGGAGTTCGATCATGAACGATTTTGAGGCTTGATCGAGCAACAGAACGAGGGAGCTTCCGAGAAGACCAATTCCAAAGTGCCGAAGTTTGAGGGAAAACACACGACCAACGGTCATGATTTTTTCTGCCCGTTTGATTTTAGAGCCACCCGTTCGTGGACAGCTGGTCCGGCCAAAACTGCCTGACGCGACCGTGCACCCGTAGGCTGGAATGCCAGAAGGGAGCGGATTTTTTCTTTTTCTCTTTCGAAACGCGCCATTTCCACCCTCTCCAACAAACGTCGAGGCGGAAGTTCCACTTTCATCGGATTTACCTGGCGGGACCCCTGTAGGATTTCATAGTGCAGGTTCGGGCCCGTCACGAGCCCGGTCGCCCCGACGTAGCCGATCACCTCCCCCTGTCGCACCCGGTCGCCGGGTTTGAGTTTGTCGGCATAGCGGCTGAGATGGGCGTAAGCGGTGGAATACGTCGCGTCGTGCTTGATCCGGATATATTTTCCGAAGTCTCCGTTGCGGCCCTTTTGGATGACGACTCCGTTGCCGGCGGCTAGAACGGGTGTGCCGCGAGGTGCCGCGAAATCAAGACCACGATGCATCCGTGTGTAACCCAGGATGGGATGTTTCCGTTTGCCAAAAAGGGACGAGAGGCGCGCACCATCAATCGGTGTCTTCATCAGATTGGTGGTCAGGCTCGCCCCCGATTCATCGAAGAATCCGGTGTATCCGTCGGAGGTTGTGTAGCGATAGGCTCGAATGCTTTGTCCCCGCAGGTCTATTGAGGCATACACCAGTTCTCCCGGATGCTGACCCCGTTCCGGGCCATCGTCATAGACCCTGAATCCGAGTTCGAAAGTATCTCCGGCTCGAAAATCACGCTGAAAGTCAAGCGCGTCGCTAAGCGTCCCGTAGGAAGCTAGCAGGACCGAGGTTGGAACCTCCGCCGCCCGAGCCGCCTCAAAGAAGCTCGAGCTAATAATCCCGGATTTCGCAACAAGGTCCGAAACATGAGGAACCGTTTCAATTTGTGCGGAAAAAGAGTCGTGCGAATCGTGCTCGACCGAAATCAGGCGGTCCGTCTCCGGGACGAACTCAAGTCTCTCAAAGCACCATTTCTTTTTGAGGCCGTCTGTATCTCGTAGGAATATCTTGATCTTTTGTCCGGCCCTGAGGTCGCGGGGATCGTAGACCTTTTCCATGGCCGTGCTGGCGGCATAAGCTTCTTGTCGCGGAACGTCCACCGTCAGCAGGATTTCCATGAGGGTGTCTCCGGTATCCAGCGTGACGCCCCTCTCCTGAAGCTCCTCTTCCGCAATGCGCCCAGCGGCTACGCTAAGTTCTCGAAGGGAGTGCTGGGTGCCAACGGCGGCCAAGGGGCGACCGCCGGGGTCGGAAGCCTTTGCGACTGGAACGGTCTGGGGGGCACGGTTCCCGTAGACCGTAATTCCAACGGCTATTGCCGCGATAACTGCTGTTATCCCACCTCCAAGCACAGGTTTTGATCCCTTCATCTTTCTGTTCCAATTACATCCGCTACGGCAGAATAGTGCTTGCCGCCCATGAAGAATTAAACTCGTCAATAATTGTCTGTTCATAGTTCAGGTTTGCAACATCTGGTTGGACTTGTAAGGAAATGATCATTTGGAACCCGGATAAGAGGCGAACGTTTCTGTAGATCCATCATGACGGATAAGAAGAACGTCGAAGGCTTCGCGGTCATCGCCGAAATCCATGCCCGGCGAGCCAAGCGGCATTCCGGGCACCGATAGCCCGATGGCATCCGGTCGCTCAGTCAGAAGACGACGGATCTCCCGCGCGGGGACGTGGCCTTCTATCGTATAGTTCTCGATCCTGGCGGTATGGCACGAAGCAGTTTTCGGGCCTATTCCATTTTTGAGCTTGAACTGGGTCAGGTTTCCCATCGTCATGTTCTTGCTCGTCACGGAAAAACTGTTTTCCTTCAGATGATCGATCCAGGCGAGACAACAGCCGCAACTGCTTGTCTTGGCGACATCAATGGCAGTAGTTGGCTCGCTTGAGTTTGCATTGTTCGCCAGCACGGCGACAAACAAGGCGACCAGGAGAAAGCGGCAAAGGTGATTGCCTATCAATATTTGATTGCGCGGTTTAGCGATCACGAAGCACTCTCCTTATCTTCGGTACGGCGATCTCACGATTTTCGTGAAAATCAATGGTGTTCCGGAATTGTCCCGACGCGTCAAACAGGAATACCGATGACGTGTGATCCATCGCGTAATCCTTGTCATCGAGCGGCACCTTCTTGTAAGTCACGCGGAAAGCGGATGCCGCCCGTGACAAGTCTTGCAGCGAACCGGTCCAACCCCGGATTTTCGGATGAAATGCTGCAACGTAGTCGGCCAACACTGCCGGAGTGTCACGCTCAGGATCGACCGAAATTAAAACAACATTCAAATGTTTGGCATCCGGCCCGAGGTCCTCTAGCCATCCAGTGATATCGGCCAAAGTTGTCGGACACACGTCGGGGCAAAATGTATATCCGAAGAACACCATGCTGGGGCGGCCGAGCAGTATTTCCGGCCCGACGGATGCTCCTTCATGATCTGTCAAACTGAACGACATACTTTTGATTGGAGATATGACCGCCTTGGTTTTGTTCATTGGGCGATCCGACCCTGGTCCATCAACCTGCCACCAACCAATACCGATGGAAGCCGCAAGGCCGACAAAAATGGCCAGCATGAACAGCCCGGTTTTGCGGACATATGTGGCGTGACGTATCATTCGGGCCGGGTCGCGCCAGGCCCGTAAATGGGCGCTGTCACCGTGACTTTGCCGCTGCGTTTGAACGCAAGCGTGATTTCGACGGTTTTGCCTTTAATGAGGGCCTTTTTGAGCTTCATCATCATGATGTGCAATCCACCAGGCGCAAGCAGCACGTTACCGCCGCCCTGTATTTCAACCGGTCCGGCGGGGCCCATGCTCATGACGCCATTTTTCGTGCTCGTGGCGTGAACCTCGGCCATTCCCGACAGCGGGGTGCTGACCGCCAACAAGGCATCACTTACAGTTCCCTCATTACGAATCGTCATATAGGCGGCAGCCGGACGCGACATTCCAATCGACGCGCGCGCCCAAGGTGAATCGATGACCAGGTCGCCGACGCGCGTGGAATCCGCGGATACCGGCAACGCGGAAAGAATAAAGACAATGCTCAGGAGAGCTTGGGACAATAGGCGCAACATTTTCGGCCTCACAATCTATTTTGAAGGTCTTTGGTAATTTCCCCCGGTGGCGTTCCGTATCCGTAGGTACGGACGAACACGCCCTCGGGAGAAATGAGGTACACTGCGGAAGTGTGGCCCATAGTGTAACCGTTCGGGGCGGATTCCTGCGGCTGTTTTTCGTAATACGCCTTGAACGACCGCGCCGCCTCGGCAATCTGGGCCTCGGTTCCAGTCAGGCCGACGATAGTCGGATGAAATACCGAAACATACTCGGCCATGGTCTCCACCCGGTCGCGCTCGGGGTCAATCGAGACGAACAGCGGCTTTACCAATCCCGCGTCCGGCCCGAGTCGCTCCATGACCCGGGCGAGCTCCGCGAGGGTCGTCGGGCATATATCCGGACAGTTGGTGAATCCGAAAAAGACCAGTAACCATTTGCCCTGATAGCTTTGCACAGTGACAGCATTGCTGCGGTGATCGGTCAAGTTGAACGTTGGCCGGAAGGAAGTTGCCACATCTTGCGATGAACTGCCGCCACTCGGCCCACGATCATGCCACAGACTGAGCCAGAGAAAGCCCGCCAGCGCGACACCCACGCCTCCCCAAAGGGTAATCCTTACGGCTCTCAATTTGACGCCACCTCTGCCTCAACCAGATCGAGCAGTTGCTGCTCGCCGAAGTCGAGCAGCGGTTTTCCGTTGACGAAGAATGTCGGTGTCCCCGTCACGCCGACGTTCTTCACGTCGGCCGTGTCCTGGTTCAAGACGGCGACGATGCCAGGGAGTTTGGCATCGCGGCGGGCGCGTTCCACGTCGAGGCCTGTTCCGTCTAACAGGCTCCAGGCACTATCGGCCGGACGCCCATGTGGCGCCCAACGAGGTTGGGTTTCAAGAAGTCGCTCGAGAACGACCTCGAACTTCCCCTGAAGGCGAGCAGCTTCTAGAATCCGTATCGCTTCTTCCGATGGTGGATGGAACGCTGTGTATCTGAGCACGACGCGAACTTTCCCCTGAAACTCGGAAAGTATCTTTTTCACCACGGGATGGAAGGCGCGGCATGCTTCGCACGCGGGATCGAAGAATTCGACGATGGTGACGGGCGCATCTTTTGCTCCAAAGACCGGCGAATGGGGTCTTACCAGCGGCGCTTCATTTGATACTGGTTTTGTGACCGCCACTTCCTTGCTTGTCGGGGAGTAAAGAAGGCCACCGATGGCAAATAGTCCGACTGCTACTACGGCGGTCACGATGATCAGGGTTCGACGGTTCATGAAGATCTCTTTCTAAAGGGAACGGTCAGCAACAAAATGATGGCACTGAAGGAGAAAACGGACAGGTACGGTAGCGGCAGAACGCCAAACAGCACTTGATCTTCTCCCGAGCATGATGGTCCGTTGCGTTCACAGGGTTGAATTGGTTCGGGGATGATCCCGACGAAAAGCAAGCTATGCCAAAGTGCGATCAAGCCGCCAATCAATGCCAAAGGAATAACGTAGTGCCGAACCGCATGATCGGCTCGAAAACTCGCAAGCCCCAGGATAAGTGCCAGCGGAAACATGGCGATCCGTTGGTACCAGCAAAGAACACAGGGTGTTCGTCCCATGACTTCCCCGATGAACAGGGCCCCGAGGGTCGCGGTCAAAGCAATCAGCCATGCGAGATACAAGGCGTTGGTTTGATGGGAGGTGTTCTGCATGGTGCTACCCGACCTCACTCGCCCGTCGCGGGAACGGCACAATGTTGCATTTCTCCCCACGCCTGACGCACGATCTGCGTGGCCGACCAGAGGAACAGGCCGGCCATGAGAGCGGCGACAATAAGGTCTGGCCACGCAGTCCCGGTAAAATAGACACCGGCTGCCGCCCCGATGACGGCCACATTTCCGATGGCGTCGTTGCGGCTGCAGAGCCAGACGGAGCGAACGTTCGCGTCGCCGTCCTTGAATCGCATGAGAAGGACGACGCTTGCAAGGTTTGCCAAAAGCGCCAACAACCCGACACCGCCCATGACTGTCGCGGACGGCACGCCGAGGACGAGAACTTGATAAGCGGTCGATCCAAATACCCATAGCCCCATGGCCGCAAGGCTGAGCCCCTTGATGAGTGCCGCCGTCGCGCGGACGTGCAGGGCCATGCCGATGACGTAGAGGCTGATGGCGTAAGTGGTCGTATCGCCGAGGAAATCGAGGGCGTCCGCCTGCAGCGCCTTCGACCCCGCGAAAGCGCCCGCCGCCATCTCAACGATGAACATAGCGCCGTTGATGGCGATGACGATCCACAATGCCCGCTTGAATGCGGCGGAAACGCCGTCGAATTGGGCATCTTGTCCGCAGCAACTTGCACTCATACCTTGCTCCTGTAATTCATTATCGAGGCTTGTCATCCAATTGAACGACGCCTTGACAGCCCCTAGTATGAGATACTAATATCTACAATCGTTGTAGGAGCAAGAGGAAAATTTGATGAACGTAAGAGATATTTCAATTGGCGAACTGGCAGAAAGAGCTGGTTGCACTGTCCAGATCATTCGGCACTACGAGAAAATCGGTCTGTTGCCGGATACGAGGCGCACCAGCGGCAATCGGCGCATCTATTCAGAAGATCAGGCCTCGAGGCTGATCTTTATCCGTCACAGCCGGGAGCTGGGTTTCAGTCTGGACGATATTCGCCAATTGCTGTCGTTTTCGAATCAGCCCGAACAGTCGTGTGAACAAGTGGACGCCATCGCACGCGAGCACCTGCACGGTGTCCAGGAACGCTTGGGCCGCCTGCGCTCTATGGAACGGGAATTGAAGCGCATGGTCCGCGAGTGTGGTGGCGGGAAAGTTGCGGAATGCCGGATCATTGAGGTTCTGGCTGATCATTCGAATTGTTTGAACGAGAGACATCCCACGGCCAAATCACGGGGACCGCGATGATATTACGAACCAACTACGCTATTTGCGATGTGCCCCTCAAATGACTAGGAACAACAAAAAGGGTTTTCCATTCCGTCAAGTCGTGCAGCTCCGCTGAGCAGTCGTTTCTTTTCACACCTGGCCTCCAATAACGAACTGATCGTATGTGTCGTGTTCTGTTGGTTCCTCCAAATCGCGGTCCCATTTTCCTGGAGCGTCATCAGGATATAGGAGAAGAGAGACGGTCATGCGGGTTTTATCGGGAAGTTCCGAGAATATGCTCATTTCCCGAACCTCTTCTTCCCCCAGCCAAATGCCTTTTGGGTGCAGAATTCCTGTTCGGTTGTCGATCAGCATATCCTGTTTTGCAGCTAAGGATGAAGCAGGCAGCGGGATGATCTCTTGACGACCGCGATAGAATATTCCTGATTTGATGAGTGGCTCACTACTCCACGCCCAATCAATAAAGCCTTCCTTGCGCTTTACCTCCGCGCTAGTGCGATCTTGATCCTGGTATAGGTCAAGAAGCTCGCGACACTCTTCAATGGTAAAGCCAAACGCGCGGGATCGTCTTATAAATATTAGCTTTCGGACTGATGCATCATCGTAGGTGCGGTACCCAGTATCTGATCGTGATGGTGCGCTTACCAAACCGATATCTGCATAGTAGCGAACTGTTTTGACGGGCAAGCCAGCCGCCTTGGATGCAGCAGAAATGTTCATGCAAATCCTCCTTGACCTTCCAGTT
>Ga0209138_1003399_pt1 | contig 11431 bp, 10 predicted proteins | sample SaaInl3SG_22_DNA_FD_184645 | JGI IMG/M metagenome (GOLD analysis project Ga0209138, IMG submission 184645) | Marine microbial communities from expanding oxygen minimum zones in the Saanich Inlet - ESP_153SG_22_DNA (SPAdes) (version 2) | ecosystem: Environmental > Aquatic > Marine > Intertidal...
GCGGTGGTTGTATCATCCGTTCTGTTTTCTTAGATAAAATTAAAGCAGCTTATGACACAAACCCTACACTTAATAATTTACTACTTGATGATTACTTTAAAAAGACCATGACATCTATTATTCCAGATTTAAGAGTGACGTTGTCACACGCGATTTTAAATGGTATTCCAGTCCCAGCAATGTCATCATCACTTGCTTATTTTGATGGCTATACAACTGAAAAACTACCCGCTAATTTACTACAAGCACAACGTGATTTCTTTGGTGCCCACACCTATGAAAGAACGGATAAAAACCGTGGTGAATTCTTCCACACAAACTGGACAGGTCGTGGTGGAAATACATCATCGACAACCTATAATGTATAAAAATAAAAATGCACGCCATAAGCGTGCATTTTTATTTTATTATTCTTTTACCATGGACAATCCGACTTTGCCTCGATTTAAATCAATATTAATGACATAAACTTTGACGATATCGCCAACAGCAACCACATCTTTAGGATGTTTAATAAATCTTTTTGCGAGTTTAGAAATGTGACATAATCCATCTTCTTTTAAACCAATATCGATAAAGGCTCCAAAATCAACCACATTACGAACGGTACCTTCGAGTTCCATCCCAACACTTAAATCTTCAAGCTTTAAAATGTCTTGACGTAAGATAGGTTGCGCAAATTGATCTCTTGGATCTCTTAAAGGTGCAACAAATGCATCTAAGATATCTGATAGTGTATACATATCAATATTGAGATCACGCATGAGTCTTGATTTATCAATGTCTTTAATAAGCATTTTGACTTCTTCTTTTCCAAACATCTCACCAGTAATCCCGTATATCTTCATGATTGATTTTGCTTTACCATAAGATTCAGGGTGAATCGATGTCATATCAAGTGCTTCATCACTATCAGGAATACGTAAGAATCCTACGGCTTGTTCAAATGTCTTTTTACCAAGTTTAGGAACACTTAAGATATCGTTTCTATTTTGAAAACGGCCAATTTGTTGACGGTAAGACACAATATTTTCAGCACTTGATTTATTAAGACCTGATACATACATCAGGAGTGATTTAGACGCTGTATTTAAATTCACGCCAACTTGGTTCACGGCTTGTGTGACCACAAAATTTAATGATTCACTTAGTTTTTTAGGCGTGACATCGTGTTGATATTGACCCACACCAATCGATTTAGGATCAATTTTAACAAGTTCTGATAACGGATCTTGAAGTCGTCTTGCTATGGATGCCGCTGAACGTTCTTCAACGCTAAAATCAGGAAATTCTTCTCGTGCAAGTTCACTTGCTGAATACACAGACGCACCTGCTTCATTGACAATCACATAGTTGACTGGTAATTTAAATTCTTTAATCAGCTCAGAAACAAAACTTTCGGTTTCTCTTGATGCTGTACCATTACCGATTGCAATCAGTTCAATATGGTATTTTTTAATCATTTGAAAAAGGGTTGTTTTAGATTGCTCGATGTCTTTATCTGCTGCAACGCTCCCTTTCGATTTCTCGTGAGGATAAATCACACCTTTTGTTAAAACATTGCCTGTTTGATCAACAACAGATAACTTACATCCTGTACGAAACGCAGGGTCAATCCCTAAGATCATTTTACCTTTTAAAGGAGGTTGAAGAAGAAGTTTATTTAAGTTTTCAGCAAATACTTCAATCGCTTGATCTTCAGCAACCTCAGATAATTCAGAACGCACTTCACGCTCTAAAGAAGGATAAATCAATCGTTTAATACTGTCATCAATCGCAAGCTTGATATAGGCTGCAGATGGAGAATCTGTGTTTCTGATGAGTGATGTTTCGATATGTTTAGACATCGCCTCTTTATCTGCTTCTATTTTCACGTTTAAAATTTTTTCAGATTCACCACGATTTAATGCGAGTACACGATGCGGTTTAATATGTTTAATTTTTTCTTGATATTCATAATACATGAGGTAGGTTTGACGTTCATCTTCAATGCCTTTTTTAACCGTAGATTTAATCTCACCATCACGCATCATCTCACGAAGTGCTTTTCTATAGTCTGGATCATCTGAAACAAACTCAGATAAAATATGCATCGCACCTTCTAAGGCTTCTTCAACTGTTTTGACATCATCGTTTACATATTTTTTTGCTTCTTCTTTGGGATCATCTTCTGATAAATACATGAAGAAATTAGAAAGACCTTGTAGACCTTTTGCGATCGCTTCGGTTGCTTTTGTTTTTTTCTTTTCTTTAAATGGACGATAAAAATCTTCAACATCCACAAGTTTTTCTGCTTTTAAAATCGATTGTTTTAAATCGTCAGTAAGCATGCCTTTTTCATCAATTAAACGTATCACATCTTCTTTTCTTTCAAAAAGATTTTTTTGATATGACCACGTTTGATGAATTGAAAAGATTTGTTCTTCGTCAAGTCCACCTGTCACTTCTTTACGGTATCTTGAAATAAAAGGAATGGTGTTCCCTTCCTCTAATAAGTTTAATACCGTTTGAATTTGTTTTTCTGAAATGTTTGTTGTTTCTTTAATTTGCTTAATAATGACTGGATTCATCGTTTCTCCTAAATAAAAAAGGCTGCGCCTTTTTTATACTAAATTTTCTAAACTTTTTAAAATATTTGTTGTATCTGACCAAACAGTATCAAAATAACTTTCTTCTACTTCGTTATAGTCGACATAGAAGGTGATGAGTGATTGAGGTGATGCTTGAGGAACACCTAATGCTAACACGGATTGTTGTGAAAACACTTCGAGGTTTTCAGGACTATCTAAGTCTAAAAGTAGAAGATTTTCTAAACGCAATACCTCTTCGTTATTATTAAAAAATGTGAGCAACGTTTCTTCTATTTCGCCAGAACGGTAAAATAAAATATACAATGGGTTTTCAGCATCTGAAGACATTAAAATATTATAAATTTCTCTATCTATTTCATCTTCTGTTTGAAAATAGGTAAAATCACCAAATGAACCCGTTCCGTTATCACCGATAATATAATTAAGATCACTGGAAACAATGTGTGTATAATTTTCTAACGGTAATACATTGTCTTCTTCGTTATCGAGTGTTGCAATGACAACAATCGTGACAATGATCGCAACCGTCATTAAAATCACTGCAACCCCGATTCTCATCAGTAACAGTTCCCCTTTTGAAAGCGGACGTTGTCTCATATTTGTGTCTTTTGCGCCTTGTTTTTTAGCTTGTGGTTGACTCATATTGACTCCTTATTCTCAATAACAACAAATGCTGATGCATAGCTGTCTGTATGTGTAATCGATACGCTCACGACGTCTTTATCTGTGAAAAAAGCAGATTCTACATACGGTCTTCCAGATGGTTCGTGTAATATAGAAAAGTCTTTATAGTTTGTATTTCCTGGTCCTACTGCGACCGCTTTAAAGATCGCTTCTTTCGCTGCGAATCTTCCACCAATGAACTCTAGTTTGACTTGTTCATGTGCGAGATTTTGAAATTCTTTCATTTCTTTTTCAGATAAAATGCGTTCAATAAAACGATCAGAAAGTAATTCTTTAATACGTTCTAGTTCGACTAAGTCGATACCAACACCTTTAATCATAGGGGTGATCCCTCCCTTAATGCTTGCGCAATATGTTTGATTTTTGCAAATCTGTGATTTAACCCTGATTTAGAAATCGGTTCATCATAGAGTGCTTCATACTGTTCTGTTAATTCTCTCAAATTGAATTCTGGATACATCATTCGTAAATCCATGACGCGTTTAATTTTTTCATCGATAAGTATATTATAACTTGAAATAAAGGTAATTTCATCAATTATTTTTGAAGCCGCTTCATAAACTTTTTTTTCATTTGCAATTTCACAGTTCATCACACGGTTAATCGAGTTGTTAAAATCACGTTTAATTCTTGCATCTTCAAATTTAAATACTGAGTTTTGCGCGCCAACTCTCATCATAAATTCAGAAATATGCTCTGCATCTTTTAAATATACCACATGATGATGTCTTCTCTTAATGATTTTAGCATTGAGTTCAAATCGGTTCATTAAACTTTGAAGAAGAACCGAAAGATCATCTCTTTCGTGACTCATTTCTAAGTGATATTGTGCCGTTTTAGGATCATTGACGGATCCACTTGATAAAAAGGCAGCTCTTAAAAATGCAAGTTTTGTTGATTCTGAAGGTAATAAAACATCTGATGTTTCAAACAAAGGCTCTAATAGTTTGATTTCTGATAAGATGTCTTTCACTCTTGAATCAATTTCGATTAAAATTTGAGGTTTTTTCGTGAGTTTTTGTTGCTGTTTTTTAAGTAATGTTGTTTCTGCTTGATACAGTGTTCGCGATAATTGTAAAAATCGTTTCGCAACTGTTGGACTATTGGTTTTAAAAATCAAAATAAGTTTCTGATCTCTTTTTGTGAGATCACCATTCATGTGCAAAAAAGCAGCAAACTCTGCGAGTTGTTCTGATGTTTCAACCGGAATTGTTACTAACTCTTCTTTAACAAGTTTGGTAAACGACATCTAATGTAATGACTCCAAATATTTAAGTGTGTTTTGTGCAGCGACAGCGCCATCACCTACGGCTGTCACAACTTGACGGATTTGTTTATCATTCACATCGCCACAAGATAAAATACCAGGAATTTTGGTTTCCATTTTTTCATTAACCGTAACATATCCATAATGCGTTGTGATGCCTAAATGTTTCACAAAATCTGTGACTGGAATCATCCCAACATATTCAAAGACACCATCTGCTTGAATATCAAACGTTTTACCTTCTTTATCTTTAACAACAACACCTGTAAGACCTTTATCGTCTTTTAAAAACTTGTCAACAAGTGTTTCGTAATACACAGTGACATTTGGTTGTGCAATCAGTTTTTCGTTTGCTTTTGCTTCTGCAGTCAGTCTGTCTAAGTTTTGAACGACTGTCACTGATTTTGCAAATGTCGATAAGTAATAGCCTTCTTCAACCGCAGAGTTACCACCACCGACTACAACAACATCTTTATCCCGATAAATTGGACCATCACAAATCGCACACCAACTAATTCCATTGTAAGCGAGTTGTTCTTCATTTTCAACACCAAGTCTTCTTGGTAAGTTTCCTGTTGCAATGATCACGGATTTGGTATCATAAGTTCCGAAATCAGTGATCACTGTTTTATGAGTGCCGTGGTCTTCAACTTTTGTGACCCGTTCATATTTCACTTCAATTTCTAATTTACTCATATGTTCAATCATATCCGTTGCAAGTTCAATTGAACTAAATGATGTCACACCTGGATAATTTTCAATTTCACTGTAGTTCACAAGTTGTCCACCAGGAACATTTCCTTCAAAAACGGCAATGTTTAAATTTGCACGTTTGGTATAAATACTTGCAGCAACCCCTGCTGGTCCCGCACCAATTACTAATACATCATACATATATTTTTCTCCTAAATCATATCTTCTATTTGTAATAAATCATCAACAACATAATCTGGCATCACAGCAAGCATTTCTTTTAACCTGTGACTATAACTCACTGCACAACTCATGACACCAGCTGCTTTAGCAGCGACCATATCATTTTCATGGTCCCCAACATATACTGCTTCATCTGAGTTGATGCCATAAAGCGATAATCCTTTTTCAATCGGTTCTTTATCAGGTTTATGATTTTTAACATCTTCATACCCGACTAAGTGTGTCACATAATCATTGAGTCCAATTAACGTTAAGTGTTCTCTCGCAACATGATTCATTTTAGATGTTACAACCCCAATTTGAACACCTTTTGATTTAAGAATCTCCATCAATGCTGTCGCGTTAGGATATGCTTGAACATCTTTCATTAATGCTTCTGATGTTTGTCTGTAAAAACTGACAAGTTCATCCATGCTTTGATCTTCTTTGATGTAAAGACCGAATGTTTCAAATAATGTGTGTCCTAAAAAAGATGTTAATGTTCTTTCATCTAAAGTGATGTCTTTAAAGTATTTCTTAAATGTAATCACGAATGCTTCCATAATGATTTCCGTTGATTTCAATAAAGTTCCGTCTAAATCAAAGAGCACAAGTTTAATCATTTGAACCAACTTCTTGATAATAAGGAAGCTCTGGGTATCGTTTATTTTTTATGTACATCAGTAATGCGCCACCACCTAAAAATAAAATGAGTGATAAATAAATATTAACAGGTAATCCAAAGACTCGTAATGCATCAAATTCAGCGCCACCTGTTCTAAGTGGTTCAATGATTGCACCTCTACCAAGACCATACCACATCAAGTAAAGGGCAAATACGTCTCCCACTTTTAATAACTTTTTACGTCGAATATTGATAAGTATGACGAGTCCAACTAAATTCCATAGTCCTTCATATAAAAATGTTGGGTGATGGAAATTACCTCGTATAAACATTTGATCTTTAATAAATGCAGGAAGTATGTTTAATATAAACTGGGATTCAATGATTGGTCCGTATGCTTCTTGGTTCATAAAGTTTCCCCAGCGTCCAACAATTTGACCAATTAAAAATCCAACAGCAACAATGTCAGCGATCAACCAAAAACTAACACCTTTTTTCTTTGTATAAAATAAAACAAATAACGTCGCGAATATAACAGCGCCATGAATCGATAATCCACCATTTGTAATATTGATGATATCCATGAAAGAATCATAATTTTTATTAGGATCAAAAAGTACATAATAAAGTCTTGCACCTATAATTGCTATTGGAACCGTCCATAATAACGCGTCGTATAAGAAATCAGGAGATAATCCCTTCTTCTTAAATTCATCTAATGACCAAAAAACAGCAATGAGCAGTCCCGATAAAATAAAAACTGCATACCAAGCAACTTGAGCAAATCCTAAGTCTAATGCAATGTTATTATAAGGCACGCCTGTTTGTGGGAGTATTGCCAGTAATAAAATAAAAATGAAATATAAAAATGCACCCCCGTATAATCTGATGGGGTTTTTATGTCTTAAAAGAAATGCTTTGACTTGATCCATATCATTCTCCTTTTGCTTTTTTATTGATGGTTTCAACAAAATCTTTTGCTGCATCATATCCTAAATACTTTAATTTCATATTATCTGCAGCAGTTTCAACTAAAGTTGCAACGTTTCGACCAGGTAAAACTGGTATCGTAATTTTAGGAAGTTCAGTTTCAAAATATCGAACGTATTCTGTTTCAACCCCGAGACGGTCGTAATGTTTTTCTTCATTCCATGCTTCAAGTTCAACAACAAGTCTTATTTTTTTATCTTCTCTAAATGCACCTGCACCGAACATTTCGACGACATTGACAATCCCAATGCCGCGTACTTCAATCAATTTTTTTGTGATATCAGGCGCATACCCAATAATTGAGCCTGAAGTTGCTTCATATAAATCAACACGATCATCAGCAACTAGTAAATGCCCTCTTTTAATAAGTTCAAGTGCAGTTTCACTTTTACCAATACCTGATTTACCGATGATTAGAGTTCCTAACCCGTGGATATCAACAAGGACGCCGTGCACGGTTTTTCTTGGCGCTAAATTCGCGTGGAGAAAATTATATAACAAACTTGATAATGCTGTTGTACGATGGCTTGATCTTAAAATGGCGACACCATATGTATGACCGAATTCATAAAACATGTCATGAATATATACATTTCTTGAAAAAATCATACATGGCGGTTGTTTTTTAAATAATGACTCAATGCGTTGTCGCATTGTCGCGTTGTCAAAAAGTTCAAGGAAACTTGCTTCTTTCGAGCCAAACAATACAATTCTTAATGGGTCATAAAAGTCAAAAAAACCAGCAAGCTCAACACCTGGTCGTGCAAGTAAATCACTTTCGATTTTTTTATCTAGTGCACCTTCGCCATTTAAAACTTCTAATTTTAAATCTCTGACAAGATCGCTCACGTATATACTCATCGTTTTATACCCCTTGGTTTTTTTGATGACATTCTAAATACAATGAATTGTCTCATGTAAAATCTTAAAAATATAAATATAAATGAAAACCCGATCAATGGTTCAACAGATGTAATGATAAAATCAGAGATGAGTGACTCGTAAACCATTGTTGTTACAATAAATATGATCACAGTCCCCATTCCAAATGATCGCATCATAAGTTGATAAATTTGTGAGGAAACACTTGATTTTACAAGATGTTCTGTGACTGTTAAAAACAGAGACAATCCAATAAATAGAATGATATCTGAAGAAAACACGTGTTGATCTAATGCTTCTAAAAGCCCTGTTAATCCAATCAAAATAAATACATTGATGAAAAATAATAACATTAAATGTATATACACGTTTTTATGAAAGTAAAAGGTCAGTGTAAGAAGTATTTTTTTAGTGTTTTTGAGTTGAAGTTTCATAACGTCATTATACCAAAGATTACCTTCTAAGTCTTTAAGACTTGTGCTAAATATTGCCCTGTATACGATTTTTTTACGTTAGCAACTTGTTCAGGTGTTCCAAGTGCAACAATTCCACCACCTGCATCGCCTCCGTCTGGACCAAGATCAATGACGTGGTCAGCGTTTTTAATGACATCTAAATTATGTTCAATGACAACCATTGTCGCGCCTTGATCAACGATACGATGAAGTACTTCAACAAGTCTTTTTACGTCATCTGTGTGAAGACCTGTTGTTGGTTCATCTAAAATGTAAAGTGTCTGTTCTGTAATTTTTTTGTATAATTCGCTTGCAAGTTTCACGCGTTGCGCTTCACCACCAGAAAGGGTTGTTGCTGACTGACCTAAAGAAATATAACCCAAACCAACATCAACAAGTGTTTGAAGCTTCGACTGAATTTTTGGAATTGAACTAAAAAAGTCAAGCGCTTCTTCAATCGTCATATTTAATACATCCGCGATATGCTTGCCTTTAAATTTGATTTGTAATGTTTCGTGGTTATATCTTGATCCATGACATACTTCACAAGGCACATAGACGTCAGGTAAAAAGTGCATGGTAATTTTTTTCATACCATCACCACTACACGCCTCACATCGTCCACCTCTAACATTAAATGAAAACCGTCCTTTTTGATATCCACGCATTTTTGCTTCAACTGTTTGAGCATACAAATCACGAATATCATCAAACACACCCGTATAGGTTGCAGGGTTACTTCTTGGTGTACGTCCAATTGGTGATTGTGAGATATCAATAATTTTATCGATATGTTCGTATCCAGCGATAAAGTCATGTTTTCCTGGTGTTTCCTTGATTTTATAATAGTGCTGTTGAAGACCACGCAATAAAATGGTATTAACAAGTGTGGATTTTCCTGATCCAGAAACACCCGTAACAACCGTGAATGTTGACATAGGAAAGCTTACAGAAATATTTTTTAAGTTATTTTCATGCGCATTAATTACCATTAAATCTTTGCCATTTCCTTTTCTACGTTTCTTAGGATATGGCACAGTTAAAATGTTTTTCAAATATTTCCCTGTTAAACTTGCATCATGATTCATCACTTCTTCTGGGGTTCCGAATGCGACCACCTCACCGCCAAAATTTCCTGCACCAGGACCAATATCAATTAAATAATCTGACGCTAGCATGGTGTCATGATCATGTTCAACCACAACAAGTGTGTTCCCTAAGTCTCTCATCTTTTTAAGTGTGTTGATGAGTTTGTCATTATCTTTTTGATGCAACCCAATAGAAGGTTCATCTAAAACATAGAGCACGCCTGTTAATTTAGATCCAATTTGCGTTGCAAGACGAATACGTTGCGCTTCACCACCGGATAATGTTCCAGCAGCGCGAGATAACGTTAAGTAATTAAGTCCAACATCTTTCAAAAATGTTAACCTTGCTATGATTTCAGCAATCGCAAGTCTCGCAATTTGTTGTTTTTCTTTTGATAATTCTAACGTACTGAAAAAATCAATCATGTCATCGATTGACATATCTGTTGATTGATGAATGTTTTTTTGATTAATTTTTACAGATAACGCTTGTTCGTTCAATCGTGCACCATGACATGTTGGACATGTTGACTCCGTCATGAAGTTTTCAATCCACTCACGAATCCATTCAGAAGTTGTTTCTCGATATCGTCTTGTTAAGTTATTGATAACACCTTCATAAGATTCTTTTTTCTCATGCTTTCTTCCTGAAGATGAGATCAGTCTAAATTGAATACGATCATTTGAACCATATAAAATAATATCTCTTTGAGCTCTTGTGAGCTCTCCTATAGGAACATTAAGTGGAATCTCGTGATGTTCACACACGGTTGCTACCATTTGCGAGTATAAATTATCATCGTCATTGTTTTTATACGGAATGATGCCGCCATCTAAGATTGCTTTTGATTCATCAACCACGTATATTTCTGAAACTTCTAGTTTTTGACCCAAGCCATTACACATAGGACATGCTCCGATTGGGGTGTTAAAAGAAAACAATCTTGGTTCTAATACTGGTACAGTAAACGATGAGTCTTTACAACTGTAGTTTTGCGAAAAATGAATGTGTTGGCCGTTAACATCTACAATCGTTCTTCCTGATGATAATTTTGCAGCTAGCTCTAAAGCATCATAAAGTCTACTTCTTATATCTCCTTCGATCACAAGTCTATCCACCACGACATAGAGATCATGATTTTTGTTTTTGTCTAAGTCATGAATCTCTTCTAATTCGTGAATCTCACCATCAACATATGCACGAACAAATCCCTCTTTCATCCATTGTTCAATCGTTTTTTTATGCGTCCCTTTTTGTCTTTCTATAACCGGAGACATGACAAGTACTTTTGCATCTTGATATCCTAAAACGCGCTCCGTCATTTCTTCGATACTTTGTCTTTGAAGTGGTTCGTTACTTCCAGGACAGTACGGTGTACCCACTCTTGCATACAAAAGTCTTAAGTAATCATAAATTTCAGTGACGGTACCAACAGTAGATCTTGGATTATTAGACGTTGTGCGTTGATCAATAGATACAGATGGACTTAATCCTTCAATTTGATCCACATCAGGTTTTTCAAAGTTTCCAAGAAATTGTCTAGCATATGCTGACAAAGACTCCATATATCTTCTTTGACCTTCTTGATATAAGGTATCAAACGCTAGAGAAGATTTTCCTGAACCAGATAAACCCGTCATGACAACGAGTTTATTTTTAGGAATATCAATATCGATTGATTTTAAATTGTTTTCTCTTGCGCCTCTTACTTTTATCCATTGATCATTCATGTATGATGTCCTTAAATGTGGCTTCGTTTAATATGGTGACGCCTAATGCTTCAGCTTTTTTTAACTTTGATCCTGCGTCAGAACCTGCTAATAAATAATTTGTAAGTTTTGAGACAGATGAGGTGACTTTCCCACCAAGCGATTCAATGATTTCAGAGGCTTGATCTCTTGAAAAAGATTCTAACTTACCTGTTAATACAAAT
>Ga0209138_1003403_pt1 | contig 11422 bp, 16 predicted proteins | sample SaaInl3SG_22_DNA_FD_184645 | JGI IMG/M metagenome (GOLD analysis project Ga0209138, IMG submission 184645) | Marine microbial communities from expanding oxygen minimum zones in the Saanich Inlet - ESP_153SG_22_DNA (SPAdes) (version 2) | ecosystem: Environmental > Aquatic > Marine > Intertidal...
ATCTGCCGTTGCTTTAATAATAGCACCAATCCCACCATCAGTTAAACTGGAATCACTACCCTTAAAAGTTATCGTACCTAGTACATCATTTGTAGTTACTGTTGTGTGTTTACTATCAAGGATTAGCTTTACGCCTCCACTAGCCCCTGCACTACCATCTCCGTTGATTGTAGTGTTGCCCGAACCATCAATGTTAATCACTTCTGTTCCTGATGTAGTTCCATAAACAGAATCCCTACGGATTGTAAATTCCCCCTGCGTTGAGAATACAGCCCAAGTCCTAGTGCTATCTTCAAAAAATAATCTTGTAGAGTTAGACGCTGCGCTGGAAGATTGAGGGGCTAACCTAAGTCCATCTACATTGTTACCCAATACATTCAAAAACCCATTTGCAGGCAAGTCCACTGTCAAATCACCGTTGATTGTAGTGTTGCCCGAAGTGTCGATGGTCATCCTAGCCGTTCCTGACCCATTTGTGTAAAAGCCTATCTCTTTCCCAGTTTCGGCTGCTATTGCAAGATTATGTCCTGAGCCAGTCCAGTAAGTAGAATCTGCGAGTACTCCCGTAGTGTTTCCGCTACCGTCTTTAAGTACGGCATATCTTTCAAAGGAAATTTCTCTACTAAAAATAGATGGGTCTGCTACTGTTAATCCTCCCGCTATGGTTAGGTTGCCAGAAGAAGAAAAAGTTATCCTATCCCCTGCATTATATAACCGCAAGTCCGTTGACCCATTAGGTATATACGCTTCCCATTTAGTAGGCGTTGAAGCCCCTGTTCTTTGGATAGTAAGATTCACTTCTGTATCTCCCGTCCCTATAATTGAAGACCTTATAAGTGCCCCACTTCCCGTTGTGGTTAGGTCACCGTTGATTGTTGCACCGCCAACCGTAATAGAATTAGAAGTAGACGAACCATTGTCGGTTACGCTATCTAAAGTGTTAGCACTATTAAATGGTATGATTTCAAATGATAATGCTCCAGTTTCGTTGATAGTTACCATCCAATCACCTTCAGGAGGAGCTATATTAGTCAAAACAATGTTGCCAACCGTAATAACATTAGTAGTTGTAGCACCCCTATCGGTTACGCTATCTAAAGTATCTGTTAATGTCTGAACATATCTACCATCTAGGTCAACAGAAGCTAGTCCTGTTACATGACCAAAACCATCAAGCGTTACATCTTGGATTACAGTACCCCCACTATTATCAACACTACCTTGTGAAGAAGTATCGTCATGGCTGATTGTTCTGTTTGCAGATAAGTCACCGCCTCCAATTAATCCGCTGCCTGCGCTTATAGTCGTGCCTAGTAAAGGATAGTAAGTCAAGTAATCGCTTTCGTTTGCAACCACATTCCCAATCCTATTGAATACAGTAGTAACCGCATCTGTATTATTTACTTTTTCCCATGCAGTCCCATTAGAGATTATCCATTCGCCTGTTCTGAAGTCTATTCCGAATTGTGTACCGTCATCACTTGCTACATAGTACTCACCTTTTGTTGTGGAGGCTGGTGGGTTTGCAAGTGGAGGTGTGTTGCTAGAAGCTGCCCAAGTCCCTTGATAACTTACTTGCCCAAGTATTGAATCAGGCAGGTTAGCCAATGGTATCTTTGCACCGCTATCTAAAGGAGCATAGCCATTCGCTTGGTTTTTCTCGCTAAGGTCTTGCTTACTAGCTATATCAATAACTAAATCAATATCGGCAGCAATTCTAGCGGCTTCTTCGGCATCAATCTGACCTTGATAGTCAGTTGAATCTAAAGAACCATCGCCTTTTACAAAGTCAGAAGATGTGCCTCCGTTAGTAACATGACTGTCCGCAACAACATCGCCCGTAACAGACACATCACCCTTTAAATAAGTATCTGTTATACTATCATTGCCAATGGTTACAGTATTTGAGCCGTTGCCTGTTGTGTCAAACCCTATTACTATCTGATTGGTTTGATTGTCTGCTTCGGCTTTTGTTTCTGCTCCTATAAAAATAGAATTGTTCGCTATTGTGTTTTCTGTTGCGCCCCCTGTTATGAACCTACCTGCACTATAACCATTAGCTACATTATCACTTCCTGTGGTGTTAAAGTATAATGCAAACACTCCATTAGCTGTGTTACTAATCCCTGTGGTGTTAGAGAATAATGCAGAAGAACCACTAGCTGTGTTAAAAGATCCCGTTGTGTTATTCTGTAATGCTAACGCTCCATTAGCAGTGTTCTGACTTCCAGTAGTGTTAAAGCGTAAAGCACGCCCACCAATAGCTGTGTTAGCAGCCGCTGTGGTGTTATTCTCTAATGCAAACACTCCATTAGCAGTATTAAAATCTCCCGTAGTGTTATTAAATAATGCACTTGCGCCAACCGCAGTGTTCGTACTTATATTCGTACCACCTCTACCAACGGTTATTCCGTTAGCGATTAAATCTAAGCTAAAAGTCTTTTGCCCTGTTATGGTTTGTGTTGTGGATAGGGTTACATAATCTAATAAATCGCTACTTGTTGCGAATGTTCCATCGCTTAGCGCAGTATTAAATTCTGCCGTTGTTCCTGTTATGCCTACTATTGAAGTCTGATCTCCTGTGTTTGTACCACTTAAATTAGAGCCTGTCACTGCTCCTGTTGCTGTTACCCCTCCATTAACATCAACACCTGTGGCTGTAGTTTCTAGTTTCACAGACGCACCTAATGAGAGCTTAACCGACCCTGTAAGGGATGATATATCTATGTCATCAATTAAGTTGTCAATCTGAAGGACATTGCTGGTACCTCTGTAGCCAACCCACCCTTTGTCACTATCTAGTGAATTTGTGAATAGTATGTAGTTATCTCCATTCTCAGACGGACTCTTAAGTGTTAATACATCACCAGTAAGTCCCTGAATAATGGTGTCCCCAACTACGTCAAATGACTTAGATGGAGTAGCAGTGTTTACACCAACCCTTTCAGCGATTGAATCAACATTAAACACAGTTGTACCAACGCTCAAGTTTTTTGTCATCGTTTGATCGTTGACAAAGGTATTAGCCTCGTTTGTCTTGGCTAGGTTTTGAGTATCTACTGTAATAGTGTCATTACCATTATCAGTAACTACAATATTAGTAGAGCCTACTATGTCAACAGCCCCGATAAGACTGTTTATGCTCTCAACATAGTCAGGCCTGTCCATAGAGATGGTAATAGTATCAGACCCATTGTCTGTTATAGTCAAACCATCCCCCCCAACAAGAGTTAAAGCACCCGTCAATGTGTTTAACGAGCCAACACCGATTGTTACGTTCTGACCAACAAAGTCAGCGATTGCTTGGATTTTAAAGTTCTTGGTCTTATTTCTATCCTCAGCATCTGTACCAATCAAGTAATCTGACCCCGTAGGAGTTACGGTTTCGTATATCCTCTTGTTACTAATTTTACCCATTTATATGCCTACTTTAAATATTTTTATAGATACAGCTGGAACATCCGACCAGCTACTAGAATTAACATGAGAATAAAGACCGCCTTGGTTAACACCAGAGCTGTCTCTTAATATCTCATAGGTAAGTACGTCTCCAGCAGAAACAAACAAAGGGGAAAATACCTCGTATGGTATAGCTACCCCTGGCTCTTTTAGCTCAACCATCTTTGTTACGTCAGACTGAACTGAGTTGAAAAGAGGCCTAAACAAAGTAACAGTAACACCACCAGACGATCCTTGTCTCTCAAAGTTTGCATAGCCCGTAAATAAATACAGCCCTGCCTGATTAAAGGTTATAACACCATTAGCGTCCAATGAAACTGGGTCTGAGCCTGTGTTCTGTGCAGGACCAAACTTTACCTGTAAAGGAGTGTCTAATCCTGTTGGCAGTTGGTTGTTTGTCTCTGATGCACTAAGCACTAATGTTGTACCAAACGATAGCTGTGACTTGACGAATGTAGACACATCAGCCATAGCAAAGTTCTTTGTTACAAAGCTATCACTGTCGTCAGTGCCTATCAAATAGTCATCAGCCGTTGGGACTGTTAGTGGGTAAGCACTTTGGTTACTTATCTTCGCCATTTATTTCTCCTGTTTTAATGTTTATCACAGCCTTTTCGCCATACTTTTCGACAAGCTGCTTCTCTTGCTCTGCAAATGCTTTCTTCAATAGGTCAACCTTTTGAAACACCTGCATTTTTTGAATCTCTAATTCACCTAGAGTAAGTTTTGCATCTGCAAACTCTCTCTGTAATCCCTGTAACTTCTCTAATTCTTTTTTACTTAACTTTTCCATTTTTCTGATATAATTTATCTGCCCCCTTGTTTTCGGATGCTCCGAAGAAGAAGTCAGTGATTGTATTCACTTTAGCACTCATAGCTCCCCAAATAGAGCCTATTAAACCTGTTTCAAATTGATTTACGTCCTCAATACTTCCATTAATAATAGCATAAATTAACCAAGCCGTCAAGCCTAGGTAAGCAATTAAAAACGTAAGAGCATAAGCCTTCTGCATTGAATTATCAGTACTATACATAGATCTTGCGTTGGCCTTCTCGTCAGCCTCCATCTTGTACAGCTCCTTAAAAAACTCTCTCTTGTCCTCCTTGGTGTCCACAAAGCGATCCACGGTGTCAGCAATGCTTTTAATCATTCCCTCGCCTTCGCCTTTTCCAAATAATCCTTTCAACATTTTAAACATTGTACTCGTAGTATTTAGTTATCTTATCTTCCTTTACCGCTACTAGTGGTTGGTTTCTATTCTTCTCTTCACTAATGTAACTAACGTGCACCCATGATGGGTTGTCATATTCATCTGGATACTCAAGTATCAACTGATCGTAGTCTAAGTAGTTTAGTACGAAGTCAAATACGTCTGCATTACTAACCATTGTCATCCTATGATCTTGGTCAATGTCTCCAGCTTGGCCAACACAATGCTGGCTCTGTAAACTTCCACTAATCAAATTGTTCAGCTCACGGCTTCTGTACCCACTGCTTATGAATATAGGCTCACCGAAGTAATCCCTAATTGGTTGAAAAATATTCTCAGCCCACATAATCATATTGCCTAAGTGACCATCAGTAGGGTAGTTCTTAATTCCATGCCTAATGGCGGTGTCACTCTTTATCATCTCAGACAAATCAAGATTTTCACTCAGCCTCATTTCTTTTCTTTATCTCAGATTTGACAAAGTAATACAACTCCTTGCCTACAAGCCCAAAAAATCCACCGATTAAACCTATTGCTGCTGCCTGAAGCATGCCCATTGCACTAATTGTTGATACTGTTGTAAATATCCACCCTGTAATAAATGATAGTCTATTGTCCATTGTATTTATTTTTTATATGGAAACATCCTGTTTAGTGTGTCTCTTCTTTTGTCGCACCCACAGTCTTTAACTACCTTCTCAACAACCTTGTTTACTCCAGTCGCCTTAGCTATCTTTTCAACGGTGTCTCCTAAACCTCTTGACTTCATTTCTTCTTGCCTTTAAGTGCCATCTTAATCATCTGGGCCTCCATCTTGGCCTCCTGAAATTCTTTTTCCATCTTCATCATCTTCTTAGCCATGATGAGCTTTTGTATTCCTGTTATTCCATCCATCATTTCCTTGCTCTATTTATCTTTTGGTGTTCTAAAACTAATTTACCACCCTTGTGAGAGCAGTCCATGTTGTCACCCTTCTTTCCGTTAGTCTTGTTAAACTTATTGCACTCCACCCTATTCCTTACCGCACTCCTTTTCTTCTGCGCCTTAGCACTTGTTGCTCTGTGCTTCTTCCTAGCTTCAGGGTTATTCTTGTAGTATAATGCAGTCCTTCCTAACATCTCACCATTTCACTTTATTAGCCCAATACGCAGCAGACATCTTTCCTTTAGCAATATTACTTGCGTGCCTGGCTTTAAAACTTTTTCTTCTAGCCTTCTCTGACTCAGACTTAGGATTTTTGCCAGCACCTCTCACACCCTGCTGCCCAAACCTAATTGTTTTTACTTTTTCACCTTCTTTAGCGACAACAACATGAGATTTGGTAGGATGAGACGGAGTCCTTTTTGGGGTATTGTAACCAGAAACACCCGCATTCTTTAGTCTACTGTCTTTATTAGTCATATTACCTATTTGCGTATTTTCTTGTTACCTTGCCTTTCTTTGTATTGGGTACAAACTGCTGTTTCTTGCCCATTGATTTCTTCTTCTTAGCTGTTGATCCCCTCTCGCTCTTGCTCATACTTTGTGCTTTCTTCAAAGGGAGACATCTGTCTGGGTTTGTTTTGTCCTTGCTAGTGCCGCACTCGCCCTTAATTGAGCCGTCAGTGCCTATTCTTACCCATTTCTCTTGTCTCCACTTTTTTAATTCACCCATTACTTCTTCATTTTGCCCATTGTAGCCTTCTTAACCTTCATGGTGCATGGTGTACTCTTCATCTTTTTCATTTCCTCTTAGATAATTTGTGATAAATACTTTTCTTGATGGACTTTTGACTAGTTTGCCCTGCCCATTTCTCGACATTCTTGCCGTTCTTTGCCATTGCGGCTGTAAAATATGGTTTCATTTCTTTTTCCCGTATTTAGGGTCCTTACAATATTTTGAGGCGGCCATATTCGCATAAGCCGAAGGATATCTGTCAAAGGTTTTTTTAGCCCAGGATATGCCTTTTGCACAAATTTTGTTGTTAGATTTCCTTTTCATATCTTTGACAAAGTTAATAAATTTAATTTTAATTAAATGGCATCAAAAAGAGACTACCTAAAGTACTGGAGGGTAATAAGATACTGGGTAAAAGCAATACATGGGCTAAGTCAAAACGATATAGACGTACTACTATTCCTAAACTCGGAAGGAAGATTTCAGAAGGTTGATTTTGAAAGATTCGCCAAACTACTTCCATGGAGCACATACAGGTTCCACAACCTACTCCGTGATGGATGGATAGAGTTGTATGGGAAAAGATACGGTAAAAATAGATATCAGCTATCAATGAAGGCAGAGAGACTAATTATCTCAATCTACAGCAAGCTAGAGGGTCAAGAAATATCAGTCACCACAAGGAAGAACCCTATGTTCAAAAAAAATGTCTCCTACACCGATAAAGTGTACAGAGACATGATTATTGAAATGAATGACTATATCAAAGAACAACGACAACGTCCTGATCATTAATGGCTTTAATTTTTTTATTAACGTATGCTTCAATATCAAAATCTCCTTTGTAAGCTATTATATTATTTGGAGAACCAGCGTATCTGTTAGACTTATCTAAGTTATCCTTTGAGCTCAAATATTGTAGATTTGTATAGTGGCTTGATACTTTAACGTGGTCTTCATTTGTTAAATCGAACCAGCTTAATGGAATAATATGATCAATATGAAGATTTTTCATCTCCTCAATCGAAGGGGAGCCGTTCATCTTCCAAAATTTTCTTGCAGAACATCCGACTGTTTTTATTGTTTTTCCCTCTTTGTATTCATGCAGTCTTGTTATCTGACTTCTTAAAATTATTTTCGTTCTAAATATTGGATCTTTAGTGTACCTGTTTTTTGAATAAACATTCCTTTTTTTATTAATCTCTTGCCTATTTTCTTCACAATATTTTTTCCTGTATGAAGATATTTTTTCCTTGTTTCTCTCCCTGTATAGTTTTAGTTCTTTCTTTAATTTTTCCTTGTTTCTCTCCCTGTATATTTTTTTTTGTTTAGATATTTTTTCCCTGTTTCTCTCCCTATATAGTTTTCTTTGTTTACTTATTCTTTCCTTGTTTCCTTTATGGTGTAAATTTCTACAAGATTTACAGTGAGATGTTAGTCCGCTTTTGCTTCTATTATCTTTATGAAAGCAATGCTCTGATTTTATTTCTTTGCATTTTGTGCATTTTTCCTTTTGCATAATAAAAAAACCTCAGAGATTGTCGGTCACGGTCGACTCCCCCCAAGGCTTTTCAAAATTTTTATAAATATGCCGTGACGCAACTATATAAACAATAAATACAAATATACTAATTATAAAACAACAATAACATCCCTCAGCTGGATAATAGTGAATTTTTCACCGTTTATCACCATTGAATGGGACTGTGCCTTGTCATAGTAAATCTTATCACCTTTGTTCACCCCAGTTACTGAGGTCCCAGGGGTAACAACCTCACCAAGCTTGTACCTGAATGAGTTCTTATCTTCAGAAGATAGGAGCAGACCTGAGTCTGTCTCCATCTCTTCCTCAACTGTATGGATCAAAATATAACTTCCTAATGTTTTCATCGTTCCTCCCTTGCCATTGTAATAATTGCATTAGTGCTCATAATCGTAATAGCAACAGATACTGCGTTCTCAAGTGAAGTCCTTACCACCTTCATCGGATCAATTACGCCCATCTTCATCATATCGCCATGCTCATCTGTCTTCACGTTGTAGCCCTGACCGAACACAATTTCCTCACGCCCAAACTCAACGTCTGCACCATATATCTCGTCAATCCTGTAGTCTGCGTTTATTAATATCTGCTCCAATGGAGTCATCAGTGCTTCCCTTAAAATCGCGTAAGCGATTCGTTTATTTTCTGAATCATTTGCTTGCGTTCTAAGACACTTTCTCGCCCAGAGTAATGCTGTACCTCCACCTGGTAGTATTCCTTCCTCTAGCGCGCTTCTAACTGCGCACACAGCGTCATCTACTCGGTCATACAACTCCTTCTGTTCAAGGTCTGTGTTTCCACCCACATAGATAACACCGATACCACCAGATAGTGATGCTATTCTAGACAGGATGAAGTCCTTATCTTCTTTTTTCTTTGCCTCTTCGTAGGCATGTCTTAGTTGATCAGTTCTTTTTTCGACCTCTGCATCGTTGTCCCCAGAGTCTTTAACTATCACGGTACTGTCCTTGGAGACAATTACTTTCTCAGCGTGGCCTAGGTCTGAAAACTCCATTATGCTCAGGTCATCGCCCGTCTTCTCACTGAAGTATGTCGCTCCTACACTTACTGCTAGGTCCTGCATCAGCTCGTGCTGCTTGTAGCCAAATGAAGGTGGCTGAACTACACATACATTGATCCCCTTCTTGACTACGTTTGCCGCTAATGTGTTAATCACGTTGCCAGAGCATGGTGCTACTATCAGTATTTTCTTCCCCTCTCTGATGATTGGTGCAAGAACTTTCTCAATCTGTAAAATGTTGGATATCTCTGCATCGGATACCAAGATGAATGTATCTTCAAGGACACACTCATCTCTCCTCTGGTCGTTTATGAACAGTGGCGAGCTGTAGCCCCTTTCAACCTTGATCCCGTTCGTTGTTTCGTAGTAAGTACTTGATGTCTGTGACCTCTCTACAGTGACCACGCCATCCTTACCCACCGAGTTGTAGACATCAGCGATAATCTTCCCTATCTCAGGGTCATTGTTGGCTGAGATAGTAGCCACATCCTTCAACTTCCCCTTGGTTACTTTTTTTGACTTGTCACCAAGCAGCTTAACAACATCCTTAGTCCCCTCAATCATGTACTTAAAAACCTCTTGGTTTACGTCAAAGTCATGTGAGACCAAGGACTCTGTCAATACAATAGACGATGTCGTACCATCGCCTGCCACAGTAGCTGTACGCTCCGCTGCCTCCTTCATCATCCTAACCGCTAGGTTCTCAACTGGGTCAATCAGGTCAACAGACTTCGCCACTGTCACACCGTCCTTCGTTACTGTAATCCCACGAGTGTGCTCAGGGGATTCAATCAGCACGGTCTTTCCGCTAGGACCCATGGTTGACTTTACAGCCCTGCTTATCTTCTCAATCCCAGTCCTAAGCTTGTGACGACCATCTTGGTCGAAGTGTAATTCTTTTGGTATCATTTGATTCAATTTTTACCAAATGTAGTAAATTATTTTAAAACAACACACTAGCTCCCACAATTTTCACACTCGCCATCACCCAAACCACAACTCGGACTAACACCATTCAACTCCATCTCAATCTCGTGAATACGGTCCCTCAAAATCATGTCAGACATCATGTTGCCCGACAACTGTTCGTTCAATCTTTTTAACTCCTTTTCTAACTCTTCCATCGCCCAAAGATAAAACAACTTTATGACGCATGTCGACTTTTGCCTCCCCTACTCTATATATATTTTCCTCCTTTTATATTCTTTTTTTTTATATACGACCCCCTTTTTCTTAACATTTTCAACATATTAATAATAAATAATTAAGTATCAAGTAGTTACAAATTTCAAGTCAACATAAAGTCAACATAAAGTCAACATAACTCAACATATTTTCGTCATAAATCAGTAGGTTTTGGGTTATATATACATATTACGACACGGGTCGCTGAGGGAAAACTGATTTTTTCCGAGGGAGGGGGGTAGCTATTTGCAACATTGTTGCAGATATTTTCGCGTTTTCTGTCAGATCCATGTTGACTTTTGCTACCTATTATGCTGACTTTCATGACGGATATGTTACCATTTTACGTCAAGTTTGCTTGTCATTTCACGTTAACTTTTGCGCCTAATCTCTTGCCATTTTTAGACTCATCTAAACTTTTTCTCTCTGATTTTTAGACTCATCTAAAAATATATTTAAGGCAATCTAAGTGATCAGAGGAGGAGGATAATCCCTTCCCCAATGATAGTAATACTATTATAGTTGAAAGCAAACCCATCGTAAGTACTTGAATGTAAATGACTTTACCATTCATCCCAGATTCTAACCGTTTATATAATATCAATTGCATATTAACTTGCGCTGACATCAACTCATTCCTTGCGTTTTAAGCAACTTTCTTCGTTTCTGATACGATCATATGCAAGCCCTTGAGATCGTTGAAATGCTGATAAGTGGTAATATACGGTTATGATCGGTTAATATTTGGTTTAAATGGTATGGCTAAAAATAAATCTTACTTTTTGTTTGGAATTGACATTTACTTTTTGTAGCTCTCGCGCGCATGCATGCATCTGTGTGTGTGTGTGTCATAGATTTAGGCCTTGACATCCCTTAAATAGGCCATTTACCATTCATATAATTATACTACCATTCATAAAACAATGCGACCATTCGTGTAAAGTTATAGCTTACAACAAAAACCAATCATGCACATTTGTAATGTCATCGGGGACAAACGGTTTCCAAACGGCTAGGCAAGGTCGAAGATTAAGCATGACATACTCGTAGTAGTTCCAAATAGGATACAAGGCGAAGATGGACGGACGAAAGAACCGTGAAAGGTAGCTAACATGCTTGCATATGCCTAACCATTTAAAATGCGCTAACGTTAGGCGCTAATGTAACGTTAAAAAAGATTTTCAAGGCCATTCGATATACATTCATATACGTGAAATTGAATGATGGCCTTTTACTAAACTGACCAAAGGCAGTCCAAAGTCTGCATAAATAGTGATGGGTAAAAAAACTAAAACTTAAGATCATGGAAAACATAATCGCACAAATAAGCACACATAAAGCAGTAA